>Ga0123335_1003562_pt1 | contig 21543 bp, 13 predicted proteins | sample BiotimSIPDNA_2_FD_89707 | JGI IMG/M metagenome (GOLD analysis project Ga0123335, IMG submission 89707) | Anaerobic biogas reactor microbial communites from Washington, USA - Biogas_R2 time_0 SIP DNA | ecosystem: Engineered > Bioreactor > Anaerobic > Unclassified | place: Washington, USA...
CAAAGCCGGCTCGGATGGCGTCTGTCACCTCCGCGGGCTGTATCTCAGCGAATCCGCCTGCTGGGAGTCCTTCTGGAGTTCAACGCCCGTGTAATCCCTACCCACAAATATGACGCTCACACCTTAACACCGCCGCTTGCTGATAGCATTAGCGAAAACCAGAACCACCACTTTGGAGTAGTATCAATGCCAAGCATTCCCGATTCGGAGCAAAGCTTCGCACGTTACAATATGCGGTACGTATGGGGGATTTCGCTGGCGGCGGCCCTTGGCGGGTTGATGTTCGGCTACGACTGGATCGTAATCGGCGGCACGAAACACTTCTACGAACGCTTCTTTTCGCTGACCACCGCCTGGCAGCAAGGTTGGGCCATGGCCAGCGCTCTGCTCGGGTGTCTGCTTGGCGCCGTCTTGTCCGGCATGTTGAGCGACCGCTTCGGCCGCAAACGTCTGCTGATCCTCGCCGCACTGGTGTTCGTGGTCTCCTCGCTGGGCACTGCCTTGGCCGGCCAGTTCTGGACGTTCAACCTCTGGCGGATCGCCGGCGGCGTGGCCATCGGGCTGGCCTCGAACCTCTCGCCCATGTACATCGCCGAGGTGGCCCCCGCGGCCGTTCGCGGCCGGCTCGTCGCCATGAACCAACTGATGATCGTCATCGGCATCCTCTCGGCTCAAGTGGTCAACTTCGGCATCGATCAAGCCACTCGCGGCATCGACCAGCAAACACTGGTCGAGTCCGAAGCAGCCGAATCCGGCTGGAACGCGGCGGCGGTGGCCGAAGAACTCGCCTGGAACCTCAAGGAAAAGGAGCGGAAAGCGTTTATCGATGATTTCACCGCCCTGGCCGATAAACGCACGTCGCCCTTGGATCACGAGGGCGTTGCCGCGATAGTCGGCGAAATCTACCGGGACCGCGAGAAACCGCCCGTCAACACCGACGACAAACTGGTGCTGGAAACCGTCGGCCGCGGCATGACGCCGCTGAGCATTTCCCGGGGGTGGCGCTGGATGTTCGGCGTGACCGCCCTGCCGGCGCTGCTGTTCTTCGTGATGATGTTTCTCGTGCCGGAGAGTCCGCGCTGGCTGATTAAGAACGGCAAATCCGGCCGTGCCCGCGCGGTGCTGGCGCGGATCGGCGGAGAACGGTTCGCCGAGAGCGAGACGGCCAACATCGAGGCGACGTTGGTCGGCGAGATCGAGAAAGTGAATTTCCGCGACCTGCTGGCGCCGCGGCTCCGCTGGATCATCACCGTCGGCGTCGTTTTCGCGGTGCTCCAGCAATGGTGCGGCATGAACGTGATTTTCTATTACGCAGCCGACCTGTTCCGCGCCGCCGGCTACACCGTCTCCGCCGCACTGTTCAACATCGTCATCATCGGCGCGGTCAATCTGACGTTCACCGTGGTCGCGCTGGGCTGCGTCGATCGCTTCGGCCGGCGGATTCTCCTGTTGATCGGTTTCGCCGGCCTGGCGCTGCTACACCTGCTGATCGGGGCGGGCTATCAGAGCGGATACGGCGGAGCATTTATCCTGCTGCTGATGCTGGCGGCAATCGGCCTGTACGGACTCTCCCTGGCCCCGGTGACTTGGGTCGTGCTTTCGGAGATATTCCCCAACCGCATCCGCGGCGCGGCGATGTCCATTTCGGTGTTCGCGCTTTGGGCGGGGTGCTTCCTGCTTACGCTGACCTATCCCCTGCTCGAAGAGGGGATCGGACTCGGCTGGACCTTCTGGGTTTACGGAGGCATTTGCGCCGCGGGATTCTTGTTCTGCGCACGCTATCTGCCGGAAACCAAGGGCAAGACGCTCGAAGAAATCGAAAAGGAGTTGGTCGATTAAGAAACCCGCTACAATGCCTGGGCGCGGATCAATCCGAATCGCGGCCCGGGTCGAGCTGCATTTCGACGGCGAGCTCGACTTCCTTATGGTCGAAATTGCTGCCGGAGAATGTTTTCAGCAGGTTCCCCCGGCGATCATAGAGCCGTAAGTGGGGAATGGCCCCGCCGGCGATGCGAAAGGCATCAAACGCCTCGGGACCGACGCCGTAACGGGAAAGGTAGTTCTCGGTCTTGGCCTGATTTTGTGGTATCGACAATCCGCAAAGGTATTTTAGGCGCGGATCGACGCCGGGCAAGTCGCCAGACGCTTTATCGAGGTTCAGATTTGCAGGCTAGTCCTTAGACAAGCGAACCTTTCGGGCTGATTGCATAAAAAAACTCGAAACCGCCCTTGTTTTCGCGGATATAATGGGTGCGAATTACAAACAAGTAATCAACGAGGGCCGCGGCCTGTTCAACTTTTCTTCTACAGTTGGGCCTCGGTTTTTCGGGTTGCGGTGTTGAAAAATAAGGACTTGGGGAGCGCTCACTTATGTTTTTCACGCAACGATCATTTTAAAGCGCCGGGCAGCGTTCCCAGGTAGTTGCCGTAGCCGACGACGATCGTCGATCCGATCAGCACGGCCAGACCGAGCGTAACCAGGGCGATCGTCCGCCGGCTCGATCCTTTCCATTCGCGCAGGGCAATTCCCCACAACGTGCTGAAAATGATGATGCTTGCCATGTGCAAGGTCCAACTGGAGAATTTGTATTCGCCCATTTGGGTCTCGCCCATGCTGTAGAAAAAGAACTGCATGTACCAGGTGACTCCGGCCAAGGCGCAGAAAAAGTAGTTGGCCAACATGGGCGCGCGGGTCGACTGCGACTTCGGCGTCGGAATATGCTCGACAACTTCTTCGCTGGGAGCATCGAGGGCGGTTTCGATAATCGTTTCGTGCTCGCGGTCGGGTTCGTGGTCGCTGTTGGTCGAGGAAAAATATTGATATCCGGTGCCGTTTTTGATGTTAAGCGACAGGCACCAAATAAAGTTTGTCGTAAATCCTCCGAACATAACGACGATCAGTACGGGAAGACCTTGCCATAGGGCATCAGTGCCCTGTGCCATAGTGGCGTTCTTAATTGCCTCGCCGGCATCCAAGCCGTAGGAAAACGAAGCGCTCATGATGCCCGAAAACGTGGCGACGAGCAGTCCTTTTTTGAAGTTGAATTCTTTGATCGCGGTCTTCTTTTTTTCCTCGGGCATCTCTCGTTCTTTCGACATGCCCGCCATGCCGGTGACGGCGATGCCGAGAACGCAAACGATAATGCCGGCGAATATCCAGATACCCGACGCCGATCCGAACATTTTGTCGACGAACTCATGTTTGAAAATCGGGGGCATAATCGTGCCGAAGACCGAGCAGTATCCCAGCGCGACGGCCATGCCCAGCGACATGCCCAAGTACCGCATGGTCAGGCCGAAGGTGAGGCCGCCCAGTCCCCACATAACGCCCCAGAAATATGGCCAGAACAAATTCTCGCCGCCCACCCCTTTAAGGACTTCCAAGAGGTTGTTGGTCATGAGGTATGCGATAACCCAGGGGGTAATGATCCAACTGAATATTCCCCCGACGAGCCAGTAGGTTTCCCAGGACCAACGCTTCACGGCGCGATAAGGCACATAAAAACTTCCGGCGGCGAATCCGCCCAGCCAGTGAAAAAACACGCCTAAAAAGGGATTGCTCATAATTGTTTTTCTCTTTTCTCCAAAACGTCTTTTTCGTAGCGCTTGACTTCGTCCAGCCAAGCCTTGCCGACCGGTACGCCCTGCTTCTCGCAGTAATAATTCCAAACGGCGCCGAACGGCAGCGTCTTTAGCTCTTCGAGCATAACCAGCCGCGAGGTGTAATCGCCTTGGGTTTCGAACTCGCGAAGTCGGGACGTCGGCTCCAATAGGGCCGACAGCAGGGCCTTAAGCATCGCCCGAACGCCCGTCACCCAGGCGGCCACGCGGTTGATGCTGGCGTCGAAGAAATCCAGTCCGATGTGGACCCGCCGGATGAATCCGCCGCGGACGATCTCCTCGGCAATCGCCCGCAGATCGTCGTTCAGGATCACCACGTGGTCGCTGTCCCAGCGTACTCCCCGGCTGACGTGGAGGAGGATTTCGTCGAGGAACAACAGTACCGAAGAGATTTTGTCGGCGATCGTTTCGGTGGGATGGAAGTGTCCCGCGTCGAGGCAGAGCAGCTTCTTGTTCTCGACGGCGTAGCCGAGATAGAACTCGTGCGAGCCGACGACGTAAGTTTCCGAGCCGATTCCGAAGAGCTTGCACTCGACGGCGTCGAGGTTGCAGGCCGGGTCGATCGGTGCGGCAAACAGTTCGTCGAGCGATTTGCGGAGTATTTCGCGCGGCCCCTTGCGGTCGATGGTCAAGTCCTTCATGCCGTCGGGGATCCAGACGTTGGTCACGCACGGAGTTTTCTGGCGGCGGCCGAACGCCTCGCCGATCTTGCGGCAGGCGATGCCGTGCTCGACCCAGAAACGGCGAAGTCCCTCGTCGCGGGCGGCCAGGGTGAATCCGCCGGCCGCCTTCGGATGCGAAAAAAACGTCGGGTTGAAGTCCAGAGCAATCCCCTGGTCGGCCGCCCAATCCATCCAGCCCCGGAAATGCTCGGGGCCGATTTCGTTCCGCTCGATCTTCCGGCCGCCGTGTTCGAGATAAATCGCGTGCAGGCTGAAGCGGTGTTTGCCGGGAATGAGGTCCATCGCCCGGGCAGCGTCGGCGCGGAGTTCCTCGGGCGTTCGCGCCCGGCCGGGGTAATTGCCCGTGGCCATGATGCCGCCGTCGGTCAATCCGCCGACGCTCTCGAACCCCGCCACGTCGTCCCCTTGCCAGCATTGAATGGAAATCGGGATTTTTTCGAGCAACTGAAGGATTGCATCGGTATCGACGCCCAGTTCGGCGTAGCGCTGCTTGGCTAACGAATATGTCTGCTCAATCGGCGGGTTGCTCACGGCATTCGACCTCCCGTTGTTGGTGATTTTATAGTACTTACGCATGAGTTTACAGCTAATTTAGCCGCACCACAAGCAAGACGGGCGATAATTTGCGTTAAACCCAACGGAAAAGAAACATCCCGCGTTTTCGACAACACCGCACCGCCACATGCCAAACGAAAACGCATCGCGCTGAAAACGCTGATTTGTCCATCGCTCGGCGGTCGAACCTATAGGGAGGATGGGAGGCTCCCTTGATACTCGGTCGTCGGAACAACCATGTCATTGCCGTTCAGTCTCGGTAATCCGGGAAAAAACGCCTTGTACTTCAGCCGTTTGCGAACGGACTCCGGTTATTGCGGCGCAAATGGTTCGCGGTTGGCGGCGGTCGTTGCTTTTTTAGTTGTCTACTTCGCGGCCGCGATTGCCGCCGGTCGTCCAGGGTATCAGCCGGCGGGAATGTCTTCCGCGCCGCATCCGGCCGTGGCGCGAGTGGTTGCGCCGGAACGCAACGGCACGGCCTACGGATCCGGCACGCTGGTCGAGGTAAACGATTTGTTCGGCATAGTCGTTACCAACTGGCACGTCGTCCGCGACGCCGCCGGTCAGGTGGGCGTAATCTTCCCCGACGGGTTCCGCTCGGCGGCCACCGTATTGCGAGTCGACCGCGATTGGGACTTGGCGGCGCTGGTGATCTGGCGTCCCAACGTGCGGCCGGTTCCGCTGTCTAGTCAGGTCCCCCGGCCTGGCGAGATGCTGACCATCGCCGGCTACGGTAGCGGCTCGTATCGGGCCGTCAGCGGCCGCTGCACTCAATTCCTCTCGCCCGGCGGAAACTATCCTTTCGAGCTTGTCGAGTTGGCCGCGCCGGCGCGCGACGGCGACTCGGGCGGGCCGATCCTTAACAGCCGCGGAGAGTTGGCCGGCGTACTGTTCGGGTCGGCGTTCGGAAAAACGACCGGCAGCCATTGCGGGCGGCTGAGCGCGTTTCTGGGCAGCGTGGCGGGCGATTTCCGACACCTCACCTCGCGCGAAATGCTCGCCCGGCAGAAGACCGGACAACCGGCCCCGCTGGCGTCGATTTCCGGCGTTCGAGAGCAGCGCGAAGCCGATCGGCCGTCTCCGCCGCCATCGGTGCAGCCGCGCCAACCGTTGGCTTCCGTTCCAGCGGGTCTTGAAACTTCGCCATCCTTGCCGGAATATTCATCAGTGCCAGTGCCGCCAACACCGGCGATTGGCGACGGGCCGTCGGACGCTTTCACGCCAGCTTCAGCGCCGGCTTTCGAACCGGCTTCCACGTTGTCCGCCGCGCCGCCCGCAGTGCCGTCGTCGCCGTCGATTCCTCCGCCTCCTCCGCAAAGCTTCGCGGATAGGATAAAGACAATCCTGGCGGCGATCGGTTTGATTGCCGTGGCGTATTGTTCGCTCCGCTTGCTCGGCTGGGTGGTCGGATAAGAAGGCTTACGGAGGGGGACAGTCTCATTTTCACGGTAAACGGCGAAAATTGGGATAGTCTCACGTGAACGCTTACTATTCTTCTCCCTCTCCCTCGACGACCTCCAACGCCTTATCAGTGCTGGCCGGATCGACGCGACGGCAGCTTTCGGTTAGTTGGGCGGCGATTTCGCCCAGGTCGCCGTGCCATTCCTCCTCGGTCGTGTCGGGCGGACAGAGTTGCATGAACTCCTTGACCAGCAGGATCAGCCGCAAGATGTGACGGAAGATCACCCCTTCTTGTTTTTGCAGCGCCTTGCTGGTGACATAGTTGTTGAAATCGCCTCCGAACTGTAGCAATTCGCCCGCCGCCCAGACGGGCGTTGTCCGCAGGTCGTGGACGCCGGCGAAATCGTAGTCGAACAGCCGGCGGAGCTTGTCGGCGAGCGTCAACACCCAAACCCGCTCGTCATCGTCGTATGTGTGGCGCGGACCGCGCGGCTGTTCATCGTTCGCCTGCTGCGATATTTCCTCCGGCGTGGCCAGTCCGAGTTGAAGCAGATGCGGATCGAGCCGCACGGTGGCCAACGGGCCGGGCGGCAGTTCGTTGTGTCGCGGCACGCGGACGAATCGCCCCACCGAACGCGGCAATTCCAGCACGCTCTCCATCGCCTGAATCCGCTCGTCGCGGTCGGCGATGCCCAACTGGTTCATCAGAAACACCGCGTAGAGCGGATTGATGCCGCGAAACATCAGCAGCTTCGCCATGCTCTCGGTCGGATGTGCCAGCATCGGCCGATACTGGGGCACCTCGACCTCGACCACCGGTTTCTCGCCGAATCCGAAGCTGAAATCGAGCTTCTTCGCCTCTTGGGCCTGTTTTTCCTTGGCGGCAGCTTGCAGCTCGGCAAGTTCCTCATCCTTCGGCGGCTCGGGGTCGAGCGTGACGTAGCCCGCCCGCCAGAGGATCATCAACATCCGGTCGAGTTCCTTTTGTCCGTTTTCGAGCCGCTTGGGGTCCATCAGGCGTTTGCCGACCAGCCGGCGGATCGGCTCGATTTCCGGCGAGGCGTCGAGCATGTAGGCCATCAATCGCCACGGGATCGGCCCTCGGCTGTGCAGATTAACCGGCGGGGCCGCACAGAGCTTGCGATATTGTGCCTCGTTCCAATACTGCACGTTGGCCCGGCGGGTGGACATCTTCTTCTTCAACTTCTTTTTCGCCTTCATCAGCCCGGGGTCTTTCGTGTCCTCGGGTATCTGGTCGTATTTTTCGCGCCATCGGGCGATTTTCACGTCGTCCTCATGGGCCAGCGCGAATACGTGGCCTTGCGCGTCGAACTGCGGACGCCCGGCGCGGCCGAATATCTGATGCGCCGAACTCGGGTCGATCAATCTCTGCTTGTCCGGCGGGCCTTTCATCAAACTCGGCACGACGACCGATCGGGCCGGAAGGTTGATGCCCGCCGAAAGCGTCTCGGTGCAAACGCATATCGTCAGCAGTTTTCGCTGGAACAGTTCCTCGACGATTCGGCGATATTTCGGCAGCACGCCGGCATGATGCACGCCGACGCCACGCATCAGCAGTTGCTTGAGCTTCGGCCCCGCGCCGGCCGACCATTCATAGCGATCCAATTCGACGGCGAGTTGTTTCTGCTGTTCTCCACTCAAGATTCGCTTGCCTTTAAGCTGCTCGGCAACCGACCAACACTCATCGCGGTTGAAGCAGAAGACCAAGGCGGGCGTCATGCGGTTTTGATCTTCGCCCTGGGCCATCTCTTCGAGGTGTTCGGTCAGCAGCAAATCGCCGACCCAATGGAAAGTGAGCGGCACCTTGCGTTCGTTGCCGGTGACGAGTTCCAGCCGCCGGTCGTGGCTTTTTCTGAGCCAGCCGAGAAACTCGATCGCATTGCCGACAGTGGCCGAGAGCAGCAGCGTGCGGACGTGTTTCGGCAACATTCCGAGCGTAAGCTCCCAAACGACGCCGCGTTCCATGTCGTTGAAACTGTGGAATTCGTCCATCACGACGGCAGTGACGCGGTCGAAGTCGAAGGCGATGCCGGGGTCTGGGGACTGGGGGCGGGGGGCGGAATTAGTGGCCGGAGGAGAGGGAAGAGGGGAGTGATCAGAAGTGGCCGGTGGCCAGTGGCTAGTGGCTAGTGATCCCGATTCGGACTCGCTGATAAAGCCGACCGGAACGATGGCGTCTGCCGCCCCTCTCCCTTCTTCCCTCTCCCCTCTCCCCTCATCTCTAGCCACTAACCGCTGGCCACTGGCCACTTCTTCCTTCCGTTTTCCCCCCTCTCCTCTTCCGCTATGCAACAGCCGATTCAGCAAAATCTCGGCCACGACGACCAGCACTCGGGCGTCGGGGTTTTCGCGGCGATTGCCTGTCACAAGGCCCACGTCTTCCGGCTGGAATCCCCACTTCACGGCGGCCGACTGCATTTCGCGAAACTTCTGCTCGCACAGGGCGATCAGCGGCGTGGTGTAATAGGCGATGGTTCCATTATGGAGAGCCTCGAACAGCGCGGCCTCGGCGATCATCGTCTTGCCCATCCCCGTCGGCGCGCAGACCATCACGCCCTGCTCGGCGGCAAACCACGCCAGCAACGCCTCCTCCTGCACGGGATACGGGGCGTAAGGAATCTGGTCGAGATAACGGCTGACGAGTTCGTCGCGTGTGAGGGGCATGATCGTTGTTGTGATGCTGGCAATGCTTTCCGCAAAGCTGTTCCGCGCTGCTTCCGCCCGCAAGCGAAGTTTGGATTTCACCGTGCGGCGCGGCTGACGGTCGCAATTTTCTTGTTTATAACGGCCATCCTATCACGTGCAAGTTGAGAGCGTCAAGCATGCCGCCTCTTGTCAAGCGGACATGGATCGTTTAGCATCGGTTATTCTTCCGAATGCATCCCACCGGCCGGAAGCCCGCCGATCGTCAAGTTCCAGGAGGTTATTGGCATGAATCGTCGCCGATCGTATTTTGCGTTACTGTTTGCGGCATCCTTATTTTTTCCGGCGGCGCGGGCCGACGAGGGGATGTGGCTGTTCAACGCCCCGCCGCAAATACAACTCAAACAGCGCTACGATTTCGATCTGACCGATCAGTGGCTCGAGCACTTGCGCCTTTCGACCGTGCGATTCAGCGGCGCCTCGGCTTCGTTCGTCTCGGGCGACGGGCTGGTGATGACCAACCATCACGTCGGTCTGTTTACCATGCACAAGCTAAGCAGGCCCGACCGCGACCTGCTGGCCGACGGCTTTTACGCCCGCTCGCTCGACGAAGAATTGAAGTGCGAAAACGTCGAGCTGAACGTGCTGGCGAGCATCGAGGACGTAACCGGTCGGATCGAGGCGGCCGTGGCCCATTTGTCCAATCCCGCGCAAGCCGCCGAACGACGCCGCGCCGAAATGAATACGATCGAAAAGGAATCGTTCGAGAAAACCGGCCTGAAAAGCGAAGTGGTCGGCCTGTATTACGGCGGGCTGTACCATCTCTACCGCTACAAGGTCTACACCGACGTGCGGCTGGTTTTTTCGCCCGAGGAGTCGGTGGCCGCGTTCGGCGGCGACCCCGACAACTTCGAGTATCCGCGATACAGTCTCGACGTCTGTTTCTTTCGCGCCTATGAAGACGGGAAACCGGCCAAGACGCCGCATTATCTGAAATGGAACACGGCGGGGTCGAGCGAGAACGAGTTGGTTTTCATGGCCGGGCATCCGGCGCGCACTCAACGGCAGAAGACCGTCGGCCACCTGGAATATCTTCGCGACGTAACGATGCCCGCCTCGCTCGATCAGTGCCGGCGGCTGGAAGTCGCGCTGCTGGCCTACAGCGAGCGGAGCGCGGAGAATCGCCGCCGCGCTTCGGCCGCCGTCCGCGGCGCTCAGAACAGCCGCAAAGCCCGGCTGGGAATGTTGGCCGGATTGCAAGACCCGGCGGTTTTGAAAATCAAGCAGGCCGAAGAAGAATCGCTCCGACGCGCGGCCGCGGCCGATCCGAAACTGGCCGCCCAGATCGACGCCGCCCTGAAAACCATCGACCAGACGCTGCAAACCTACGAGAAAATCCGCGTCGAATACGAAATGCTCGAAGCCGCGCAGGCCTTTCACAGCGGGTTATTCCATACCGCCCGCACCTTGGTTCGCATGGTCGACGAGCTCTCCAAACCAAACGCCGAACGCCTTCGCGGCTTCCAGGATACGAACCTCGACGCCCTGAAACGCGGGCTTTTGGCAGACGCGCCGATCTATCCCGACCTGGAGACGGCGATGCTCGCCAGCTCACTCGGCATGTACACCGAACTGGTCGGCTACCGCGATCCGCTGGTTCGTGGAGTGATGGCCGGCCGTTCTCCGCCCGATCGGGCGGAGGAATTGATCGGCGGCACGCGGCTGGGCGACGTCGATTTCCGCCGCCGCTTGGTCGAGGGGGGCGCCGAGGCAATCGCCCGGTGCGACGATCCGATGATCCGGCTTGCCCAATTCGTCGACGGCCCCGCTCGCAAGCTGAGGGCGATTTGCGAACGCGAGGTAAACGAGCCGCAGACGCGCGCCTACGGCATGTTGGCCAACGTCCGCTTCGCGCTCTACGGAGACTCGGTCCCGCCGGACGCCACCGGCACGTTGCGGCTTTCCTTCGGCGAAGTGCTGGGCTACCGTCGCGACGGAGAAACAATTCCCGCTTTTACGATGTTCTCCGGACTGTACCGCCGCGCCGAATCGAATCGATTTGCCCAGCCCTATGCGTTGCCGCCGATCTGGATCGAACGCCGAGATTTTATCGACATGACCGTCCCGATGAACTTCATCTCGACAAACGACATCATCGGCGGCAACTCGGGCAGCCCGGTCATCAACCGCAACGGCGAAGTGGTGGGCATTGTCTTCGACGGCAATCTCACTTCGCTGGTATGGGATTATGTATTCACCCAAGACCAAGGGCGAGCGGTTTCGGTTCACTCCGGCGCAATTATCGAGGCACTGCGGAAGGTATACCACGCAAAACGTTTGGCAGACGAATTGGAGAGATAAGACTGACCGGAAAAGCAGGAGAAACAGGGTTGCGGAAGTAGTAAACTTTCGTTTATCCGTAAGAAGTGAACCTTCGTTTAACCCGGGGCAAACTGCGAAGGCGCGGGTTTCTGCGGCTAAAAATTCGACACTACCCCCCCGCCACCCCCCTGTAGGAGCTGGGTTCGGGCTAAATGATCGCAACCGGAATCAACCGAATCGCAACCGCCGAGAAGAGCGTAATCGCTTGCGGGAAAAGGGTTTAGGTTTAGTGGACAGGGTGGGAGTCGCACCCACGACACGCGGATTTTCAGTCCGCTGCTCTACTGCCTGAGCTACCTGTCCGTTTTTTTCGCCTTGCGACGATCAAAACCGATAAATATACGTTATCGCCGAGCGTTGTCAATCCGACATATATTCTTAGGGGTTATAAAGGCCCGCTCCCTTGACAAGAGGGTAATCGACCCTTTATCATCAAATACTGCACGGGGGTGCGGTGTTTCTTTCAACATCGTCGGGTGGGTGACGATTCATTTATTGGTGGCATGGGCAACGGGCGGCCCATCCGTGATGGCACGGTTACCGCAAGGATGGACCTATGCGCATTCGATTATCATGGCCCCGATCAGCGTTGTTGGCATTCCCGGCCTTGCTCGGAATGCATTTTACGGCTGCTCCCTTTGCGGAGGCCAAGCTGACGATGAAAAGCCCCGAGGTCAAGGAGGCAGTCAGCCGCGGCGTCGACTATCTTTCCGCAAACGGAACTAGCGACAACCGGCTAGGCGCCTACGCCTTGGCCGGCATGGCCCTGCTGGTTTCCGGCGAAAAATCCGATCATCCCACCGTAGCAAAATGCGCCGAATCAATCGTTAAAGAGTTTGGAGAGCGCAACGTCGAGAAACTCGACAAAACCAAATTCGACATCTACAGTTCGGGCATGTCGATAATTTTTCTGGTGGATCGCGACAAGGACGCCCACCGCGCCGATATCGAATTTCTGCTGAGATACATGCAACACGTGCAGAAGCCGCACGGCGGCTGGGGGTATGATAATCTCCAGACCGGCGACACTTCCATGACGCAATACGGCGTACTTAGCGCTTGGGTATCTTTCAGGGCCGGGTTTTCCATCCCGGCGGAATCAATCAACAGAGTCGCACTCTGGCTGATACGCACCCAAGACCCCAGCGGCGGATTCGGATACCAGGGAAAAATCGGCGATGCCAATAAACTGGTTCAGCAGGACCAGGTCAAGCAGAGTTTGACCGCCGCCGGATTGGGCAGCGTCTACGCATGCAGCGATATGCTGGGGCTGAACAAAAAGGTCCAACGGCGCGACAAAGACCTCCCCGGCGCGCTCCGGGAAATCAAACCGAAGGAAAACCGATCCGATTCGCCAACGCTTAAGTCGAGCATCGCCTCGGACACGCTCCACACCACCACCGGCCGCGGCAATCAGTGGTTCGCCCAAAATTTCAAAGTGGACGCCGGCCAATACAACCATTACTATTTGTACGCTTTCGAGCGATACATGAGCTTCCGGGCGCATTGCGAGGGCACTCCCGACGAGGACCCTCAGTGGTATAGCGACATCGCGGAACATTTGTTGAAGACCCAGGAGAAGGATGGAAGCTGGCGGGGCGATTGCGGACAAGTGTGCGACACCGCCTTTTCCGTGCTGTTTCTCTTGCGTTCGATGCAGAAGAAACTAAAAATGGACTTGTTGGGCGATGGGCTGTTGACCGGCGCCCGCGGTTTGCCAAAGGACTTCGGCAAAGCGACGCTGGACGCCAACGGCAAGGTTGTGACGCGAGAGAAGTTCGGCCCCGCCGAGCGGCTATTGGACGCATTGGGCGATCCGCGAATCGCCGAAATCGACGAGTCGGCGAACTTGCTGGAAGACTTGCCGGACGACGCCATGAAAGCCCTGATGGACAAACACGGCGACAAGCTGCGCGGATTGGTGTCCAACAAGTCACCGGTCGCGCGATTGGTTGTGGTCCGCGGTTTGGGAAAAACGCGGGATCTCGACAACGTCGAGGTGCTGCTGTTTGCCCTGACCGATCCGGTGCCGGAGGTGGCGGTCGCCGCCAACGAGGCGCTGCTTCGCATCCGCCGCAGCCCCGGCGCCATCGTCCTGCCGGAAAAGTTTACCGAGGAAGACCGACGTTTGGTGATTGACCAATGGAAGGCCTGGTATTTGTCGATCCGGCCCGACGCAAAACTTGAATAGGCGTCAACACGGCGTTATCATAGTGACAGTCCCGCCAACGATCCAACCCGACCCGGAACGCCGCCCGCCGCAAAACTCCCGGTACGACCGCGCGTCGAGCCGGCCGCGTGAAGCGCGTTTTAGGATTGATCAGCCGGACGAATGTTGTTTTTTTGTTATTGACGTTTTGTAACAGACGAACGAGAACGCTACGAGGCCGTGAATATATTGTAGGGGGTTCGTGAAACGCACCACAACCGATAATGCCTGGTGCGTTTCACGCACCCTACAAATGGCAAAGGACGTTTCACTATTTACCGTGCAATGCACAAATAGGTGAGATCATGGCTACGGCAACGACAATCGGCAACACCAGGAAAATCGGCGACGTCTCCGATCATTGTCGGCTGCGCACGACGCGGTACGACAAGGTATCGAGCCTCTTGCTGTCATTATTGGTGCTGCTCGGCACGCTGGTGTTGATTCTGTTTATCGCCTGGTTCACGTCGCGGTATTTCGCGCCGCAAACGGCCGTGCCGGTGGCATTTGCCGAAGACGACGGCGACGACGGCGATCCCGGCGGCGGACAAACGCCCGAACCCCCGAATCCCGAGGAAATCATCGAGATGGAGATCGAACAGCCGGTGATTACCGAAACCCTCACGGCCATCAACGCTGTAGTGCAGCGTGCGGTGCCGCAATTAGACGACCCGCTGATCGCGCACAAGCACACCACCGGCATGGGTTTTGGCAAGGGCGAGGGGCGCGGCCGGGGCGACGGCAAGGGGGACGGCACCGGCGGCAAGGGTCGTCGCTGGGAAGTCCGCTTCGACAAGGGCGCAACCCTGGACGTTTACGCCCGCCAACTCGACCACTTCAAGATCGAGTTGGGCGTGCTGCTGCCCGACGGGCGATTGGCCTACCTCTCGAACTTTAAAAATCGCCGGCCCACGATCCGCTACGTGACCAACGCTTCGGAGACGGAAAAACGCTATTACCTAACTTGGCGCCGGGGCGAGCTGCAGAAAGCCGACAAAGAGCTGGTTGCCCGGGCAGGCATCGACCCCGGCGATAGTATCATCATCAAATTCATCCCGCCCGACCTCGAGCAGCAACTGGTAGCAATGGAGCAAAGGGCCGCCGCGGGGCGCGACCCGAAAAGCATCCGCCGCACCCGGTTTGGCATTCGGTCGAGCGGCGGCGGTTACGCGTTTTATGTAATGGAGCAGACTTACAAACATTGAGAACCATTCTGCATGCGCCACAAAGCCGCGGCAGTCGGCCGCGCCCCGGGGCTGGTTATATCGCATCGACGTCCTCGAGGGCGCGACCAACCGCCGCGGCTTTGTAAGAACGTGCGAAGCAAAATAATCCTCGTTCCCATGCTCTGCATGGGAACGCACTGTCCGAACGCTCTGCGTTCGCTCCGGCCCGTTCCGCCGACGACGCGGAGCGTCGGGGCAGTGGGTTCCCAAGCGGAGCTTGGGAACCAGGAGCTAACCAGGAGCTAGCGGAGCTTGGAAACCAGGTGCTAAAGCGGAGCTTGGGAAACAGGGGGGCAGCCTCACCTCGGATGGCCGAGGTGATATGGAAAATTACAAAAGCGCGCGCGGCGCGCATAAGTTGCAAGTTAAGACTCAAACCAACACCAAGACGAGAGGTTCACTATGCCCGACATTACCACTGTGGTTTCCTATGCAGGTCAAGCGTGCTACGGGGCGCTGGGATTGATGGCTCTATGGGGAGCCTTCTGCACGATAATCGTATGGCGGCGGGTCGGGTATTTTCGCTTCCGCAACGAGGAAGAACAGACCGACTTCCTCAACAAGTTCGACGAACAGATGGCCGCCAAGGACTATGATGCGGTGGTTCAGTTTTGCAGCGAAGACCCCCGGGCGGTTCCGCAGCTCGCCGCCTTGGCCGTCGAAAACCGCAAGCTCGGCTACGCCAAAATCCGCTCCATGCTGGTCGATCGTTTTCAACGCGACGTGCTGGCCGAGTTGGAACACTGGCTTTCTTGGGTCTATACGATGATCAAGTCGGCCCCGATGGTCGGGCTGTACGGGACGGTGTTGGGCATGATGGGCGCATTCGGACAGTTGGCCAAATCGGATAAAGTCACCCCCACCGCCCTGGCCGGCGACATCATGGTCGCCCTGGTGACAACCGCGCTGGGGTTGACCATTGCCATCCCCTTGATCATCTGCACGAACAGCATCAACGTGCGAATCCGCAAGCTCGAGGAATTGGTCGGCTACGGCTTGGCCCGCATCCTGGAAACCATCAAACAGTCGCAGACCTCGGAAGTCGAGGAGAAGTAGCGCATGGCCCAAAAAGACGCCTGGGACAAACCGTTTATCGAAGACGAGGATGGCGGCGCTGCCGTGCAGTTTCGTCCTCCCTTGAAACAGGAAGACGACGTCGATATGACGCCGATGATCGACTGCGTGTTTTTGCTGTTGATCTTCTTTCTGGTCGGTTCGATACCGGACATCAAGACGGCGGTCGAGTTGGCCCCCGCCCGTTACGGCATAGGGGCCGATCCGAGCAGCGCGGTCTTCGTCACCGTGGCCGAGGGCGGCGCAACGGCCGACATCTACTTGGCCGACGGCAAAGTCGGCTCCCCTTTGCCCAACGACGTTAAGACGCAAGAGGCAACCATCACGAAAGCGATACGCGACGGCCGGCAAGAAGGAAAGTCGAGCGTCATCATCAAGGCCGAAAAGAGCGTGAAACACAAGGAGGTATCGCGGGTGGCATCGGCCGCCGCGAAGGTCGAGGGCATCCAATTATATCTGGCAGTATTCGAGAAAAAATGAGCGATACAGCACAAATATCCGCCGAAGATCAGGCCGTCCTCACTTTCGAGCACAAGGACGACAGCGACCATGAAGTCGACATGACTCCGATGATCGACTGCGTATTCTTGCTGCTGATATTCTTTTTGGTGACGGCCTCGTTCCAGTTGCAAAAGGCGTTGGAGGTTCCGGCCCCCGAGTCTCAAGCCCCCAGCCCGCAGCAGGAAAAACTCGAATCCGACGAGGACACGATTACGGTGCGGATCGACGCCGACAACACGATCTGGGTAAACGACAGCCAGGCGATCAGCGAGCAGGACTTGCTGCTCAAGATTCGCGAGGCCCGCGAGAACGCGAAAAACCTCACACCCGACGGCCGCCCGGCCCATATCCTCGAAGTGAAGGCCGACGGCGAGGCCCGCCACGACGTGGTGGTCATGGTGCTCGATGCGGGAAACGCCGAGGGAATGGAAAAAGTCCGCCTCTCGGCCGCCGACGATTATTAAGGAAATTAGAAGACAATTTGGAATACAAACCTGCCGGATTCAATCCCTCCGCGGGCGTGGAATTCGGGCGAATTTCTCACTGACAATGCTGAAACCATGAACTCCACCGAAAGATTTATTGCGTTGCTTGAAGAGCGGGAACTCGTATCGTCGCGGACGGCCGAAAGTCTGCGCGAGCAGGTGGCCGAGTCGCGGAAGCCGGTCTCGCCCGAATCGCTCGCCAAGCGTTTGATCAAGCACGGCCGATTGACCTCCACCCAGGCGAAGCGATTGTTGGATGCTTTGAAGGAGGAAGGCGCGGCGGCCGAGAAGCCGACGAAGTCCGAGCGGAAGCAGAAGACCGAGTCGAAACCGAAGGTTACGGCGAAGCCGGCGGAGAGCGGCAGTTTGGATTTCGCGCCGCTGGACGACGAGCCGGGGAAGAAGAAGCCGGCGGCCAAGCCCGCCGAGAAGCCCGCCGAGAAGCCGAAGGCCGAGCAGTCCGTGGAGCGAAAGCCCGTTGCGCCGTCCGGCCCGCCCGCGGCCGCTCCCGATTCGCTGTTGGATCAAGAGATGCCCGCCGCTCCGACTGCGGCGGTCGGCGGGCCGCTGGACGGGTTGATGTCCGAAGCCGCAATGGTTGCCGGCGACTCGACCGGACCGCTCGATTCGTCTTCCTCGCGTAGAAGGGGACTGTTCCGCTTCTTCCGCCGCGATAAACCAAAGGTCAAAACCGGAGAAGAACAATGGGGGTCGTCGCTGATGCTCCTCGGCGGCGGCGGTCTGCTGCTGCTAATCATCGTCGGCGGCGCGCTGTGGTACTCCCTGAGCAGGAACAGCGGCGACGAAATGCTTCAACAGGCCGACGACGACTATCGCGGCGGCTCGTACTCGCAAGCGATCGCGAAATACGACAAATTCCTCGAGCAGTTCCCCAATCACGAACGCGCAAGCGTTGCCCGCGTGCGGATCGGGTTGGCCCAGCTCCGTCAAAAAACCGACAGCAAACGTTGGGAAGAAGCCCACAAAGAGGCCCAAGATGTATTGAATCGCATCGCGCCGGAAAAGGACTTCAAGGAAGCACACCAGGAGTTGGCCTCGATGTTGCCGACGATTGCCGAGGGATTGGCCGCCGAAGCGCATAACAAAACTTCGCGAGAGTTGATCGACAAATCGCGCGAAGCCACCGCAATGACGAATAAATACGTCCCCAAATCGCTTGTTCCGCTGGTCAGGCTCGAAGAAGTCGAGCGGAGGCTGCAACTCACCGAGAAAGCGGTCGCGCAAGACGACGAGTTGGCGAAGACGGTGGCACTCATGCAGGCGGCCGCCAAGGAAGCCAGAACCCAAGACGCCTACGCGGCGTGCAGCGCCCTGTTGCGGGTGTATCCCAAGCTGGTCTCCGATGAAAAACTGACGGAGGCCCTGCTCCAGGTTTCCCAGGCCCAACAGAAGCTGGTCGAAACCGTTGCCGAGCGGAAGCCGGCCGCGGCCGACCAACCCGCCGACGCCGCCTCGGCCAACATCGCCTTGGCCAGGAGCACGGTAAAATCCAACGCCCCCGACGCCGACGGACATATCGCCTTGGCCGAGTTCGACGGTTCGGTGTACGGATTGAACGCGGCCGACGGGAAGCTGCTTTGGCGCCGGTTCGTCGGTTTGCAGACCAATCCCCGCGGACCGTCATTTCCGCCGACGTTTTTCAGCCCCGAGCCGGGCAGCGACGCCCTGGTGGTCGACGCCGCGCGAAACGAACTTTTGCGGCTCGAGGCCGCGACGGGCAATATCCGCTGGCGCCATAACGTGGGCGAACGGTTCGACGCCCATCCGGTCGTCGCCGGCGGCAAAATCCTCGTCGCCGCGCGGAGCGGAAAGCTGGTCGCCATCGACGCCGCCGGCGGCGATTCGCCCCACTACATAAAATTCCCTCAAGAATTGACAGTGGCCCCGGCCGTGGACGCGCGGCGCTCGCTGGTCTATCAGGTCGCGGTCCATTCCAACTTATTCGTGATTTCGCTCGAAGACGGCGCTTGCCGCGAGGTGTTTTATCTGGGACACGGCCAGGGAAGCGTAACCACCGCTCCGGTGGTCATCGACGACTTCCTGCTGGTGGTCGTCAACGACGGCGCCAACGATTCCGTGTTGAAACTGTTCGTTGTGCAGGACAAAAAAACTGACCCGCCCGAACCATCCTTGAATCTGGTTCAGGAAATCCGCCTCGGCGGTCACGTGAAAACGCCGCCGTTGATCGACGGTCGGCGGGTGCTGGTATCCACCGCCGCGGGCGTGGTGCGGGTTTATGAAATCAGCGCCACCAACGTGAAGATTCCCCTGCGGAAAATCGCCGACACCGCCATCGAAGGCGGCGCAAACCTGATCCGTTTCCCATTGCTTCGCCGCGGACGCTTCTGGATCGCCGACAACCGGCTGACGAAATACGACATTCAAGCCGCTCGCGGACGGCTGATGCCGCAATGGATCGCCGACCAGGAAGGGGCGTTCCTGCAACAGCCCGCCGTAGTCGGCGAGGCCGTGATTTGCGTGCAGCGCAATTCGGGCATGCCCGGCGCCGTCGTCTCGGCGGTTTCCGTACACGACCCACAGCAGTATTGGAACACCCAAATCGGCTGCGCGCCGGCCTCCGCACCCGTCGTCATGGACCAAAACGGCAAAGCGGTCGTCGTCACTTCGGCCGGAACGGTGTTCAGAATCGACGCCGGCGGCCAGGGAGCGCGGGTAGTGAACGAACCGATCGCGGCGGCCGACGCCTGGCGCGTCAACAAGCCGATCAACAACGTGGTCCCGCTCCCCAACGGGCTGCTCGCCATGAACGGCGGCAAGGGGAGCAATCTGATCGGCGTTTTCGATCCGAAAGACGAGAATCCTCTGCTCTATCTGCTGACGCGGAAGGACGAGCTTGCCTGCCCGCCCGTCGCGATGGGCGGTGGACTGCTGGTAGCCGACAGGGCCGGACAGGTCTCGCTGATCGATCCGAAAACCGGCGATGATTTGGCCAAACCGTTCATGCCTCGGTTGGAGCCGGGCGAGAAGATCGACTGGATGCCCCCGGCCGCGGCCGACGAAAATTCGGCCGTTTTGGCCGATGGCCGCGGAAAAGTTTACTTGCTCGGCATCAAGGACCAGCCGGAGCCGCACATCGCCTTGCTGGGACAAACGACCGTCGCCAACCCCGTCGTCTCGGCCATGGCCGTATTCGGCGCCACGGCATTTGGGGCCGACTCGGCCAACATGCTCGGCGGCTTTGCCATTCCGAAACTCGAGCGAAGCAAGGAAGTCAATCTCGAAACGCGCTGCAACTGGGGACCGGTCCGGATCGGCGACGTCGTCTTCGTAACCACCGACGACGACCGGTTGCTGTGCATCGACGCCGAAGGTAACGTTACGTGGCGCGTGGAACTCAAGCACGGCCCGCTGGCCGGCGCTCCGCTTCGCCACGGGGAGAGCTTTATCATCGTCGCCCGCGGCGGCGCGATCCAGCGGTTGGACGCCGCCAACGGCAATGAGTTGGGCGCGCTGGAGGCGGGATGCCCCTTGGCCACCGGCGCGTCGCTGTTGGGCGACGCCCTGCTGGTCGGCGGATATGACGGCACGATTTACAAACTCCGCCAACCCTGAGTTAATTATTATCAAAAGACGCGCACCCGACGAATACGACGACCGCATTCTCACCGAAGCACTTTGATTATTATGAACACCATGCCGTTGCAACCCCGCTTTTTCGTCCCGCTCCTGCTGGCCGTTGCGGCGATTTTCGCAATTTTCCCTCAGGTCGCGCGCGCGGATGAGATCGAATTATACAAGCAGGAGCCTTACGACCTGATCACGCTCGACAAGGCCAACGACAACAAGGTCTTGAAGGTTGTGCCGCTGGGGCTTACGCCGCGCGAAATCGAAGCTAAGATGAAATCTCCCCGGGGTAATAAATTGATCGTCCGCTTGTTCGAGTCCCGAGACAACGAATATGAGATTTTGTGGCGGTCGATCGAAAAGGTGGAAACCTTCGATGAATTGCTGATAAATAAAGCCAAGGAATTGGCCGATCGCAATCGGTTCGATGAAGCCTACGACTACTTCGAATTCATGTTCCAGAACAGGTCCGACGCGCAGGGGCTGAACGCCGCCTTCGACGACTTTCTTTGGGCCGAGGCAACCCACGCCTTTCTGGAAGAAAAATACGACAACGCCCTGGCTCTCTTTCAGGAATTGCACAGACGCTCGCCGAATCGCGATAGACTGGACCGCGCCCTGGGAAGAACCATCGACAACATGGTCGGCCGCTACGTCGAGAATGCAGATTACGTTTCGGCGCGCAAGCTGTTGCGGTTTATGCGGTCGGCCTATCCCGACAATCAATCCGTGAAAACTTGGATCGACCGCTTGCAGGGCGAAGCGGCGCCGCTGCTGGACGAGGCTCGAACGGCCGCCGACGCCGGCCAAGCCGACAAAGCGACGACGGCCATCCGCGGGATTATCGATATTTGGCCCGACCTGCCCGGCGCCCGAGACCTGGCGCTGTCCATTCATCGGAAGTTTCCCCGCGTCGTGGTGGGCGTTACTTCGCTCCGCTCCGACTTCAAGCCGGGCCGGTTGAACGACTGGAATGCACGACGAGACAGCCGGCTGATCTACCGGACGCTGGCGGAATTCACCGGCCCAAGCGTCGAAGGAGGCAACTACGTCTGCCCGGTCGGCGACTTCGTCTCCGAAGAGCTTGGACAACGAATGCTCATCAAGCTCAAGCCGAATATTGGCTGGGCAATCGG
>Ga0123335_1003563_pt1 | contig 21538 bp, 16 predicted proteins | sample BiotimSIPDNA_2_FD_89707 | JGI IMG/M metagenome (GOLD analysis project Ga0123335, IMG submission 89707) | Anaerobic biogas reactor microbial communites from Washington, USA - Biogas_R2 time_0 SIP DNA | ecosystem: Engineered > Bioreactor > Anaerobic > Unclassified | place: Washington, USA...
AAGAATTTAGGCAAGGTTCCGGTAAGCGTGATTGTTTCGGCGGAACGGCAATAGATCCAGCAGGCTTGGGACAGTGCCAAAGAGCCACTGATAGTGTAGGTGCCACCATCAGGAGACAAGGACATCGCTTTTTTGCCCTGCAACAACTCCTTGGAATTTTGGTCAAGGTTCAAAGCAATGCTGACCAAGTTCCAGCCCGCAGTGAGATGATATGTGATGGAATTCCCCGAACGGGTATGCCGCGGAACTTGTGCTGTGTCATTGCCTCGTGCCGTATATATGGCAATCAGCATTAGAAATGCAATCCGACACAGAAAGTACGTAAAGTCTATATGGCGATGGAAATACGGTTGGCGCACAGACATCATGTATTTTTCCTCCTGTATAATCTTCCCACTATTGAAAAACACTACCCTGAAGTTTTATAATCTTGTGCCTGAACATTTTAGCAAAACCGTGAAAAATAAAAAATACTTCGATGTTCAAGACTTTCAAATGCATGATGATACATCCGCCAAAATTTTGTTATCACTCCCCTATTGATACCTGTTGTTCCCTCAAGTTGCTGCCACCAGTCGCTTGCGGTTGTTGCCTTTTTGTGGATTCTATCCTCTTTCTTGATGCGGATTTCCGCCAAAACCCAAAAATTCTTCCACCTTTACATCGACTGGCAGAACATTCTTTTGCAGTGCTGCTCCAGCCAAAATGCCTGCGCCTTCGCCAATCGGAATCGCATTCCCCAATACCCGGTACGATGCATGAGCATAAAAATCGCCCCCGATGCAGCGACCGCCCAGCAGCATGTTGTCTAAATCAGCAGCAATCAGCGAGCGAAGCGGAACATCATAGGGACGCACCTTGATGCCGCCATTGCAATAGCCGCTTTGACCGTTGGCGGTAGAGGGATGAATATCCACCGCAAAGGTCACTCGACAAACAGCGTCCGGCTGCGCTCTGCCTTCAATCAAATCCTCCGCCGTCAAATTATAGATTGCGTGGATTCGACGCCCCTCACGCAACCCGAGAGCCGCAGCCGTCGTAAGCAGGCTAAGGCTTGCCATTTCCGGCGCAACTTTCTTCAATTCAGTGATTTGGCTGAAAATTTCTTTTCTTGCCCGTACCAATGCTGTTGAGATTCCATCTGCATCAGCAGGAAAGATTCCATGTTCATGGTTTGACATCAGCAGGTATTCGTAATTAGTAAGCCTGAAGAGTGTTGGCTTCTGGTAGCTTGGCGAGCAGCCTGCTTTTTCCAGTTGCGCGAGCAGATGCCGCTTTCCCTTTTCGCCTTCGCGCCGCAAGTAGTCGGCGATATCTTCGGCATTGACGCCTCCACAAAGAGCGCAAAGGCTAGCCGCCTGGGGTTGACCAGTCTGGGGGTCGCCACACTCAAATCGGCAGCCAGCTAAAGCGGCAGCTGTTCCATTTCCAGTGCAATCAATGAACATTCTTCCCTTGAAGGCTTCCCTTCCAGCGGGTGATTCCGCAATCACTGCCGTCACCTTCTGACCTTGCTTTAACACATTGCAGACCAAGGTATTATAGCGGATTCTCACCCCTGCCTTTACCAGACTGCTTTCCATATAATGCTTGACTGCTTCCGGCATGTACGCATTGTAGCTTCCGGCGGCGCCGGTCTCATGGAGAAAATGCATCATTTTTTGCAGAAAGCCGCCTTTGTTGTTGGCATCGATGATGTTTGGCATCATGCCGGACGTCATGATGCCGCCCGGCATGGCGGAAGATTCCAGCAATATCACTGAAACCCCGCAGCTCGCCGCGCCCAAGGCGGCAGCAACGCCGGCGGGACCAGCACCGCAAACAATCACGTCCGCTTGACCGCTAATCGGCAGATTCCGTCCCGGTTCGTAAACGCTCTCATCCTGTTGCATCTTGACTTACTCTTCAATTCCTTGCAGTTTGTCCCTAACGTGAATTGGTCGCTAAAATCAACTCCCGATTACTATTGTCGCAGACCGAGATTGCAAACACGGCAAATGTGACTGGGATTGGACGGGCGAAGTCAGAAACTATCCTGAAGGGATTGCTGAAAAAGAGAAATATTGAGGCGGATAAGATCAGTATCCCTCTTTCATGTCGCCTTCATGCTGGATATCCAAGGTACTCCAGAACCTTGGGTTCTTTCTGGACACGTCCATTGTATAGAGCCGATCAAAATGCGTGTCCCTGACCTTGAGCGCATCCTTGAGGAGCGTGCTTGCGATCCAGCGTTCGATTTTCATGATCATCATCTTGCGCCTGAGCCGTCCCTGGCGATCTCGGTTGAGGATATTGGGGAGGGTATTGGTCGTGATGATCTCGTCAATCGCCGCATCATTAAGATTTTCCTTGACTTCAGCCGAGGAATTGAAGTGTGTTACGACGAACACGACGCGTTTTGCACGTGCTTCCTTAAGTCTTCTGCAACAGGCGGCAATCGTTGTTCCAGTACGAACCATATCGTCGAAGACGATGACTTCTCGCCCTTCGATTTCATCCATCTTGGTAGGGCTGTCTTCATGGCAAATCATGCTGACGCTACGTTCGGACATTCGTTCCTTGTCCATCCAAAGCATGGAAGGCGTCACAGGCAAATCCTTGGCGTAGGCAAGCAGATGCTGGTGGACTTCCTCGACAAATGGAATCGAGCCATTGTCGGGAGCGCAAACCACAAATCCACGATAGCTTTCGGGACTCATCACCGCTTCTTCCTCGGCGAGGAATTTGGCGTAGAGCGAAGCAGGCGAGAGATTGAAGTAGTTGTCCTCCCCGAATTTTTCGGAAAACATTTTTGAGACTGCATTGGAGTGATTGTGGACCGTCATCACGGAATCAACCCCGGAGACCTGAAGAAGCTCGCAATAAAGCTTTGCAGAGAAAGGCTGTCCGTCAAACTTCTTCAAGTCCCTGAGTTTTCGTGGTTTCAACTTGGGATCTTGATTAGGCCCGCGATCCTGTGCACTATAGAAAAGATCGGGTTCGACGAGGATGACGCGCTGCGCTCCGTTGTCCTTGGCGGCCCTGGTGATCAGGAAATTCCGCATGGCACGGGCGTTCCTGGTCAACTCGCCACTGCATGAGGAGACGAGAACGACGGTCTTGCCCTCCAAGCTGCGACCGATATGATCCATGTCGTCGGGAGCGATGATGAATCGGGGACAAAATTCGCTATTTGCAAAGTCCTTGTATGACAGAAGATCGCTGATATCGGTTTCCTGGCACATTTTTTCCGCGATATCGCTGGCCAATGGGTCGTCTGAAAATGCGCCGACCACGATAATGTCATCACTCAACATGTATTTACCTCGTTGATTCCAAACCTTTTAGTTCTTCATAAAGCCGCCTGCTTAATATAATCTTATATCATCAGAAAGGCAAGGCAGCGTAGTCTCCGACGATCAACCGATAGGGTTCTTCATCCTCTTCGACTGTCGGGAACCGTTGCAATGGATTGAGGAAGAAATTATCGGTATGGTCGTCATTGACTGCCGAGACTTCTCCTATCATCACGGGACCATAGCCTTTGAGCGCCCAGAATTCATGGTACAATCCCGGAGTCAGGGTAATGCTTTCCCCATTTCCGATTGAAAACATTTCGCCTGGTTGGACGGCAGTCTTGACTCCATCCCTGGAGACATACACGGTTGAATCGTTGAGCTTGCCATCCGGGGTACTGTTATAGAGCCTAAATGCGAGGCGTCCACCGCCGCGATTGATGATATCCTCGGTCTTGTGGGCGTGATAGTGCATCAACGTCACTTGGTTTTCCAAGGAAATCATGATTTTCTCGGCATATGGCTTTGGGTATTTAGTGCTGTTGAGAACTGCATTTCGGATCGTGAACAGGAAGAGTCCGGCTTTTTTGTAGTCTCCGCTTCCGAAATCGGTCACATCCCATCCCAGGTTGCAAGCGAGGATTTCATCGACCTCGTCACGTGATTTCGTCTTCCAATCCTGCGGTGTCCAGTGGGCGAAGGGTGGAAGGTAGAAGCATTGCTTTGCAAAGAGGGCCTCCGCCTCTTGAATGTATCGGTTGATCTCCGAACGTTTCATCGTTTTACTCCTGGAAGGTTATCCTTTCTTCTCGACCTTGATGGTGAAGTCCGCCAATTGATTCTTTGCCGCAGTCAGCGTAACTTGGAGGATTCCGTCCGTATTGTCCAATTTCAGCGCCATGTCGACTCCTGGCACCGCGACTCGCTGGAGGGTATGTGCATCTCCGATATAGAACGTAAGCGTTGTCGGATGGTTGGCGACCAATTCCACGGATCCGGTCAAGTTCAGCTTCTTGGCATCCCATTCCAGCGCCTTCAGATCGATGGCGCCCTGGGTAATATGCCTGCTTGAGGAGAGGAATTGCGGTCGTCCCAAGTCTTCGTGTATGGCGATCAGCCTGACTCCATGCGCCGGGACGGTCATGCTGAAGTTGGTTTCGAAGATATCCTGGAATTCCTTGGTCCAGTATTCGTAGATCAAGTAGGATTTGTCGTCGTCGAGTCCGAGTTCTTCGAATGAGAATCCGATTTCGGCATCATTGTCCGACCAATTGAAGAGTGCGACCACATCCCAATTGGCAAAGTCCCTGTTGACCTTGAGGTCCCAGATTGGCGCCATATCGAAGACCGGATAGAGGTTCATCGGATGGACGTCGCAGACAGGGAGGGATTGCTTGAGTAGCATCATCCGCTCTTCGGAAAGCGTGGCCAATTTGTCGCCTGCGAACATCATTTGTCCTGGTAGCGCCACGACTGTCGCCGTTACCCGCGCTTCTTCAAGAGGGTGGTAGTCGCCGACCAGCAGTGTATCGGGATCCATATAGAAGACGATATTATGTACGAAAAGCTGATTGAGGGTCGCCCTTGCCTGGCTCAGGATGTTATTCCAATTGGAATCCGTATTGGGCGCCACGATATCGCCGCCGATTCTCGATGCGTCCCCTACTCCCGCCTCGGGGCCGGTGTAGTGTCCTTGGCAAGCTAGGAAGACCCGGTCCGGTCCGATTCCTTCGCGGAAGGCGGCGGCACATCGCTCGAAGGGATTCGGGCAGGTTGGATCCTTGAAGCGGGCGCGTACTTCTGGGCGCTCAAAGAAGTGCGCGCAATATCCATGGCTGCGTCCTGACATGCCGTCAATCTTGAAGAATTCATATCCCCACTCTTGGGAAGCGTGCCGATGGTATTGCTTGAGGTACTCGATCACCTCGTCGTTTGACGGGTCGATCGTATATTTTCCGTTCCAGGTTTTCATCGGCGTTCCATTTTCGTCATGCAGGAACCAATCCTTGTGCTCCTGGTAGAATTCATCACTTCCCGTACCGAAAGGCGCTGTCCAGATACCGGGCCTGAATCCGATTTCCCTGATATCCTTTGCGAGCTTTCCCATGCCTTCGGGGAATTGTCCTTTATGTGCGGTGAGGTTGAGGTTGTCGAACTTGGATACCGGCAACGAGTCGGAATTTCCCTGCCATGATTCGATCGACCAGAATTCCATTCCGAAGGGTTTGAGTTCCCTAGCTCCGATTCGTGCTTCATCGAGGTTTTCCTTAGCTCCTGCCTGATCGAAATAGACGTTCCAGGACATCCAGCCGGTTGGTGGCGAGGGGCAGCGTTTCTTGTTGATCGGCTCATAGTACGGGATGTATCGATCCTTGTAGTAGTCGTCATGCAATTCCAGGACGATTGCCGCCTGCGCCGCCTTTTGGATGACCAATTGGAACTTGAGGTTGAAGTTATCTGCGTCAACCGTTGTGATTTCCAGTTGATTTGCTCCTGAGAACACGAGGCATCGGTCATGTTCGCGGTCAAACAAGGCGTCGTTGCACTTGCTATCGGTCATGCCCGTACCCATTTGGATGACATTGACGACTTCCGGCGGCTGGCAGCGGCAGGCAAATGCACCTGGGAAGGAAACGCTTCCTTCGAAGGACAGGATTCCATGGTAGAATTGCGCCGTCCTATGAATCGCCCTGATTTCCAACCTGCCTCCATTTCCAGCAAAGGTCAGGTAGCCTTGGACATTGCCGTCAGAAGCAACCAACGCCAATCTGCTGGATACCGCATCCATCGGCGGCGCCAAACGCCACTGCTGATCTTTGATCAATACCGAGGAGGACAGCTTGATCGCCACCTTGTCCCCATTCGTCAACACAAGCTCCGATGATTCCGACTCGAACGTAATGGACCAATTCCCTGCATTTCGTGAAAATGACATCTGAACTCAACTCCTATTTAGATTGTGGATATTTTGCTGAATTTGTTGCTTCCAACAAGGATTTTCATAATCTACTCAACCAAATCCTTCCTACAAGGGGCGAAAGATTTTTCGCCCCTATTTGGTTTCGCCTCGTCTTCCGAAGCAGGTTGTCCCCACCTTTTCAAGGATCGCCTTGTCAACCTCGACTCCACCTTGTCCATCGAAGAAGTGGTTGTCCTCTGTGGTGACCCATTGCCTAAGGGATTCCTTCATTTCGAATCCGGCTCCACCGATGACTACGTTGCCGATCAGTTCGTTGCCCAGGGGCTGTTGTGGTTTGTTGTCCATGATGGTGGCGAGCTTCGGGTATCGTTCGCTCCAGGGCGGCTGCTTGTAGTTGACTGCCTTCAGCTTGGCTTCCAAGTCCCAGGTATTGTCCGGTCCGGCATTCATCGCAATCATTCGGGTTCCGCGATCGTCCAAACGAACTGCAGGAACGCAATCGATGAACAAATTGCCTTCGACTCGATTGTCACGCCCGCCGCCAATGTCAACGGCTTGGTTCACCCGAACAAACGTGTTGTGCGATATCGTATCGCCGCTGTCGCAATCGTCAAGATAGATTCCCCGTGCCTGATCATTGAATCCTTTGATGTCCTCGAAGCGGTTGAATCGGACGATGTTGCCCTGGCTTCCCCAGTTGCGTGCGGTATGGAATGCGCCGGTGTCGGAAGTCAGCACGCAGGCGTTGCGGACAAGATTCCGTTCGATGATGTGTTCGTTTCCCGTATAGACCAAGGCGGCGTGCGGATGATCGACTAGTTCGTTGTGGCGGACGATATTGCCCACGCCATGAAGGCTGATTCCTGGCGCGTATGCGAAGCGTCTTCGCCCCGAAAGTGCGATCAGGCAGTCTTCCACGATGTTTTCGCCAGGGGTCAGGGTTTTGGGATCGCCGCCGGTCACATGGCAGCAAGTTCCACCTGTGGATGTGACGATGCAATTGGCGATTCGGTTATCGGTTCCGTTGACCCTTATTCCAAACGCCCCTGTGTTGGCAACTCTGCAATCCAGTATCTGGTTGTGGTTCCCGTTCACCAGAATACCGTCACCCAAGGTGCCATCGATCTCGAGGTTTTTGATCGTGATGTACGATGCGTTTTCAATCGTTATGACCGGCTGTTCCAGAGTGGTGAAGACGACGGATTCGGCGTTGGGTGGCGGCCAGAGATAGAGGGTATTGCTGGTGTGGTCCGCAAACCATTCTCCGGGCATGTCCAGTTCTTCCAGGCAATTGACCACGCGATATCGGCGAGGAATCGGATCGCGTTTGGAAGGCATCCCCACTCCATAGCTGCTCCCCTTCGTCATCACAGTCAATGTATTCTTGAGCTGATCGACCGACTTGAGCTTCATGGTTTCATCAAACCAGTCGTAGTGCATGAAGCCATGGATCCAAATTCCGGTTTCGGGTTTCCATCTCAGCGCCGGAACGAACATTGGCTCGTACTCAAATGACGCTTCATCGGCATTCTGTTCGGCAATTTCCTTGAAGGTCGCCCATCCTTGGTTTGGCCATCCTGCCAACGGCAATGGACTTCCGTTGCAGAAGAGTTCGCCATGTTGCGGCAATCCCTCTGCCGTATCGGGCCATTGCTTGATCGTGCAGTTTTCGTATGAAGCGAGGTCGAGTTTTCTGATGTGCGTCCTAGCCAATTGACCGAGTCTCGCCAGGGTTGCCTCATCACTGACGTGGGTGAAGGCTGCCAGTGGCAAGTCAATTCCCCCGACCAAGGTAGCACCCGTTTCAGCGACCCATTCGATCGGCGCCTCTTCCGTGCCGCTTTCCAGCTCTCCTAGGACAAACCCTTCGCGAATAGGGTATCGGCCTGCCCTGATGACAATCTTCACGCCGCCGGGAGGCAGAGTCCCCGTCAACACTAGGCTTCGAATCTTGCGACGTGCATGAGACAAGCTGGCAAAGGGAAGCTCGGAACCGCCAGGATTCAGTTCAAGGCCCGATGGGGAAACGTAGTACGTCAAGCGATCGCGCTCCAAGATTGATGAACAATACCCAATCATGCACGCCAACAAGCAAATCAATCGTAGGGTTTTTGATAACATAATTCAATCTGTCCTGATAAGTTCACATATTCCTAAATATGCCTTGCGATCCAAACCAAAATCATTCAATGGCATAGACGGCTCTGATCGGCTTGCCAATCCCGGGAATGCAAACGAGCTTGTCCAAAAGCTGGTTCTTGCTTCCGAACCCAGCCTTCTGGAAGATCTCCGCCGCCTTTTGCGGGGATTTCGCCACGACCCTGAGCTTCAGATTGTCGTGATTGATTTTGTTCCAGAAACCTTCCGGGAACTCATTGTCTCCAGCTGTTTGTCCAGCAGGCAATCCCCTGGTGACCCAATAAAACCGGAATGTCATGATATCGTATGCGTCTGTGACGACGAACCAGTTTTCCATGTCATGGTCATTGTGACGCGCGATGGCTCTCAGTTCATCTTGCCCGCGATAATACTGTTGGAGCAAGTTATCCGGAACCACGTTTTTTTTGAGCTGCAGCCTGGTATAATTGTCTGCAAACCGTTCCCAAAGCAACCCATTGAGCAGGATGACCACGGCGAGCGTCGTGAATGGAATGATGTCCTGATGCTTGTTTTCCTTGATCGCCAGCAGGATTAGAACCGATACCATCGGAAGCAAAACCAGGAACACACGCGGGAATGGAGCGTGGCCGGAACGGGACAGCAGAAGCATAAGACCAACAGTACACAAAACAGCCAAGCCCGTCCATGCCAAGGGAGCCATGCGACGCACGCCGCAATCCGCAGCCTTCGGATGCTTGAAAAATGCCAATGGAAGCACAATCGCATGGGCAATCAACGCCAAAACAAGATTGCCGATGACAAGCCAACACGAACTCCAACCGTCAGGCTCCGCAAGAACACGCTTCAATTGATCGAAAATCGTCAGGTAGTAACCAGCCCCCAAGGCAAATCCCGCCAGGCACGGAAGCGAACTCAAGAGGCTTTGACGCCAACTCAGTTGGCGCGAACGGGCATCCGCGACAATCAACGTCGCCAGAGGCAAGGCGAGCATCGCATTGGTGGGAATCACCAAAGGCAACAGAAGAGAACTGAAAAACAGCATCGCTTGCGCCCGTTTCGCCTTGCTGTCACGACTCAATTCAAGGGCGCCGGATACGGCGAGGGTCGCCAGGAAGAACGTCAACGAATAACCGCGGATTTGATAGGCGTAAGCCGTGAAGACCGGACTGATCGCAAAGATGAACCCGCCAATGACCGCCAGCTTGTCGCCAAGAAAATGCCTCCAATGCCTGACGATCAAGACAATCGTTCCTATGCCCAGGCAAATCGAGGGAAGCCTGAGCAGGGATTCGTCCGGCAAGCCCACGATTCGCGTCCAGCACCAGTAGATTGCCGTTGAGAGGATGTGGTTGTTGGCGATCGGGTAGTCCCTGAAGACATTGAGCAGCGAAGGATCATTGGGATTGAGCACGAATCTTGTGAGTGTCAGCACCTCGTCATACCACAATTCAGCCGAAAACCACGAAAATGAACGAATGATGTAGATGGCGACGATGATGACCAGCCAGCTGGAATTCTTCTTGGTAAGATGGGTTTCGTCTTGCATGGTCAAGCAATTGGATTATTGGCGTTCCAGGAGTGTCATTGATTCAAAGTGCGCTGTTTTTGGGAACATATCAAAGATTGCGCTTCTCGTCGGCTTGTAGAGGTTGTGATCGCAGAGGATTTTCAGGTCTCTGGCTAGTGTCGCCACATTGCACGAGACGTAGAGGATGAACTTTGGTGGTCTGTCAATCAGCGCTTGTAGGACTGAGGGTTGGCATCCTGACCGTGGCGGGTCGAGGACCAAGAGGGTTTCGGACAGGTTGGCCTCCGCCAGCGGGCCGTCGTCGGCAGGCAGGAATTCATCTGCGGTTCCCTTCCACAGGGTTACGGGCATGGCGGCTTCCTGGAACGTAAAGTCCGCCGCCTCCACGGCGGGAATATCGCTTTCGACAAGAGCGCGCTTGGCAAAACGTTGACCGATTTGCATTGTAAACGTGCCCGCACCGCCGTAAACGTCAATCAGTTCACTCACAGGCAAGTCAGCCGTCCAGGCTTTCGCAATCTCCAAAAGACGCTCGGCAACAGGGGGATTGACTTGCCAAAAGCCACCTACAGGAACGCGGTATTCCACATCCAGCAGCCGCTCCCGCAACCATGTCATATTTAGCGGCGCCTGCCCAAAGTAGTATGAGGTCTCGCCATCGGTGGTGACCCTAAGCGTCAATGTATATGGCTTCTTCCGCTTGGCGTTTTGCTTGCCCCAATCGCTCCTGATCGCCCTTGGCAGCAAGGCGTTGAGAGGTTCCTGGGCAAGCGGGCAGCTTCTGACCATGAAGAACGTGGTATTGTCCCGCATGTAATATCCGTAGGGGACGAAGTAGCCCGTCGCCGCCAGCTCCCGTTCGCCTGGTTCGAGGCGGATCTTGTTGCGATATCCGTACTCCAGTGGCGACGGGAAGATCAATTCCGGCTCCGGGAACGACTCGAATTTCCCGATTCTCCTGATCAAGTCGTTGAACTGCTTGGTTTTGGCATCGATTTCTGCCTCGTAATTCAGATGTTGATAGGCGCAACCTCCGCACTTCCCGTAGTACCTGCACTTGGGGGTGGTACGATCGGCGGAAGGCTCTATGATCTCGTTGATGACACCGCGGCAAAAGAGTTTTTTCCGTTCGGTGACCATGATTTCGACCAGGTCCCCCATGGCTGCATAGGGGACGAAGACCACGTTTCCGTCCGCGAGACGCCCTACTCCATCGCCGCCATATGCTATATCTGTAATGTAAACTTGCTCGTATTGGCTCATTGTCATGTCTGTGACCTATGGAATTGCCCTGCTTTCAGTCACGTTTGAAAAAACGCATCGGAACATTAAGTAATATACCGCAAAAGAGTTATATTACATCTTTTATCGTGTTAACTGAAAGGCAGGAGTCCTGTTTCATTGATGTCCAGTGATTACTTACATTTCAGCGATTGGGGAATATCCGGTGGCGGTTCGTGCTGTCCGATTTTGATAGCGGGTCCTTGTTCGGCGGAAAGCGAGGATCAATTGCGTCAGGTGGCAATGCGCCTTCGCGACACCGGAATCACGTTCTTTCGCGCGGGTGCCTGGAAGCCACGCACCCGTCCTGGTGCCTTTGAAGGCGCTGGCGAGGATGCCCTGAAATGGCTTGGACGCATCCGCGAGGAGTTCGGATACCGCTGCATGGTCGAAGTCGCCAATGCCAAGCATGTGGGTTTGGCTCTGGCACACAAGATGGACGCCGTCTGGATCGGATCGCGCACGACCGTTACCCCATTTGCAGTGCAGGAAATCGCCGATGCGCTCAGCGGCGTCGATATCCCAGTCTTCGTGAAAAACCCCATTCATCTTGACCTGGAACTTTGGATCGGAGCCATCGAGCGATTGCGGGGCGCAGGAATCCGTCGAATCGGAGCCGTGCTCAGGGGATGCGGAGGAGTCGCCCCGGGTAAATACCGCAACGCGCCATGCTGGCAGTTGGCCATCGACCTGAAGCAACGCCTGCCTGTCGTTCCATGCCTCTGCGATCCGTCACACATCGCAGGAAATACGGAGTACATACTTGAATTGTCACAACAGGCAATCAACCTGGATTTCCAAGGACTGATGCTTGAAGTCCATCCAAACCCGAACCAGGCACTCTCGGACGCAAAGCAACAACTGACACCAGAGCAATGCAATACCATTATCAAGTCCCTCAAGCCACGCTCAACAGAAGGAGGTGACCATAATTACCAACTCAAACTCGATCAATTGAGATTGGAGATCGACCAGCTTGATGTCACGCTGATCACAACGCTCGCCAGGCGGATGAAGGTCTCAAGGGAAATCGGAAACCTCAAGCGCGACAACCATATCATCGTCCTGCAAGCATCCCGATGGGAACGCGTGCTCGCTCAGGTGATTGCCAAGGGAAAAAAAGTCGGGCTTGACGAGGAATTCGTCGCCGAAATCTACAATCGAATCCATCTCGAATCGATTCGCCAGCAGCAGTAGGAGAGCTTTACTGGATGACCAATATCTACCTCATATCAGGCAATGACCAGGCGCAAATCGCTGCCCATGCCGAAAAGATCATCCTCCAAGTCGCAGGACCGAAGCCAGATGACTTCGCATTCGATTGCTTCCAGGAAGGCGATGCCGGACCTGACGCCGCACTAATCCAGAATTTGCTGATGTCACTGAAATCGCCGCCTTTCCTCGGCGGGCAAAAAACAGTCTGGCTCAAGCACTTCTCAGGATTCGCTTCCGAAGGAGACAAGAGCACCCCGCTCTCGAAGGCGCTCAAGGAATTGGCGACCTTCCTGGCGCAGGGACTCCCAAAGGACATAGTCCTTGTCATGGATGGACCTGGAATTGACAGAAGACGCGCGCTCGCAAAAGCTTGCGCTGACAAGGGAGAGCTGATTACATACCAAAAACCCGACAAGCTCAACCGAAACTGGCAAGCCGACATGGCGGCCTGCATACAGTTGGCAGCCAAGGATAAAAACCTCAATCTCAGCCAAAATATCGTCGATTACCTGATCGATGTCCTGGGCACGGATACGGCCCGCATCGATTCCGAACTGGAGAAAATCATCTGCTACATGGGGGGTACCCAAGGGCAGGTCACCTTGGACGAGGTACGTCAGATTTGCATCGGCCAAGGCGAGGAATTCAGTTGGGCGATGGGAAATTTCCTCGGTCTTCGGAACCTTCAGGAATGCCTTCGTGTCATTGATGCGATATCTGAGCAGAGCAAGGACGAGGATCGCACTTCCCGCTCTCTGATCTTGAATGCGGCAGGATTTTTCAGGCAGGCTCTTCAGATTCGCCTGTTCATGGTCATCAACAAGATATCTTCTCCAATTTCACTGAAGCGATTGCTGGAGGAATCCGGCGACATTCAGAAGCAAGCCTGGGTCGAGGACGGCTCCGATTTCGTGACCATGCACCCATACAGGGTTCAAATGATCGCAGAACAGGCCGTCAGGTACACGCCACAGGAAATCATCGCCGCGACCCGCACGCTCCGAGATGCACTTTGGCAATGCATCTCCTCTTCAACATCACCGCGAATCTCACTAGAAAACGCATTGATTAAGATCATCGGACTGCAAAGGAAATAACACAATGAAAAAAAGGAAACAAACACAATGAAGAACGATTTCGAAAAAAATCTTGAAATGTTGACGCTTTTGACGGAAGCATTCCTTGATCCGACCACCCTCGAAGAAGGCTTGAACCACATCACCAAGATGACCTGCTCATTGATGGGGACCGAGCAAGCGGTGTTCCTGGAACGTGACGAGGTACGTCAGGAACTGATCGTTCGCTCAGTCGTCGGCATTAACAGTCCGAATGTGAAGCCCAACCATCGCTTGTTGGTTCCTGAGAAGCTTCATCGGATCTTGTGGAAATGCCATCATATGCACCAGGTCGGCAAGGTCGAGGTAGGTATCGAGGGGATTATGTTCCCGATCATCATCAATCCGATTGTGGTGAAGAAGTCACGGGTCGGTCTGCTGATCGCCGGCGGTCCCAAGAACAAGGAAACCACGACCCCGTATGATGCCATACGCAGAAAGCTCTTCTCGCTGATCGCCCCAATCGCATCGCTCGTCTACGAGAACTCCCGGATGTACGACATTGTCGACCAGAAGGTCAACATGAGCCAGAGCTACATTTGGGGATCGAAGGAATTACTCAACACGAATGTCTCCGAGGCTGGCGACAAGCGCGCCGCCTCCGAGCAACTGATCCTCAACTTGCTCAGGGATCCCAACAAGGTCGTCGCCAAAGTCGCCGATACATTCTTCAGAGAATTGGCGAAATTCGGATTCACTGCAGCCAACATCACGACCGCCGCCGCGCATATCCTGGATTGCCTGACGAAGTCTGAGATCGATTCCGCCACGGGACGTGTCGTCCTGCATGACGACTACGACGATGTTCCCCCGCCCCTGCAACAGTTGCTTGATCTCGGGAAGGAGAAAAAATAATGGCGCTCTGGTCAGGAAGATTCTCGGAAGGAACAGATAGCCTCGTCCAGCAATTCACACAATCAATCTCGTACGATAAAAGATTGTACCCTTTCGATATCCAAGGCAGCAAGGCGCATGCGCAAATGCTCGCCAAGCAAGGGATCATCTCGCAAAACGACGCCGATGAAATCATAAGGGGACTCGATCAAATCCTACAAGATATCAATAATAATAACTTCGAATTTGACGAGGCGCTGGAAGATATCCACATGAATATCGAGGCCAGGCTGACCGAACGCATCGGAGCGCCAGGCGCCAAGCTGCATACCGGACGCTCAAGAAACGATCAGGTCGCTACAGACGAAAGACTCTACCTTAGATTCGAAGCTGACCAAACAGTCGAACTGATCCGAGAGATGCAACGAAGCCTGGTAAGCCTCGCTGACAAGTACAGGACGCTGATCATGCCTGGCTTTACCCATCTCCAACACGCGCAGCCTGTTCTTTTCGCACACCACCTGCTGGCGTACGTCGAAATGCTCGAGCGTGACATCGAACGTTTCCAGGATGCCAGGAAACGGCTCAATCGTTCCCCGCTCGGAGCAGGCGCAATCGCAGGATCGACACTCCCGCTGGATCGTAGCTACACCGCCAAGCTCCTGGGTTTTGACGATATCCTCCACAACTCGATGGACGCTGTTGGCGACAGGGACTACATCGTCGAATTCCTCGCCGACTTGGCGATCGTCGCCATGCATTTGTCACGTCTTTCCGAGGACATCATCCTGTGGTTTTCGCAGGAATTCGGCTTCATCGGGCTGGGGGACGCCTTTACGACGGGTTCCAGCCTGATGCCGCAAAAGAAGAACCCCGACGTTGCGGAATTGACTCGTGGCAAAACAGGACGCGTCTATGGGCACCTGACCGCGATGCTCACAACCCTCAAGGGACTTCCGTTGACCTACAACCGAGACCTCCAGGAAGACAAGGAAGGATTGTTTGACGCCATCGACACGGTGAAGCTCAGCCTCGCCACAATGTCCGCCATGCTCGGAACGCTGACCGCCAACGAAAAGGCAATGGCCGAAGCGGCAGCCGATCCCGCCCTGGAAGCGACGGATCTGGCAGAGTGGCTGGTGAAACAAGGCGTGCCCTTCCGCGACGCCCACCACCAAGTCGGGGCATTCGTGGGATTCTGTGCCAGAAATGGGATTGCCTTGAATGCCGCCAGCCTCGAAGACATGCGGAAATCCATTCCCGCCGCCACGGAGGAATGCCTCAAGCTGTTCAATGCGTCAAGTTCAGTCAATGCCCGGTCGCTGGAAGGCGGCACCGCCCCGATCAGGGTCGGCGAGCAAATCGACCGTTGGAAGAAAGCGCTTGGATTGTAGGTTGCACTGGGGGTATTCGGGATGGGATCATCAGGACTAGAGGTAGCGCAAGTTATCTTTTCCTTGTCACTGGATCGCGTGTTCGACTATTCGGTTCCCCCCGCCTTGCGCGGACAAGTCAGGGAGGGCAGCCGGGTAAAAGTGGAATTCAAGCACGGGGAAAGGAGCGGCTACGTTGTCGCGATGAAGGCGACCTCCCCCTACAAGCTGAAGCCTATCCTCTGTCTTGAAGGCGAACGGGAACAGATTCCGAAGGGATTGATCTGGCTTGCCGAATGGATGTCGGACTACTATTGCTGCCCCAAGGAACACGCCATCCAAACACTTCTCCCAGCCGTCGTCAGAAGCGGCGAAATGAAGCACAAGCAGGTGCTTTTCGTCTCGCTGACCATCAAGGCGATGGCAGGAGGAGAAGACTTCGATGCCCTGTCTGACAAGCGGAAGGAAGTCATTTCATACTTGAGGCGCGAAGGCGATACCATGTTGACCGAACTGGTCTCCACGGGCATCGTCAGCGCCTCGACCGTCTCCAAAATGTGCCAGGAAGGCTGGCTGAAAAAGGAACTCAGGGTAGTCGAACGAGACCCGTTCCTCAATGACCTCGTCCAACGGGACCAGCCCAAGGACTTGACGCCCGAGCAAAAAACCGCCTTGGACGCGATCAACGCATCTCTATTGGCGGTGGATAGCCAGGTGATTTTGCTTCATGGCATCACGGCTTCAGGCAAGACCGAGGTATATTTGCAAGCAATCGCCACATGCTTGGAACTAGGCAAGGAAGCGATCGTCCTCGTACCTGAAATCTCACTGACTCCCCAAACTTGCGAACGCTTCCGAAGCCGATTCGGTGACCTGGTCAGCGTGCTCCATAGCGGATTGAGCGATGGCGAACGATTTGACGAATGGACTCGCATCAATGAAGGACGATCCAGAATCGCCATCGGAGCACGATCCGCCTTGTTCGCACCATTCAGGGAGCTGGGCTTGATCGTCGTGGACGAAGAGCACGAAACCAGCTACAAACAGGAAGAATCGCCCAGGTACAACGCCAGAGACCTGGCAGTCGTCAGGGGAAAACACGAAAAGGCGACCATACTGCTGGGTTCCGCAACACCATCGCTCGAATCGTACTACAACTGCCAGCAAGGACGGTATAAACTGCTCGAATTGACTGAACGAGTCGATGTCAAGCCACTTCCCAATGTACAGCTAATCGACATGGGGCTGGAAGCCGCACTCGCCGGAAAAGCGCAAATCTTCTCCAGGCAGCTCAAAGATCTGATCTTCGATCGATTGCAAAAGCACGAGCAGATAATCTTGTTCTTGAATCGCCGTGGCTTTGCGACACAAATGATGTGCTCCAAGTGCGGATACGTGGCAAGTTGCGATAATTGCAGCGTATCCTACGTCTATCATAAGCACGCCGGCACCTTGAACTGCCACCTGTGCGGAGCCGAAAAACTCGCCCCGATGAAATGCCCCCAGTGCGACGATCCGGAGATCCGCTATTCCGGCTTCGGAACCGAGAAGATCGAATCGATCACGCAAGCCCTGTTCCCCAAGGCGAAGATCGCCCGAATGGATTCCGACACGATGCGGGCCAAGGATAGCTACAAGAAAGTCCTGGAAAGCTTCCGCGCAGGCAGGGTGAATATCTTGATCGGGACACAGATGATTGCCAAGGGCTTGGATTTTCCCAATGTAACGCTAGTAGGAGTGATCCAGGCGGACATCGGGCTCCACATCCCGGATTTCCGTAGCGGCGAACGCACGTTCCAACTGATCACGCAGGTGGCAGGACGCGCAGGACGAGGCGATACGCCAGGAGATGTCATCGTACAAACCTATACACCAGACCACTTCGCCCTGAAATTCGCCATCCACCACGACTTCAAAAGCTTCTATGACGAGGAAATGATCTCAAGGAAAATGCTGGATTTCCCGCCTGTTTCCCACATGGCGATCGTCCATTTCCGAAGCCGGGAAGAAGCGCTTGCCGCAGCTGCGGCAGAGGCTTTCGCCGATGAACTGAAACCACATCTGGAAGAGAAGACACAGGTCATCGGGCCAATGCCATCCCCGCTCTCAAAGGTCCAAACGTACTTCAGATACCAAATCCTCCTGAGAGGAGGCTCAATACGTAGGCTCTCCCGAATCCTGAGGGCGATGATCGTCTCACGGAAACAACCCCAAAAAGTCAATATCTACGCCGATATCGATCCGAGAAGCCTGTTGTAAACATAAGGCAAGGTAAACACGATGACAATGAACGCAACTCCATCTTCCGAACGAACACATATCGGATTCTTCGGATGCAGAAACGCAGGAAAATCAGCACTGGTCAATGCCGTCACCGGACAGCAACTCGCAATCGTCTCAGAGCAAAAAGGAACGACTACCGACCCAGTCCTAAAAGCAATGGAACTGCTCCCGCTGGGACCAGTCGTCATAATCGATACCGCCGGACTGGACGATGTCGGAGAACTCGGCGCAAAACGGATCAGCAAAACAAGGCAAATCCTCAACAAAACAGATATCGCAGTGCTCGTCGTCGATGCAACTGTCGGATTGACACCACATGACAACGACATCCTGGAACAAATCGCCAAAAAGAACATCCCCACCATTGTCGCCATCAACAAAATTGATTTGAGCGAGGTAGCCGACAATCTGCCTTTCGGCGACAACGTGATTCGTGTTTCGGCAGAAACCGGTGAAGGGATCGAGCAACTGAAGGAAACCCTGGGACGTCTTGGTCGCCAGGAAACCCAGCAAATCGGATTGCTTGAAGGACTTGTGGAAGCCGGCGACTTGGTCGTCATGGTCACGCCGGTTGACAAGGCAGCCCCAAAAGGAAGGCTGATACTCCCGCAGCAACAAACGATCCGCGACGCACTGGAACGCGGAGTGCCAACCCTCGTCGTCAGAGATACCGAACTGGAATTCGCCTTGAAGCAATTGGTTGAGCCGCCAAAACTCGTAATCACGGACAGCCAGGTTTTCAAGGAGGTCGCCGCCCGCCTCCCTATCAACCAGCCCCTAACCTCTTTCTCAATCCTGATGGCAAGATACAAGGGAAGCCTTGATTACGCAGTCCGGGGAATCGCAGCGCTGCAAAGCCTCAAAAGCCATGCAAGGGTTCTGATTTCAGAAGGATGCACCCATCATCGGCAATGCAACGATATCGGCACCGTCAAGCTGCCTCATTGGATACGCCAATTCACAAAGAGCGACGACATTCAATTCAGTTTCACCAGCGGAGGGGAGTTCCCCCTTGACTTGAGCGGCTACGACTTGATCGTCCACTGCGGCGGCTGCATGCTCAATGAACGGGAAATGAAGTACCGCGTCGCCTGCGCGCAAGATCAAAACATCCCGATGACCAACTACGGACTCGTTATCGCACATGTTAACGGAATCCTCAAACGAAGCCTCCAACCATTCAACCAATACCACGAACTCATTCAGTCTTTGGGCTGATCGCGTAGATCATTTCAACTGGAAGGAATACCATGAAAATCAAGTTTCTTGGCACAGGTGCCGCCGATTGGCCAAATCCCGGAAAATCCGTTGGTGCGGGACGACGATTCTCCTCGCTCGTCCTTGACGATCGAATCCTAATCGATTGCGGGCCGATGACGCTGGACGCCATTGACGAATTCAATGTCGATGTCCATGCATTGGACGCAATCCTGATCGGCCATCCCCACGGTGATCACTTCAATCTCGACGTGATTTGCCAAATCGCCAAGCGACGCGACGCTTCAGCAAAGCCAATCGTCCTGTACATTGATGCAGAAGCCGCAAAAAATCGATGCGGCGTGCCCGACGACTTGGCCGACCGCCTACTGGTCAAAGGATTCCTGCCCCTGGAATGCCTTCAGGTTGGCGACTATGCCATTAATACCTACCCTGCTTCCCATCCGATAGGAATCCCCGGCGAACTCGCCTGCCATTTCATCATCAAAACGCCAACCAACGAAACCATGCTCTACGGCCTGGACGGATCCTGGTTCCCGCCAACAACCTGGCACGCCATACAAAAAGCCAAGCTCGACGTCATCGTCTGGGAATTGACTTGCGGCAACCTGGACGACTGGAGACTCGGGGAACACTCCAATTTCGGAATGCTTAAAATCATGGCAAATGCCTTCAAAAACGACGGCGCCATCCAAAAGCATACCAAGATGTTCTGTTCGCATCTGGCCAGGACGCTCTGCCCAAGCCACGATATCTACGCACGAGAACTCGACACCTTCGGGTTTACGCTCGCCAAGGATGGTATGGAGTGGACCTCATAAGCCTACATAACCAACGTTGGCTCAAAAAAAAGCAACTTTGGAATACGTATTGCCCTGGCTCCTGGTGGGCGCGAGGCTCGATTGTTTCCCCGGAAATGAGGGCCCAATACGAATGTTATTTGCCCTACCAGGAGTTCCGTCGCAGCCTGATCGCAATCGCGGAATCGACCCTCTCTCATCGCGATTGGGTTCCTTCGGTTTTGAGACAGCAATTTGACATTTCAGCGCTCCCCGACCTCTGGGCGAGATTGCCGGATACCTTCGCAGGACGGGTCGCCTTCGAAAACCACGAATGGTTCCCGCTCTTCTGCGCATTGGCGGATCCGCCTCGATTCGGCACGGATACAGGAAGATATCCCCAGCAACTCGAATGGATCCAAGACTTTCTCGCCAAAAGCGACCCTGCTCCAACCATCCTGGACCTGGGCTGCGGGGTCGGATTGGGCACCCTCGAAATCGCCAAGCTCAACCCGAATGGGCGCACCATCGGAGTGACTGCGGAACCGCTGGAAGTATGGATGGCACAACATCGAAAACTCCCCCATGACCCCAAGCGACAACGGGAATTCGAACAATTCAACAATCTCGACTCCAAAGTCGATTTCCTGCTCGGACGCGCCGAAAGCCTTGAGTCGATCAAGGACATCAAGGCCAACCTGATCGTCTGCAATGGATTGGCTGGAGGACGATTCCTCAATAAGCCCAACGATCTGGAACAATTCGTCAACAACTGCCAGAATCTCCTCGTTAACAACGGTTGCCTGCTGATGGCCAACCACTTCCATGAAGGAGAATTGTCTGGCGTCCAAAAAATGATCGATATTCTCGTTCAACAAAAGTGGACCGTCAACGGGAACTGGCGACAACTCGTCGCAAGGAGATGCCTATCATGAAACACGCAATCCCAACACTCGGAATGATCCTGGCTTGCCTCTTCTTCGCAGCCTGCGTAGGAGTAACGCCCCCGCAACGACCCGTCGCATACATGGTTCCCACCGTCAAGTCCATCGATTCTCTCGATGCCCTGAAGCCCTGCAACATCTCCGCACAGGAAGTCTCAGAACTCCTAGAAAAACTGCAAATTCTCAATCAACTCAAAGCCTCTGGAATGCTCGATATCGAACTCGATGTCGTCGCAAGGGGATTGACAAATCGTGGATTCGCTGAAATCGACGCACGACGCGCAAAAGGTTCTTTGACATGGATTGCCTTCTCGGCGATCGACTCACAAAAGCTCGAAATCGTCGCACGATTCAAGAACATGCCTCCCAAGCACTTGACGCAGGATTTGCTTCCCGTCTCCAATCCATCTCTTGAAACCCTCAGAGCCTGCGCCTCCCCAAACGCCGCAGTTATTCGAGTCTTGGCCAAGCAAACCCAATTCGGCTCGCTGGAACTCGTCCAACAGCAAAATCCACGCGAAAAATTCTCCACCCTCCGCTGGATTGTCAACCATCCAACCCGCTAGACTCCGAAGGAGCATAATATACAAGGGCTGACTGCGATCCCGACACAAAAGGGCAGTCACATGGCTTTGAATGCTGAATGCTGAAT
>Ga0123335_1003566_pt1 | contig 21529 bp, 13 predicted proteins | sample BiotimSIPDNA_2_FD_89707 | JGI IMG/M metagenome (GOLD analysis project Ga0123335, IMG submission 89707) | Anaerobic biogas reactor microbial communites from Washington, USA - Biogas_R2 time_0 SIP DNA | ecosystem: Engineered > Bioreactor > Anaerobic > Unclassified | place: Washington, USA...
AGCCTCGCCAGCGGCGGACCTGAAGGTCCGCCCTACACAAAACAACCATTCACTATTCACCATCCACCATTCACTATCCACCGTCTTTCCCCAACAATGTAGGGCGAGGCTTTAGCCTCGCCAACGGCGGACCTGAAGGTCCGCCCTACATAAAACAACCATTCACTATTCACCATCCACCATTCACTATCCACCGTCTTTCCCCAACAATGTAGGGCGGGGCTTCAGCCACGCCAGCGGCGGACCTGAAGGTCCGCCCTACACAAAACAACCATTCACTATTCACCATCCACCATTCACTATCCACCGTCTTTCCCCAACAATGTAGGGCGGGGCTTTAGCCTCGCCAACGGCGGACCTGAAGGTCCGCCCTACACAAAACAACCCTTTTTCTCCCCGCCCTTTTCAAAACGCAAGCGACCCGATCTCCACGGCAAACGATCCCAGATGCGGGTAATCCATGAAGCAACTCACCATTTGCTTCCTGACGGGATTGTTGAAAACGTACTGCAAAACGTTTTGTAAATCCTCGTCCCGGCGCAGAACATGGTCGTAATAACCGGCCTGCCACAATTTATTGTCCGGCGCAGATGATCTCCTGCGGTATGCGTATCCCGTCTTCTGCTTAAACGTCCTAATGAAAGCCGGCATATCTGCATTTTTTGTTTTGCCTTCCAGCACAAGATGCAGATGATCCGGCATGAAACAATACCCCCAAACGGTAAAATCAAATTTGCCGGATTCTTCGGCAAGAACATCAAGAACAACCTTTACAAGCGTGTCGTTTCCAAAGAGCGGCCGTTTTGCATCCGTGCAAACCGTTATAAAGTACCGGTGGCAGCCCCGGTAATCGAAATCGGGCAGTCTCAGTTTGCGCCTGCATGGCATGGTATTCAAACCCCGGCCAAAGTGGTTTGGCGGACCTGAAGGTCCGCCCTACATAAAACAACCCTGACTTCCCTTAACGACGCAGGGCGGGGCTTCAGCCGCGCCAGCGGCGGACCTGAAGGTCCGCCCTACATAAAACAACCCTGACTTCCCTTAACGACGTAGGGCGGGGCTTCAGCCGCGCCAGCGGCGGACCTGAAGGTCCGCCCTACATAAAACAACCCTGACTTCCCTTAACAACGTAGGGCGGGGCTTTAGCCGCGCCATCGGCGGACCTGAAGGTCCGCCCTACATAAAAAGCCATCCACCATTCACCATCCACCATTCACTATTCACTATTCACTATTCACCATCCACCATCCACCATTCACCATTCACCATTCACCATCCACCAATGCTACCGCTCGGCCACCTTGATCCGGGAACCGTCTCTGAGGCCCCGGGGCCTCAGCACGACGCGGTCGCCCGGTTTTACTCCCGCCAGGACTTCGCGCATGTCTCCCAGTTTCCCGCCGAGTTCGACGACGGTTTCGCGTACCTTGTTATCGTGAATCCGATAGACGACGTTTTTTTCCTTCCGGACAAGAACCGCCGCGGCGTCAACGGCCAGGCGGGGCGCCAGTTCCTCCGCCGCGAGTTCCCGGATGAGGAAGGCCACCTTGGCGCTCATATCCGGCAGCATCCGGGCGTCCTTGTCGAGAAACCTGACTTTGACGAGCACGGTCGCCTTCGAGCGGTCCACCGTCGGCACAACGGCGTGCACGACGCCGCGGAAGCGCTTTTCGGAAAGCGCGTCGAGCTGGATATCGCAGGGCTGCCCGACCTTGATGAGCGTGATGCTGGTTTCGGAAACGTCCACCTCGACCTGCAGCGACTCCATGTCGGCCAGGGTGACCACGGCGGCCTTGGAGGTCGCCGAGGCGGAAAGCGGCGTGACGATATCGCCCACGTCGGCGTTTTTGGTAAGCACCACGCCGTCAAACGGCGCGCGGATCAGCGTATAGTCGAAATTCACCCGGGCGCCCGCAAGCGCGGCTTTCGCTGCGTCGACGGCGGCCAGGGCGGCTCCGACGGCTTCCTCGGCGCGCCGGTAACGCGTACTGACAAGGTCGTATTCCGACTGGGAAACATAACCGCCCGCAATCAGTTTTTGATACCGGCTGTGATCGCGCGCGAGATTGTCGCGCTCCACGGTCGCCTGCTTGAGCATGGAACGGGCGTTGGCCAGATTGGCTTGGGCCTGCTCGGTCATCGCGGCCGTATCCGCATTTTCCATGCGCGCCAGAATCTGTCCCTTCTTCACCGGAGAGCCTTCTTCCACCAGCAGCTCCGTGAGCCGGCCGGTCATCTTGGACGCCACCGCCGCCTTGCGCTGCGCCACAATGTACCCGCTGGCGTTGAGCACGGACAGGGATTGCGCGGGATAGACCTGCGCGACCGTCGTCACGTCCACCGTGACCGCCGGCGCAATGACGCCCATGCGGTAAAGCACAAAACCGATCACCAGCAGGACCACCACGCCCGCGATCACAAACGGCTTCTTTTTCCGCCCGCCGGTAACGCTTTTCTTCGCCGACTGGTCGATTCTGAGTTTGCCTACATCTTCCTTGGCCATATCTTTCTCACTTTGCAGGTTTCGACATATGGAACGTTAATACCAGAATTTTATTTCCTTTGCCACACGGATCACGCCCGCCCGCAAGCACCCTTCAAAACCGATTTCACGCTTGACTTTATCCGGCGACCTTCCCATAATGCAGCCGACGGAAGCATTCGGCAAACGGTGTGTTTGCGCCCCCTGCCGGGAGGCGATCTTCTTTTCGATCTCAATAACCCTTAGGCCGTTTATGACCCCGGAAAAGAACATGCAGCCCCACGAATTTCCCTGGCTCGCCAACCGCCGGAACATTCTGAGGCTGGCGCTGGGCTTTTTCCTTTTAATCGTCGCCGGCTCCCTCTTCCTGAGCTATCGCCATTGCCAGGACGTCAAAGACCGTGTCCTGCGCAACGACCGGGAATCCGCCCAACTGATTTCCCTCATCATGGAATCCTATCTCGGCGATATCCGCTCCACCATGGAATCCTACGCCAACCGGCCTCTGCTGATCCAGGCGGTCCGGCGGAAAAACGTTGCCGAAGCCAGACAGCATCTCGCCAACTTAAATCTCCTTAATCCGTCAATGGACCGCCTGCTCATTACGGACCCGGCCGGCACGCTCTGGGTCAATCTGCCCCATCTGCCGGACGTTGTGGAAAAAAACTTCGCCTTTCGCGACTGGTACCGGGGCGTGAGCCGGGAATGGAAACCCTACATCGGAGAGGCGGTGCTGCGCGTTACGGCCGAAAAAGACACGGCCGTCCACATTGCCGTCCCGGTGGCCGATGAAAAGGGAAACATTGTCGGCATTCTGCTCAATACCCTGCGGGCCGTTGAAATCGGCAAAATCCTGCGGCGGGTTCCGCTGGAAGAAGGATTGTCCGTTTCCCTCACGGACCGTCGGGGCACGCTCATATACAGCAGCCGCTACGCTTACGAAAAAGCGCTGCTCCGGTATCCGTTCTTTGACGCGGCGGCAAAAGGAACTCCAACGGATTCCACCGTCGCCGTCCCCGACCCGGACGCGGGCGGCGCGGCGCGCTATATTTCCGGCGCGACGGTGGCGGGCGCAGGCTGGCGCGCTTTTGTCGGCCGCAGCCGGCATGCCATCCTGGCACAGTCGTCCGGCTACTTCATCCAGATCGCCACAATTTCCCTTTTGCTGCTTTTATGCATCGTGTTGCTGCTGATGTACATCCGCAAACGCGCGCTGGCCCAGTTTGCTTTGGACGCTCTGCAAGCCGAAAAAGACCTGCTCGACAGCCGGCTGCGTTTCAGCGAACTTTTCAACCACCTGCACAGCGGCGTGGCCGTTTACCGGCCGGTGGACGGAGGAAAAGATTTTTTGTTGCTGGAGCTCAACGCCGCCGCCCGCCGGATCACAAAGGTGGACCGGAACTTTAAGGATCAAAGCGTTTACGACGTCTATCCGGGGCTGGCAAAAACCACGCTTTTAGAAACATTTCAAAGGGTGTGGCAAACAGGAAAGGCCGAGGAGCATCCCACCTTTTATTACTCGGACGACAGGCAGGCCTTCTGGGCGGACAATTACGTTTTCAAGCTTCCCGCAGGCGAGGTGGTTTCCGTTTTCGACGACGTGACCGAACGCAAACAGGCGGAGGATCGCATCGCAAGGCAAACAAGGCTCCTCACCGCCATCAACCGTCTTTTTGCCGAAACGCTCAAATCGGACAGCAGCGAAGCGGTCGCCCGGACCTGTCTGGCCGTCGCCCGGGAAATCACATCAAGCGCCTTCGGCTTTATCGGCGAGGTGAATTCCGCCGGTCTGTTCAACACCACCTCCATCAGCAATCCGGGCTGGGAGGCCTGCGCCCTTAAAAAATCCGAAGCAGCCGTTACACTCAACAATATGACGGTGCGCGGCATCTGGGGACAGGTGATTCTTCAGGAACACGCTTTCATCATCAACAATCCGGAATCTTTCCCAAAGCGCGTGGGCCTGCCCGAAGGACATCCGCCGCTCACGTCTTTTCTGGGCGTGCCGCTTAGCGACCAGGGCCAGACAATCGGCATGATCGCGCTTGCCAACCGCGAAGGCGGCTATACGGATGAACAGCGGGAGGATCTCGAGGCGCTGGCGGTTTCCTTCGTGGAGGCCATGCGGCGCAACCAGGCGGAAGAAAAAGTCAAGAACATGTACCAGGAGCTGGAAAAACGTGTCATCGAACGGACGGAGGCCCTGGCCGCCAAAACCGCCGAACTGGAACGGATCAACCGCGTCTTCGTGGACCGCGAGCTGAAAATGCGCGAGCTCAAGGCGCAGATCGCGGAGAGGGAGAAGCATAGCTCGTAGCTGATAGCTCATGGCTCATAGCTCGTAGGAAAAGAGATGGTTTACCTGGATTTAATATTCAACCTGGCGCTGCTGGTCGCGCTCTCCGTCGTTTCGGGATTTCTCGACAAGCGCTTTGCGCGCGAAACCCGGCCGGGCCAACTCCTGCAGGGCCTCCTGTTCGGCGTCGTGACCGTCCTGGGCATGCTGCGCCCGCTCGTCCTGGGTCCGGGGCTGATCTTCGACGGGCGTTCGGTCATGCTCTGCCTCTGCGCCGTCTACTTCGGCCCGCTCGCGGCAGCCGTGGCGGGAGGAGCGGCTCTGGTCTGCCGCATTCTGCTCGGCGGCATGGGCCTTCTGACCGGTTCGCTCGTCATTGCTTCGTCCCTGGCGCTGGGGCTTGCGGCTCACTACCGCTGGAAGCCGTCATTGGCGCCTCCCGGCGCGGGCAGGCTGATTTTGCTGGGGCTCGCCGTCCACGCGGCCATGCTGGCCCTGATGCTGACCCTTCCCGGCGGCGCGGGCATCGACGTCATTCAACGCATCGGCCTGCCGGTCCTCCTGCTTTTTCCGCCGGCCACGCTGCTTGCGGGGAAAATTCTTTCCGACCATCTTTTGACGATGCAGTCCGCCGCGGCGCTTTCGGAAAGCGAGGAGCGTTACCGTCTTTTATTCGAAGCCAGTCTGGACGCGGCCATGCTGACGGCGCCCGACGGCCGGATCCTTTCCGCCAATCCCGCCGCCTGCCGTCTGCTGGGCTACAGCGAAGAGGAACTCATCGCTCTGGGACGACATGGCGTCGTGGACCGGGAAGATCCGCGGCTCGCCGCGGCGCTTGTCGAACGGGAACGGACGGGGAAATTTGCGGGCGAACTGACGATGATCCGTAAAGACGGAACGAAAATTCCCGTGGAAATATCCACCTCAGTTTTCACGGACCGGTTCGGACAGACCCGCACCAGCCTGATCATCCGCGACATCACCCGGCGCCTGCAGGAGGAAGAGCCCCTGAAAAAACTGCAGGCGCTCCTTGCCGAGACGGAGCGGCTCAGCAAAATCGGCGGCTGGGAACATGATCCGGAAACCGGCCTGGGCCGGTGGACCGATGAAGTTTACAAGATTTACGGCCTCTCCCCGGACAATCGCCCCGGAAACGAAGAAGCGATTAATTTTTACGCTCCCGAGGACCGCCCGGTCATCGCCGCAGCCTTCGGGCGCCTGCTGGAAACGGGCGAATCCTACGATCTGGAACTCCGATTCAACAAGGCAACGGGTGAATCCATCCGGGTGCGGACGATTGGGCGGGCCGAATGGAAGGACGGGAAAATCGTCCGGGTCTTCGGCAATATCATGGACGTCACCGAACGGGTGCGCGCGGAGGAGGCGCTGCGCGAAAGCGAAGAACTTTTCCGCAATCTCTTCATGCGCCACGAGGCGGTCAAGTTGATTCTGGACCCGGAAACGGGCAAAATCATCGACGCCAACACCGCCGCCGCCGAATTTTACGGCTGGCCCCGCGAACAGCTTTTAAAGATGAAAATTTTCGACATCAACACGCTTTCGGAGGCGGAAATTCGCACGGGGCTGCAAACCGTCAAGGATCAGGAACGCACGCGTTTTCAGTTTCGTCACCGCTGCGCCGACGGCGCCATCCGCGACGTCGAGATTTTCAGCAGCAGGATCGACGTTAAGGGAAAAGCGCTTCTGCATTCGATCATCACCGACATCAGCGAACGAAAGGAACTGGAAAACAGGCAGCTTCGGCTGCTCAGCATCGTGGATTCCAGCCTCAATGAAATCTACGTCTTTGACGCGGAAACGCTGCGCTTTGACTATGTGAATCAGGGCGCCCTGCAGAACACTGGCTTTACGATGGAGGAAATGAAGCGCATGACGCCGCTCGAGATCAAGCCGCAACTCACGCCGCAGACCTTCGCCCAAATGCTGGAACCGCTCCGGCAAGGCGCGGTGAAACGACTGGTGTTCGAAACCGAGCACCGCCGGAAGGATCGGAGCGTCTATCCGGTCGAGGCGCATCTGCAACTGCACGGCGGCGCGGACCGGAGCGTTTTCGTCGCGATCATCAACGATATCAGCGAGCGCAAAGCCGCCCGGGCGCGGATTCTCAAAATCAATGAAGAGCTGGAACGAAGGGTCGAGGAAAGAACGGCCGAACTTCAAAATACCATCCGCCAGCTCGAAGAAACCAACAAGGTCTTCATCGGACGGGAACTGAAAATGGTGGAACTCAAGGAAAAAATCGCCAAGCTGGAAGCCCGCGCGGCGGCCGCAGCGGCCAAACCGAAGACAAATGAGGCTGATTGCTGATGACGGTAGACATCCGGACCCTCGTTTTATCTTATCTGCTGACGGGCCTTGTCTGCCTGGCCGTCATGGTTTTGCTCTGGCGGCAAAACCGCGAGCGCGTCCCTGGAACACACCTGTGGGTTGTCGATTACGCATTTCAGATGTCCGCGCTCGTTTTGATGTTTTTGCGCGGCGCTATTCCCGACGGGGCGTCGATTCTGCTGGCCAACACCCTCATCCTGGCCGGCTTGCTCATCGGATACCAGGCGCTCTTGCGCTTCGCCGGCGCAACCCGCCGGCAGGTCTTCAATAATCTTGTTGTGGCGACGGTTGTTTTGATCCAGGCCTACTTCACCTTCGCGCAGCCGGACGTGAATGCCCGAATCTTCACCATATCAACGGCGAGCCTGATTATTTTTTCGCAGTGCGCCTGGTTTTGTCTCCGGAGCGCGCCCGACGCCGTGCGGCCGCTGATGACGGGCGTCGGCGGCGTTTTTGCGCTTTACGCCTTACTCAGTTTCGGTCGCATGGTCGAGTCCGTCCTTGCCTCCCAGGCGCGGACGGATTTCTTTCAGCCCAGCCCGGCCAACGCGATCAGCATGATCGCTTACTCGTTGTTGCTTATCGCCCTTACCTTCGCGCTGGCGCTTATGTATAATAAAAGACTGCACGAAGAAATTCGGACGGAGGAGGAAAAATATGCGCTGGCCTTCCATTCCGCGCCTTACGCACTCGTGTTGACGCGCCTGTCCGACGGAAAAATTCTGGAAGTCAATGACGGTTTCACCCGTATTGCCGGCTATGACGAAGCGGACATTCGGGGAAAGACGACGCTCGCGTTGAATTTGTGGGTCAACGAAGAAGACCGTGCCCTCGTTGTCCGGGACGTTCAGGATACCGGCGCCGTCTTTGAGCGGAAACTGCCGTTTCGGAAAAAATCAGGGGAAATTCTGACGGGCTTGTATTCCACGCAACGGATCACCATCCGCCATGAAGACTGCCTGCTTTCCAGCATCAACGACATCAGCGACCGGGAAAAGGCGGCGGAGGACCTGCGCCTGGCTGAGAGGCAGTGGCAGAAGACCTTCGACGCCACCAACGATTCGGTCTGGGTGTTGGACCGGGACCACCGGATTCTGCGCTCCAATCAAACCGCGGAGCGCCTTTTCGGCCGTCCGGCCGCCGAAATGATCGGCCGCCGCTGCTGGGAAATCGCCCACGGCACGACGGAACCGATCCCCGAATGCCCCCTCTTGCGGGTAAGCCGGAGCATTCGGCGCGAATCCACCGAACTGCCGCTGGCGGGCGGATGGTATGAGGTCACAGTGGACCCGATACTCGACGAGGCCGGCCGGTACACGGGGGCCGTCCACAATGTGGCCGACATCAGCGACCGCCGCCGGGCGGCTCTGGAAATCAGCCGCCTCAACAAGGAGCTGGAGCAGAAGGTCGCCATGCAGACCCGGGAGCTGCGCGACAGTCAACTGGCGCTTCTGAACCTGGTGGACGACCTCAACGACAGCGCGCGCGATCTCACGACAACCAACCAGTCCCTGGAGGCGGTCAACCGGGAGCTGGCGTCGTTCAGTTATTCCGTTTCCCACGATTTGCGCTCGCCCTTGAGAAGCATCGACGGATTCAGCAACGCCCTCCTGGAGGACTGTGCGGACAAGCTCGACGAACAGGGGAAAGATTATCTGGCAAGAATCCGGCGGGCGACACAAAACATGGGCCATCTCATCGACGATCTGCTCAATCTCTCGCGGGTGTCGCAATCCGAACTTTCCCCGCAAACGTTCGACCTGAGCGCCATGGTCCGGGAAATCGCCCAGGCCAATCAGCAGAAAAATCCGCTGGATCATCTCGTACTGGAGATTCAGGATTCCGTCCTCGTACGCGCGGACCAGCACCTGATGTCCGTCGTGATGACGAATCTCCTCGACAACGCCTGGAAGTTCAGCGGCAAAACCGACCATCCCCGCATTGCCTTCGGCGCCCGGTCCGAAAACGGCGAAACCGCGATCTTTGTCCGGGACAACGGCGCCGGCTTTAACATGGCTTACGCCGGCAAGCTTTTCAGCGCCTTTTCGCGCCTGCACCGGACGGATGAATTTCCGGGCACCGGCATCGGTCTTGCCACGATTTCGCGCATCATTTCCCGACATGGCGGGCGGGTCTGGGCGCAAGGCGAAGTCGGGAAAGGGGCGACGTTTTTTTTCACCCTGCCGTAACGGAAGCAAACAAATGCTGCGCAGAAAGAAGACTTCTGGTATAAGACAAACGAACGGCGCTTGAAAAGCCGATGACGCCGGTTAAGCGGCCGCTGCGCGGATTTTCAGAGTCGCCGGAATTCTTTCCACGGAGGGAGGTGGCAATGGAAGAAAAAGTTATCCTGCTGGTGGAAGACAACCCTGACGACGTGGACCTCACGCTTCGGGCGCTCAAGCAAAACAACATTCTCAACAAGGTGGTCGTCGCCCGCGACGGCGTGGAGGCGCTTGACTACCTGATGGGCACGGGTCCGCATGCCGGCCGCGAGGCCAAAGATCTGCCGGTGGTGACGCTGCTCGATCTGAAGCTGCCGAGAATCGACGGACTGGAAGTTCTGAAAAAAATCCGAGAACATGAGCTCACCCGTCTGCTCCCCGTAGTCATTCTCACCTCCTCGGCCGAAGAAAGCGATCTCGTCGTCGGTTATCAGCTCGGGGCCAACAGCTACATCCGCAAACCCGTCGATTTCAAGGAATTTATCGAAGCCGTCCGTCTGCTCGGCCTTTACTGGCTGATCTGGAATAAACCGGCCCCGGTCGGAAAGGAACAACGATAAGGACGAAAACTGTACTTTAACAACGTTTTAATTTTCCAGGAGGAAACATGGCCCATCCCCTGCGGGTCTTGATGGTGGAAGATTCGGAAGACGATGCCCTGCTTTTGCTGCGCGCACTGAAAAAAAGCGGCTTCGATCCCGGCGCAAAGCGCGTACAGACGGCCGGTCAAATGGAGCAGGCCCTCGCGGACGGCGCGTGGGACATCATTTTGTGCGACTACAATTTGCCGGACTTCAACGGCCTCGACGCCATCGCGATTTTGAAAAAGACCCGGCTTGATATTCCCCTGATTATCGTGTCGGGCGCCATCGGCGAAGAAACCGCCATGGAATGCATCCACCACGGCGCTTCCGACTATCTCATGAAGGGCAATCTGACGCGCCTGGGACTCGCCGTCGAACGGGAGCTGGAAAAAAAGGACATGCGCGCCAGGCGCAAAGAGGATGAAGCCGCCCTGCGGCAAAGCGAAGAAAAATACCGGACCATTCTGGAAAGCATCGAAGACGGTTACTACGAAACGGATATCGCCGGCCGGTTCACCTTTTTCAACAGCGCCTTGTGCCGGATCTGGGGATACCCTCCCGAAGAACTTCTGGGCCTGGGCACCCGAACCTACATGGACGAAGAAACCGCCCGGAGGGTCTATGCGGCCCACAACCGCGTTTACCGCACCGGCCAGCCGGGCCGTCTGCTCGAATACGATATCTTTCAGAAGGACAAAACCCCCAAAACCGTTCAGTCCACCTTTACATTGATGACCGACGACAAGGGAAAGCCTTCCGGCTTCCGGGGCGTCATCCGCGACATCACGGAACTCAAGCAGCTGGAAAAAGAACGCGTCGAAAGCGTGAAGCGTTTGCGCAGGTCGCTGGAAGCGACCATCCACGCCATGGCCGTGACCGTGGAAACGCGGGATCCCTACACGGCCGGCCATCAGCGGCGGGTGGCCGATCTGGCCTTTGCCATCGCCCGGGAAATGAACCTTGACGAAAACCTGATCGAAGGCCTGCGGATGGCCAGCACCATTCACGATCTGGGGAAAATATCCATTCCGGCGGAAATTCTCACCAAACCGACCAAGCTCACGCCGATTGAGTTTGAAATCATCCGGACGCACGCGCAGTCCGGCTACGAGATTCTCAAGGACATCGACTTTCCCTGGCCGATTGCGCGCATTGTCCGGGAGCACCACGAACGGATCGACGGCTCCGGTTATCCCCGGCGCCTGACAAAAGACGACATTCTTCTGGAATCGAAAATCGTCATGGTCGCCGATGTCGTGGAAGCCATGGCATCCCACCGCCCCTACCGCCCGTCCCTGGGCGTCGAACCGGCGCTGGCGGAAATACGGCAAAACCGCGGCCGGCTCTACGACGCGGCCGTTGTCGACGCCTGTCTGAAACTGTTTGCGGAAAAGCGCTTCAGCTTCAGCGCCTGACCGGCGCGCGCGGCGCCGCCGCCCGTCGTTCGCATCTGTCGGTCTTTGATGACCTTTCCCGCGGCGCGTTTTGCCGGCTTGACAACGGACGGACGCGCCGATAAGGTATCGTTGATACAATCCAAGCTTTGCAAAGGAGAGCGCCTATGGACGTCAAGACCGATCAGAACCCGTCGGCACAATGGACCGATCTGCAAAAGCAGATCGCGGAGTACGGAGTGGATGCCTTCCAGCGGTCCGTCATCTTCACGGACATTCTGCGCAAAAGGGGCAACAACTACATCAGCCACATCCGCAGCGGCCAGCCGCCGGTGCTCACCTACAACTACGAAATGATTCTCAACGCCAAGCACTTCGAGCGCCCCGTCAATTACGCGCTGGTCCGGATTTCCGACCGGGGCCGCCGGATTGAACCGGCGCCGGATGCTTTCGACCACCGCCGGAAAAAAGAGACGCCGCGCCGGCCGAAACGGCCGATCGTGATCGTGGATCCCCGCGCCGGCCATGGACCGGGCATCGGCGGCTCCAAGCGCGACTCGGAAATCGGCATGGCGCTCGCGCACGGCCACCCGGTGTATTTCATCCTGTTTTACACGGATCCCTTCCCCGGCCAGACGATGGCGGACGTGATTACGGCCATGGAAAAGTTTTTGGAAAAAGTGGTCGAACTGCATCCCGATGCGGACGCGCCCGCCCTCATGGGCAACTGCCAGGCCGGCTGGGCGGCGGCCCTGGTGAGCGCGGAGCGGCCGGACATCGTCGGCTGCCTGGTGCTCAACGGAGCCCCCTTGTCCTACTGGAGCGGCGTGGCGGGCGTCAATCCCATGCGCTACCGGGGCGGACTGATCGGCGGTGTGTGGGCCAACTCTTTCCTCAGCGATCTGGGCAACGGCGTTTTCGACGGCGCGAACCTCGTGGCAAACTTTGAACTCCTCAATCCGGCCAACACCTTCTGGACCAAGCAGTACAATGTCTATGCCAACCTGGACAAGGAAGAGGAGCGCTACCTGTCGTTTGAAAAATGGTGGGGCGGCTTCTTCATGCTCAACACCGACGAGATCCACTACATCGTGCGCAACCTGTTCGTGGGCAACAAACTGGAGAAAGGACAGCTGGAGCTGCGCGAAGGCCGAAAAATCAGCCTCAAGAGCATCGAAAGCCCGATCGTCGTTTTCGCGTCCCTGGGCGACAACATCACCCCGGCCCAGCAGGCGCTCAACTGGATTCCCCGCGTCTACTCCTCCGTAGAAGACATTAAAAGACACGGGCAGGTGATCGTTTACATCGTCCACAAGGACATCGGACATCTGGGCATCTTCGTGGCCGGATCCGTCGCCAAGAAGGAACACAAGGAAATCATCGGCAACTTCGACATGATCGAATTTTTAAGCCCCGGCCTCTATGAAATGGTCATCGAAGGCGACGTGCAAAACGAAAACTTCACTTCGGCGTTCGAACCGCGCACCTTTGCCGACATCGCCTCCTACGACGACGGAACGGAAGACGAAACCGATTTCAGCGTGGTGGCCAACCTATCGGAAGCCAACGACAACGCCTATCAGTTGCTGGCGCGTCCCTGGGTCAAGCTCTGGACGACGGAGCTCTCCGCGGAAATCCTCCGCTGGCTGCATCCGCTGCGCACGCAGCGCTACCTGTTCGCCGACATCAATCCCCTGATGCGCCCGGTCAAAAATATCGCTTCCATCGTGCGCTCCCACCGGAAGCCCGCGTCCCCCGACAACCCCTTTCCGGCGCTGGAGCGGGACGTTTCCGCGTACATGGAAGGCGCGCTGGATATTTACCGCGACTGGCGCGACCGCAACCAGGAAAATCTGTTTCAACTGATCTACGGGAGCGACTGGCTGAGACGCTTCTTTCCTCCGCCGGAGCCTGCAGCGTCCGCGGAAATGTCCGACGCCGAGCGCGCCGATTACGACCGGCGCCTCCTGGCCATGGAAGAAGGAGGACTCGCCGCGGGCCTGATCCGCGTTTACATGGCGATCGCCAAACTCGGCCAGCAGGTCAAAAGAAAGCATTTTGAAACCGGCGAAGAAATCGCACGAACCCACCGGGTGCTGAAAAAACTTCGCCCCGCGGAGTTTAAAAAGATCATGCACGAACAGACCGCCATTTTGCAGGCCGACGAGGACAAGGCGATCGGCGCCCTGGCCGTCCTGATCAAGGACAAGGGCGACCGCGAGGAGGCGCTCAGCATCGCCCGCCGCCTGTGCCTGGTGGACGGCGTTTACAACGACGCGGAAAAAGTCATGCTGGAAAAGATCAGGAAGGGGCTTGGGCTTTAGGAGTCTGTTTATCTTATATACATTTATCCTTTTCCGTGTATAGAATTAATACATCCCTGCCGACCGGATCCCGGGCGACCGGGCGCGGGGAAAAGCGCTTTTCCCCGCAAGGCCGATCCTTCAAACGCCGGAGCGCCTTCCGGACCCGCGCGCGCCACGCGCCGGGCCGGCCGCCCGGCTGGTACGGTATTTGCTGTATCCTTATGTGAAATAGCATAATCCGATCGGCGAACCGTTTTCCGGCGCGTGGAAACCGCAGGACAATTCATCCATAACGTCGGGATTGTAAAAGCATATTTGCCAAACGGACGGCAGAACCGGCCGCGGCAAGACTTTTTTTCACCGTATAGTAAAAAAACATAAGGAGACAGGAATATGGCAGAGGTCGTGACATTTGCAAAGGAAGGGGCAGTCGGCGTCATTACAGTAAACAATCCTCCGGTAAACGCCTTGTCGCAGGCGGTTCGGGCGGGCATCAAAGCAGGCATCGCGAAAGGCATCGCGGATGCCGATGTTTCGGCGATGGTGATTATCTGCGACGGCCGGACGTTCATCGCGGGCGCGGACATCCGGGAATTCGGCAAGCCGCCGATGGAGCCGCATCTGCCGGACGTCTGCCAGTTCATTGAAGATTGCCCGAAACCGGTGGTGGCGGCCATTCACGGAACGGCTCTGGGCGGCGGCCTGGAGATTCCTCTGTCCTGCCATTTCCGGATCGCCGTGGCAACGGCCAAGGTCGGCCTGCCTGAAGTAAAACTCGGCCTTCTGCCCGGCGCGGGCGGAACGCAGCGCCTGCCGCGCGTGGCGGGCGTCCAGGCGGCGCTGGAGATGATCACCTCCGGAACGCCGGTGGCGGCGGCCAAAGCCAAGGCGATGGGCATTCTCGATGAAATCGTCGATGGCGATCTGAAGGCGGCGGCCCTGGCTTTTGCGAGGAAAGCCGTCGACGAAAAACTGCCCCTGCGCCGTGTAAGCCGGCTTGCCGCCAAGCTCGACACGCCCACCGTTTTCGAGGATTTCGCCAAGGCCAACGCCCGCAAGTTTCGGGGATTTCTGGCGCCCTACAAGTGCATCGAATCCGTTAAGAACGCCGCGGAGCTGCCCTTTACCGAAGGCATGAAGAAGGAGCGGGAAATCTTTCTGGAGCTGCAGGCCTCGGATCAGTCCAAAGCCCAGCGCCATGTTTTCTTCGCCGAACGGGAAGTGGTCCGGATTCCGGGGCTGCCCGACGACCAGCCCACCCGGAAAATCACCTCCGTGGGCGTCCTGGGCGCGGGAACGATGGGCGGCGGCATCGCCATGTGCTTTGCCAACGCCGGCATTCCGGTGAAGCTCCTCGACGTCAAGCAGGAATTTCTGGACAAGGGGCTCGCCATCATTCAAAAGAACTACGCCAATACCGTGGCCAAAGGCTCGCTGAAGCAGGAGGTCATGGACAAGCGGATGTCGCTGATCCAGCCCACGCTGGCGTATGAAGACCTGAAGGATGCGGACCTCGTCATCGAAGCGGTCTTTGAAGACATGGCCATCAAGAAGGAAGTTTTCACGAAACTCGACGCGGTGTGCAAACCCGGCGCGATTCTGGCCTCGAACACCTCCTACCTCAACATCGACGACATCGCCGCCATCACCCGGCGGCCGCAGGATGTCATGGGCATGCACTTCTTCAGCCCGGCCAACGTGATGCGGCTTCTGGAAAACGTCCGGGGCGCCAGGACGTCTCCCGACGTATACGCCACGGCCATGAAAATCGGCAAAACAATCGGCAAGGTTCCCGTTCTCGTCGGCGTCTGCGACGGATTCGTGGGCAACCGGATGCTGGCCAAAAGAACCCGCGAATGCGGTTTCATGCTGGAGGAAGGGGCGCTTCCCTGGCAGATCGACAAGGTCATTTATAATTTCGGCTTCCCCATGGGCCCCTACCGGATGGGCGACATGGCGGGCCTCGACATCGGCTGGAGAAACCGCAAGGCAAAATTCTCAACGCTCTCCGACCGGGAAAAGAAAAACACGATTCTGGACAAGATCTGCGAAATGGGGCATTTCGGCCAGAAAACCGGCTCCGGCTTCTACAAGTACGACGAGAAGCGCAACGCGACGCCCGATCCGATGATTGAAGAGCTCATCATCAATCACTCGAAGGACGTCGGCATCGCGCGGCGGACCATCACGGACCAGGAAATCGTCGAACGTGCGATTTATTCCATGATCAACGAAGGCGCGAAGATTCTGGAAGAAGGCATCGCCGCACGGCCGCTGGACATCGACGTGGTCTGGCTCTACGGCTACGGTTTCCCGGTTTATCTGGGCGGCCCGATGTTTTACGCCGACACGATCGGGCTCGGCAAGGTTTACGACGCCATCCTGAAGTACAGGGATCTGGTGGGCGCCGAATACTGGACGCCTTCTCCGCTTCTGGAAAAGCTCGCCAAAGCGGGAAAAGGATTTTACTCCAAATAGGAAGTGACCAAAAATTCTGAACTGACTTAGGATCAAGGGGAGGGGACCATGAAGTATCAGGAGGTTTACGCGCGTTCGATTTCCGAACCTGCGGCGTTTTGGGGAGAAGCCGGCGAAGCCATCGCGTGGGTCAAAAAGTGGGACAAGGTTCTCGACGACGCGAACAAGCCGTTTTACCGCTGGTTTGTCGGCGGGGAGCTCAACACCTGCTACAATGCGCTCGACTATCACGTGGCCGAAGGCAGGAAGGACCAGGTGGCGATCATTTACGACAGCCCCGTCACCGACACTGTCCGGAAGATCACGTACGGCGAACTGCTCGAAGAGGTGTCCGTGTTTGCCGGCGCGCTTGGCGGACTTGGCGTGGCGAAAGGCGACACGGTAATCATTTACATGCCGATGATTCCCCAGGCCCTGACGGCGATGCTGGCCTGCGCGCGGATCGGCGCCGTGCACTCGGTGGTGTTCGGCGGCTTCGCGCCCAACGAACTGGCCATCCGCATCGACGACGCCAAGCCCAAGGTGATGATTTCCGCCTCCTGCGGCATCGAAGGCAAGAAAGTCCTGGCCTACAAGCCTCTCCTGGACGAGGCCATCCGGATCGCCGCCCACAAACCGGAAAAATGCGTGATCTACCAGCGACCGCAGGTCTCAGCCGAGCTTGCAGCCGGCCGCGACCTGGACTGGAAAGCGTTCGTTCAAAACGCTGTGCCGGCGCCCTGCGTGCCGGTGGCGGCCACCGACCCGCTCTATATCCTCTACACGTCCGGAACGACGGGCAAGCCCAAGGGCGTCATGCGGGACAACGGCGGACATGCCGTCGCCCTGAAATGGTCGATGCGCTACATTTACGACGTGCAGCCCGGCGAAGTCTTCTGGGCGGCCTCCGACGTCGGCTGGGTGGTGGGGCATTCCTACATCGTCTACGCGCCGCTGTTGTACGGCTGCACGACGATCGTTTATGAAGGCAAGCCCGTGGGCACGCCCGATCCGGGCGCCTTCTGGCGGGTGATTTCCCAGCACGGCGTTTCCGTGCTGTTCACGGCGCCTACGGCGTTTCGCGCGATCAAGAAGGAAGATCCCAACGGAGAATACCTGAAAAAATACAACATCGCCTGCCTCAAATATCTCTTTCTGGCGGGCGAGCGCCTCGATCCCGACACCTATTACTGGGCCAGCGACATGCTGAAGATTCCCGTCGTGGATCACTGGTGGCAGACGGAAACCGGATGGCCCATCGCGGCCAACTGCATGGGCATCGAGCGCTTCCCGATCAAGGCGGGTTCGCCGACCAAACCGGCGCCGGGCTACAATGTGCAGATTCAGGACCTCGACGGCAAAACCCTGCCTGACGGCCAGGAAGGCGCCGTGGTCATAAAGCTGCCCCTGCCTCCCGGCTGTCTGCCGACGCTGTGGAAGGACGACAAGCGCTACCTGGAATACGTAACGGAACGCCCCGGCTACTACATGACGGGCGACGGCGGCCGCTTCGACGAGGACGGCTACCTGTACATCATGGGCCGCATCGACGACGTGATCAACGTCGCCGGCCACCGGCTTTCCACGGGGGCGATGGAGGAAATCGTTGCCCGGCACAAGGATGTCGCGGAATGCGCGGTGCTGGGCGCGGACGACCAGCTCAAGGGCCAGGTGCCGGTGGGCTTCGTCGTTTTGAAAGCCGGCGTGGACCGCAAGCCCGAAGAGATCATCGCCGAACTGGTGCAGATGGTTCGAAACGAACTGGGGGCGCTGGCCTGCTTCAAGGAAGCGGCGGTCGTGAAGGCCCTGCCCAAAACGCGGTCGGGAAAGATTCTCCGCAGCACGATGCGCAAGATCGTGGACGGCAAGGAATACGTCGTTCCCTCCACCATTGACGATCCGGCGGTGCTGGCGTTCATCGAGGAATCGGTAAAGACCATCGGGTATGGAAGGAAATAAAGAAGGCTATTATGCTGTAGACTGTTAGCCTGTTAGGGTATTGGAAAAGAAGGAGTGATTTATGGAATTCAAATACGACGTTCGCGATTTAAAATTCATATTGAAGGAGTGGCTGCCGACCGGAGAAGTCCTGGCCTGTGACCGCTACAAGGAAAACTTCTCGCTGGACGACATCGACATGCTGCTCAATGAAGGCTACAAGGTCGCCAAAGAAGTCGTCAATCCCATCAACGCGCCGGGCGACAAGATCGGCGTGAAACTTGAAAAAGGCGTGGTCACGCCGGTTCCGGGATTCAAGGAGGCTTACCAGTTTTTGCAGCAGAACGGCTGGGGCTCATCAAGCGAGTGCATCAAGGTGGACACCGGCATGCCGCTCATCCTCTATAAAGCATGCGCCGAAATGAATACCGCCGCCTGCCCGGCCCTGACCTCCTGCATTAAGCTCACGTCCGGCGCGGCCAACCTGATTCTGCGCTTCGGCACAGAGGAAGACCGGGACCGTTTTATTCCTAAAATGCTCGACGGCTCCTGGCAGGGCACGATGTGCCTCACCGAACCCAACTTCGGCTCGGACACGGGCGACATCATCACGCGCTCCTACCCGACCGATGATCCGCGCATCTGGAAGATCAAGGGCACCAAGATGTTCATCACCGCCGGCGACCAGGGCACGGGCGAAAACACGATCCACCTGCTTCTGGCCCGCCCCGAAGGCGGAGCGCCGGGCTCGCCCGGCATCGGCCTGTACATCGTTCCCAAGTACTGGGTCAACGAAGACGGTTCGCTGGGAGAGCCCAACGACGTGACGACCGTGGGCGTCGAACACAAGATGGGGCTCCACGCCCAGGCCACAGCGCTTTTGAACTTCGGAGACGACGACAACTGCCGCGGCATTCTGCTGGGGCCCGTTCCCGACGCCAAAGGGCACTCGCAGGGTCTGGCCATGATGTTCCACATGATGAACGAATCCCGCATCGGCACGGGGCACAACGCCAACACGCAGGGCGCGGCCGCCTGCTACTTCGCCTCCCAGTACGCCACCGAGCGCATCCAGGGAAGGCCCTTCGGCATTAAAAACGCCGAGCGGGTGCCCATCATCAAACACGAAGACATCCGCCGCATGCTTCTGGATATGAAGGCGCACGTGGAAGGCATCCGGGCCATGATCTTCCGTGGGTTCTACTACCTGGACATCGAAGGCAACTCCACCGACAAGGAGAAGGCCAAGCTGTATTCGTCGTTTGCCGAAATCCTCACGCCCATCGTCAAATGCTACGGCTCGGAGGCTTCGCTTGGCGTGGTCGCCCAGGCCATCCAGGTGCTGGGCGGCGTGGGCTACACGCAGGAGTACCCCGTCGAACAGTACCTGCGCGACTCCAAGATCCTCACCATCTGGGAGGGAACGTCGTTCATCCACGCCAACGATCTCATCGGCCGGAAAATGCGGATGAAGGAAGGCGCGCCTTTTGCCGCCTGGATGCAGGACATCCGGGCCTTTATCGCAGCCCATGAACAGGAGAAAGGGTTTGACAAAGAAATGAAAAATTTGGCCGCCGCCTTTGCCGCCGCGGAGGAAGTCCGGGCGATTTACAGCGCCTGGTGGGCCGACATGGAACATAAGCGCCGGCTCATTCCGCTTTACGCCCAGAGGGCGCTGTTCGTCTTTGCCCAGGTGTACGTGGCGATGTGCCTTCTCGATCAGGCGTTCATCGCCGCAAAGAAGTCGCAGGGCCTCAAACCCGGCGACGGAGACTATACGTTTTACGCGGGCAAGATCGCTTCCGCCCGGTATTACGCCAACAACATTCTGCCCAACGCTCCTATGCTCGCCGCGCTCATCCGGAGCGAGGAGGACACGGTCCTCACCTGCCCCGAGGAGGCGCTGGTGGTCAGTTAAGAAAAGGCTGTAGGCTGTCAGGTTTGAAGGGGCGGGGGCGCACTCCGCCCCTTTCAGGAAAATCGTCAATAATTCTTTCAGGAGAATGAACATATGAGAGACATCTATTTGGTTGAGAGCGTCCGGACGGGCATTGCCAAGGCCGGAAAGAGCTCGTGGTTTACCCATCTGCGGGCCGACGACATGTCCGCGCTGGTGATCAACGAAGCGATCCGCCGGGCGGGGCTGGCGGACAAAAAGGAAGTCATCGACGACGTCCTCTGGGGCGGCACGGCGCTCATGAAAGACATGGGCTCCAACATCGGCCGCTACGCGGGCATCGTGGCGGGGCTCCCCTACAGCGTTCCCGGCTGCACCGTGGACCGCTTCTGCGCCTCCGGCCTCCAGTCCATCGCCTTTGCGATCGCGTCCATCAACATGGGCTGGGCGGAAGTGATTCTGGCGGGCGGCGCGCAGCACATGACGCATATTCCCATGGGCACCATGTCCGATCCGAATCCCCGTCTGCAGGAGTTCTGCGATCCGAAAATGGTCTCGATGGGCTACACGGCGGAAATGGTCGCCCGCAAGTACGGCGTCAGCCGCGCGGAGCAGGACGAAATGGCGGTGGAAAGCCATGCCAAGGCCCACGAAGCCACGCAAAAAGGCCTCTTCAAGGACGAAATCCTGCCCATTGCCGCGGACGTTCCCCAGGAAGACGGGTCCACCAAAAAGATGGTGGTCGACCGGGACCAGGGCATCCGTCCGGGCACAACTATGGAAACGCTTGCCAAGCTCGAACCCGTCTTCATCAAGGATGAAAAAGGGACGGTCACGGCGGGCAACTCCAGCCAGACCAACGACGCGGCGGCCTGCGTGGTCGTTGCGAGCGCCGAGGCCTGCGCAAAATACGGCCTGAAGCCGAAGATGCGCCTGGTCGCCTATGCGGCAGTCGGCGTCGACCCGGCCTACATGGGCATCGGACCGGCCGTGGCCATTCCGAAGGCGCTTGCGCGCGCGGGCATGAAAAAGGAAGACATCGGCCTGTGGGAAGTCAATGAAGCCTTCGCCGCCCAGGCGGTTTACTGCACCAGGGAACTGGGCATCCGTAACCACAAGCTGCTCAATCCCAAAGGCAGCGGCATTTCGCTGGGCCATCCGCTGGGCTGTACGGGCGCGCGAATCGCCACGACGATCATGCACGAAATGCCTTTCTACGGCGTGCAATACGCAGTGGAAAGCATGTGCGTCGGCCACGGCCAGGGCGCGGCGGCCGTCTGGGAATGGGTGGGGAAGTGAGATAGCATATAGCTCGCAGCTCATGGCTCGTAGCTGATGGTTTGAATTTTTAGTTTAGCGGCAAGGAGTTTTCTGATGACTGACGAAGTAAAGCAGTCCTCGACCGAGGACAAGATTCGGGATTTTGCAGCGCGTGTGGAGAAGCTGCGGCAGATGGGCGGGGCCAAGACGGTTGCCAAGCAGCGCGACGGCGGGAAGCTTACGGCCCGGGAGCGCCTGGATGTTTTGTTCGATCCGGGGACGTTTCAGGAAGCGCAGCTTTTCGTGAAGCACCACGCGACGCTGTTCGGCATGGAAAAGAA
>Ga0123335_1003571_pt1 | contig 21501 bp, 16 predicted proteins | sample BiotimSIPDNA_2_FD_89707 | JGI IMG/M metagenome (GOLD analysis project Ga0123335, IMG submission 89707) | Anaerobic biogas reactor microbial communites from Washington, USA - Biogas_R2 time_0 SIP DNA | ecosystem: Engineered > Bioreactor > Anaerobic > Unclassified | place: Washington, USA...
GGGCAAATCATTGCTGATACCCCATACTATTACATAATAATTATTATTCTACTGTTGAAATGACTAACTAACTGCTATAGAGATCTTTATACGCATTAGATTGACGGCTATGCCCGGAGGGGTAAAATCTTAATAGCTACGGGCGACAGCGCGGGGTGCCAATGGCAGTTAACAAGCGTTCCAACTACTTTCATTTTTCCATGTACGACTTTCCCCGGAACGCAAACGAACAGGTTCAATCCATGATCTGCTTGAATAGGTTTGGATAATTTGTATTTTTGGGGTAAGATTAGGGCTCCCTTTGTACCGGTTACGTCTCATCCCTATCACACTCATTTCTCCCCTTTCGGATGTGCCTCAAAAAACTCCCATATCAAATCCGTGGCGCTGATTCCCGAATTTTCAACCGTAAACCATTGATGTGCGCCTCGTTTCATGACATATAATTTAATATCCACATTTGCATCCCCGCAATTCCAGCTTTTTACCAGGTAATCCTCTTCGGTTTGCAGGGTATCAGGCGTGCCATTGCAGGAATAGTAGGATGACCAGAGTTTAAGGATACTGTCGACCGATTCATACATAGTTTCAGACGGATTGTGTTGTCCGTAAAAAAGCACCGCATTATCATCGAGTGCATGGAGGTGAAGCACGGAAACAGGAGATTCAGGTACCTGTGTGCTTTGATAAACCATCTGTCCCGAAACAGGGGCAATGGCGGCAATCTTGTCTGCCAGTTCAAAACCGAGCCGGTAGGTCATACGTGAACCATTGGAATGTCCTGCTATGTAAATACGTTTCGGATCGATACTGTAATTTGCCGTGATCTTTCCGATCATGGCGTCGATAAATCCCACATCATCGGTATTCCGGGTCCATTCTTCCCATTGGGCACCGCAGTTCCATGCCTGCGGATTGGTCTCATTCCATGGATAGGCAATTCCGTTGGGATAGGCAACAAGGAAACCTTCCTCATCTGCTTTTTCACTCATGTGGGTCCATTGCTCCATCCCGGCTGCTGTACCCGTGTAACCATGCAGCAGGGTCACAAGGGGAATATCCGTGCCCTCTGAATAGGAATGCGGAACGTGCAGGATGTATGTCCGGGTATAATCATGTACCAGGTAGTTCAGTGCATTGGCATGGGGATATTCGTCGATACCTTCATCGTTGTTGCAATTCAGTAAAATAAAAGGTAACAGGAAAATGTACAGCATATTGAAAACAGGCTTCATAAAGAGGGTTTATGAAATGACATCCGGAAGGGTAGTAATACGTATAAGCCGGTTTTCCGGTTTCCCGGATCGCCGGCCTATCCTACCCTAACCTAACTCAATAATCTTTCGGATATCTTACCTGGAGCGGTTTTACCGTTTTCCGGCTGAAAAACCGCCGAAGGATCCATACGACGCCAAAGAGTATGGTTAATGTTATCATGGTTTTGGTTTATGGATACAAAAATATGATGCTTCCTGAAGTCTTACACGTACAATTCGGCGGATGGGGGCTGGGAAACGGTGAATGCATCCGGGACCCGGTGAGTTGTAACAGGGGGGCTATTTCATGAAAATAATGTATATTGGTTTTCGAATCATGTCGGATAAATTTCAAAATAAATACCGCATACAATCATCCCGGTTACGTAACTGGGATTATCGATCTAATGCAGCCTATTTCGTTACTATCTGCACATGCCATTGGGAATGTTTTTTCGGGACGATTGAAAACGATGAAATGGTTTTATCGGAAATAGGGATACATGCTAATCAATGTTGGATGGATATTCCAAACCATTTTTCGTTTGTTTCCCTGGGTGAATTTGTGGTTATGCCAAATCACGTACATGGGATCATTATAATTAATAAATATGATAAGAAATCTTCCGATTCAAATATACATTACGGTAATGCAATACCGACGGATTCAGGTATACAGAATGCAAAATTATCACCGATTAGTGTAGATTCGCAGGATGCAATTGTAGAGACGCCCAATTTGGGCGTCTCTACAACCGCCAGCCTGCATCGGGACGCATACTCCGACAAAACCGCGCCACCCATCTGTAAACGCCGACAAACATTGAATGCATCACAAAAATGGAATCCAGGCTCATTGGGGGTTATTATAAACCTATACAAACGCGCTATTACCGTTCGTGCCCGCCATTCCGCTATTCTTTTCTCATGGCAAACCCGTTATCATGATCACATCATCCGGAATGATAATGAATTCAATCGAATATCCAATTATATCAGGAACAATCCACGGAATTGGAGGGATGATAAATTTTTCGGATAATCAATTCCTGTTTGAAGTGAACTTCGTTATGCCCTTAGCTTCATAAACCCTGTTCAAAATAACATTCCCCGACAATCCGAAGTAAGATCTGAAATCGATTTAGCTGAACAACAAAGGAGTAAACTCTTTCAGGCACTTCCTCCATGTGTATATCTGACCCGATAATGCATAACAGGATAACCGGATCAATACCAGGTTAGGGAACCAGATAGAGTATTAATTTTTACATAAAAATACATATTGATGACAATTTAAGCGGGATATTTCATTAGAATTGTCCTGATCATAAAATGATAACTCATGAAAAATTCATCAGGTAAGGTTCTCTTTATAATAATTTCCTTTTTCCTGTTGGCCGGAGGCAGACCCGATAGTCCAGATGATTATATCATTTCCCGAGAGAAAGGGAAGATCATTCTGGCTTATAAAGCTTTCGGGGATTTTCTCGATAGCGATAAAAGCTGGGAAAGTTACCGTTCTATTGTGCTGGATCCTTATCCGGCTATCAGGAAGGTGCATCAGCGGCAAATAGAATGGGGCGATCTGGATACTACCCTGTTTCCTGATCAGGTCAGGAATTATAAAAAGGAGGATTTTGCACACTTCATGGACCGGTACACGCAGGACGACATCGACTATCTTTACGATTCTATTATCGAACGTTCACACCGGATCCTGGCACCGGTACACAAAAAGGAAGTAGACCTTTGCTTTTTCCTGCCTTACGGGGGAGGTTGTTTTGTCATTCCGGAGGACAGTTTGAATACCATCTATATTTCAATGTACATCGATCCGGCCGAGGCAGAGAAGATCATGGCACATGAATACGCCCATATACTGCATATCGACAGGCGACCCAAAGAACCGCTCACACTCAGAAGGGAGATCGTCTCAGAAGGGATGGCCGTTTTTCTGACCACAATGATCCTCAGGGATATCGAAGTTTCAGATGCTATCCCATTTATGCCTCCAGGTTCTTTTGCATGGTGTCTTGAGAATGAGCAGGCAATAAAAGATTCCATCAGACTGGAACTGAACGACACCACCATGAGGCTGTTTAAAAGGTATATCTCTGACGGGAGCTGGGCAGAACCTCCTGCAGGTTTTGTGCAGAAAAAAGGCTATTTTGCGGGTTACCGGATCATCGAGGCTTGCATCAGAAAGGGCATGTTGCCCGAAGAGATCTGCTCTTTAAGTGCAGATGAGGTTATCCTGAAAAGCGGATATTTCCAATAGGGACCCTTCATTTTTCCCATTCTAAAGCAAAAAAATGTTAACCGGTCAACCGGAATTTGATTCACAATCCGTGGAGACTCTTTAAACAGGTAATCTCATCACTAACTACTCCCTACTTTCATACATAGTGACCTAGGAAGGATTTGAACCCTCAACCCTCAGATCCGAAGTCTGATGCTCTATCCAGTTGAGCTACTAGGCCGTTTTAAGAAGTAATTGGTAACTGGTTATTAGTAGTTAGCGGTAAAACCATTCCAAAATTACTTCAATGTTTCCAAATGCCAAATGGCTGTGATAAGTAATTGGTGAAGGTATTTTTGCCCATTTTGCTTACCCCTGGATGCGGCTTACTCAGGGGACATGCTGAACTCGTTTCCGCATCGGTCATACCTTACCTGAATACAAGATTGATCGGGAACGGGAGAGGTCCGGTAAAATTAACTACCAATTTCCAATTACTCATTTCCCAAATACCAACTATCAGTTACTCTTCTTCAGCACCGAGAAAACCCTGTCCACATCCTGATCTTTTAAAATGATTGTTAATTCATTGGTGGTTGAGATGGCTTCCAAAATACTGATGCCTTCCCAGGCGATCTGTTTGAAGACATAGTAATATAGTCCCGGGATTTTTACATTGTCTTTTGGCAGCCGGAGTGTTATGGAGGATATTGAGGGGGTTGAAGCGATGAGGTTTTCATCCCTGAAGATTTCATGTATCTTGTCAGCAAAACCCGCGCTGATTACAATGGTGGTCTCGAATACGCCTCCTGAAATCGTATAAAACACTTCCTTTTCATTCCTGAACAGCAGGATCAGTTCCCCCTGTCTGTCGATGAGCGTTTCTGAGTTTTTGTAGGTAAAATCACATAGGTTCGACCGCACAATGATGTCACCGATTCCTTTTGCAGCTTTTTCAATTTTTCTATGTACCGATACTTCCAGATAGGGTATAAGTCTTTTTAATGACATAAGTATCGAAGCTTCAGTTACCTGCTTTTTCAGCACTTTTTCCAGTTCAGGTTTTATCTGGCGCGAAAAAGCTGACAGGTTAAGGATACCGTCGGCCAGGGCTTGCTCAATAAATGGTTTCTGCCTGACAAGATTCTCTAATGCACCGGATACAGTGATCATTCGTTTATAAGATATACAATATGTTAAAAATTTAACACTTTATTATAAAAAAGTAAATTTATCGAAAAATAGTTATTATCAGGAATCCGTGACTTAATTTTGCAGAAATAATATTTTCAAATGAATCAGCGAATCAATACTGGAATCATAGGAGCTACCGGAATGGTGGGCCAGATGTTTATCAACCTTCTCGAAAATCATCCGTGGTTTAACGTCACTTACCTTGCAGCATCCGAATCTTCGGCAGGCAAATCCTATGAAGAGGCTGTCAGGGGCCGTTGGCATATCTCGTCGGAAGTTCCCGGATATGTCCGTAACCTGATGGTCGAAGATGCTTCCAAAGTTGAAAAGGCCATGGGAAAATGCTCACTGATCTTTTGTGCCGTGAGCCTGGGCAAGGAAGAAGTAAAAGCCATGGAATCTCTCTATGCATCGAAAGGTTTTGCAGTCGTTTCAGCCAACTCGGCGTTCAGGCTGGCCCCTGATGTGCCCATGCTGATCCCTGAGATCAACCATGAGCATATCAACATCATACCGACGCAGCAGAAAAATAATGGCTGGACAAAAGGCTTCATTGCTGTAAAACCAAACTGCAGCATTCAGAGCTATATGATCCCGCTGCATGCTTTGATTGTGAAAGGTTATAAAATCAAACAGATGGTACTCACAACCCTGCAGGGACTTTCAGGTGCCGGCTATCCCGGTCCTTCGGCATACGATCTTGTGGATAATATCATCCCATTGATTAAAGGCGAGGAAGAAAAGTCTGAAATTGAACCTCAGAAAATTCTGGGGGCAATCAAAGACGGAAAAATAGAGTATGATACCTCCATTCAGTTTTCAGCCCATTGCACCCGTGTACCTGTAATTGACGGGCATACTGTTTGTGCCAGCATTTCTTTTGAAGGTAAAAAGCCGTCTGAAAAAGAAATTCTGGATTGCTGGAAAAACTACCATTCTGTACCGGTTGAATTGGGGCTTCCTTCAGCACCCGAGCAAACTATAATATACAGGAATGAGCCTGACAGACCTCAGCCCCGTAAAGACCGCGATAGCGGAAAAGGAATGGCAGTCACGGTAGGACGCCTCAGAACATGCAATGTTTTCGACTACCGGTTTGTGGGATTGAGCCATAATACGATCCGCGGTGCTGCGGGAGGTGCTATTCTCATGGCTGAATTGCTGGCAGCAAAAGGATTTATCAATAAGTAAGGTGTCTTTGATTTTATTTTTAAATTTGCCACGTTTTCGGCCCCGTAGTTCAGCTGAATAGAACGTCAGATTCCGGTTCTGAAAGTCGGGGGTTTGAATCCCTCCGGGGTCACAATGGCAGTTTGTAGTGTGAGTTAAGAGCAAGAGGAAGATGGATTACTCAAGACTCAAACTCAAACTCACACAATAACTTCTGCATGCATTTCCTGCAGACTGAACTCATTGCTATTTCTTTTGTTTATCGCTGATACATATATATTAGGTTCCACAAACCTTTGCAGCCTTTATTTATCGACAGTACATTCACTTCAAAACCAAACCTATGGCCTGGCAAAAACACTGGTTTCAATATGCAGTTCTGCTGTTCCTCGCCCTTATCTGGGGAAGTTCTTTTATCCTGATGAAAGTCGGGCTCCGGAGCTTCAACAGTCAGCAGGCTGCAAGCCTGAGGATTTTTCTTGCTTCGTTTGCACTGCTGCCATATTCAATTCAAAATCTCAGGGCACTGAAGAAAAAAGATATGAAATATCTGATTTTAGCGGGTTTCCTGGGTAATTTCATCCCCGCATATCTTTTTATGAAAGCCGAAACAAGGATCGACAGCGCCATTGCAGGAATGCTAAATTCCATGACACCGGTTTTTACGCTTATCATCGGTTTGATTTTTATGGGTATCCGTACCTGGTGGGCACAGCTGGTTGGTGTTTTTCTTGGGTTTATGGGTGCTCTTGGTTTGATCTCCTCAGGTGAAAATCTTGCCCTTGCCAATATTAATAGTTATGCATTCCTGATCATCATTGCTACCACCTTTTATGGCATTAATATTAATATTGTGAAAACCCATCTTACTCACCTGCGTGGTGTACAGATAACTTCTCTCTCATTCCTGTTCATTGGTCCCGCAGCACTGCTCGTTCTGTTAACAACTGATTTATCAGCACCTCTTCAATCTCAGGGTTGGATATGGCATTTTTCAGCACTTGCAATTTTAGGCGTGGTGGGTTCTGCTTTCGCCATGCTGATTATGAACAGCCTTATCCGGTATACATCGGCGGTTTTTGCTTCTTCTGTAACCTATATCATTCCTGTATTTGCCATAATGTGGGGCTTACTCGACGGCGAAGATATTTCATGGATGCACCTTATATTTATGGCTACCATTCTTGCCGGAGTTTACCTCATCAACAGAAGAAAAATAACAAACTGAGGTTTTTATCGTCATATACTTTTTATTTTTCTGACTGTCATTATGTTTTTAATATATTAACCATCGTTCATTTCATACAAGTTTTTATACTTTTGTGCACTTAAAACAAACATTTTCAAACCTGTCCGATGGATTACAATTTTACCGATATCGAGAAGAAATGGCAGCTCTTCTGGGAAAAGAATAAGACTTTTAAAACAACCGACGATCTTTCAAATCCTAAAAAATTCTATGCACTCGATATGTTTCCTTATCCTTCCGGTGCAGGGCTTCATGTAGGTCACCCGGAAGGTTATACGGCCACTGATATTGTAAGCCGGTACAAAAGGATGAATGGTTTTAATGTGCTGCATCCGATGGGATGGGACGCTTTCGGGCTTCCCGCAGAACAATATGCTATACAGACGGGTACCCATCCTTCTGTTACCACCAAGGCAAACTGCGATACTTTCCGCAGGCAGATAAAAGCCCTGGGCTTAAGTTATGACTGGGACCGTGAGATCAACACCACCGATCCTGCATATTATAAATGGACCCAGTGGATCTTTATTCGTCTTTACAACACCTGGTTCGACGACAACCTGCAAAAGGGAAGGCCAATCAGCGAACTTCCTGTTACCGGCGAGATCAAAGCCTCCGGAAAGGAAGCTATCAGACAATATATTGATTCAAAAAGGCTTGCCTATTACGATAATGCCCAGGTATGGTGGTGCAACAACTGCAAGATAGTTTGTGCCAACGAGGAAATTCTGAACGACGGATCGCATGAGAAATGCGGGACGAAAGAAGTGGAAAGGCGTAACCTGAAACAATGGATGCTCCGGATCCAGCATTATGCCGGGCGACTGCTCAACGGCCTTGATACGTTGCCCGAATGGCCGGAAAGCGTTAAGGACATGCAACGGAACTGGATCGGAAAATCAAATGGGGCCGAAGTGGATTTCAAACTCGACGGGCTGGATAAAAAACTAAGGGTTTATACTACACGTCCCGATACACTTTTTGGCGCTACTTACATGGTTATTGCACCGGAACATGAGTTGCTCGATACCATTGTTACGCCTGAAAAGAAAAAGGAAGTCACCGCGTATGTGAAGACGGCATCGCTGAAATCAGACCTCGACCGTACTGATCTTGCAAAGGAAAAAACGGGGGTTTTTACCGGGCGCTACGCCATCAATCCTGTGAACAGGAAAAAGATCCCTGTGTGGGTGGCAGATTATGTGCTTATTGGTTATGGTACCGGGGCCATTATGGCCGTTCCGGCCCATGATACCCGTGACTTTGAGTTTGCGCAGAAATTCGATATCCCAATTGTTTGCATCCTCGATCCGGTAAAAGCTGCACCTGAAATTAGAAATAAAGTTGTGGAAGGAAAAGCCTGCTGGACAGAAGATGGTGAGTATATCAATTCCTCCAACGGTATCGATCTGGATATCAATGGAATGAATAAGGAAAAAGGTATCCGGACAGTTATCGACTGGCTGGCTGAAAGAGACCTGGGTACTGCGGCGGTCAATTATAAGCTTCGCGACTGGCTTTTCAGCAGGCAACGCTACTGGGGCGAACCGTTTCCTGTTATCCACTGGGAAGATGGTGAAGTCTCGCTTGTTGATGATGAAGATTTACCGGTTACACTTCCTGAAATGGAAAAATTCCAGCCGGGAAGCGATGGACAGTCACCTCTGGCCAATGCAGGTAACTGGCTTGAGGTTACGGGTAAAGATGGTCGTAAAGGCCGTCGTGAAACCAATACCATGCCGCAATGGGCAGGCTCGTGCTGGTACTACCTCAGGTATATTGATCCGGCCAATGATAAACTGATTTTCAACCCTGATAAAGAGAAGTACTGGATGCCTGTCGATCTTTATATCGGCGGTGCAGAGCATGCTGTGCTGCACCTGCTTTACAGCCGCTTCTGGCATAAGGTACTCTTCGACCTGGGGATCGTTTCAACAGATGAACCTTATAAGAAACTGTACAACCAGGGAATGATCCTGGCATTTGCTTACGAAACCGAATCAGGTTCCAAAGTTCCGTCTGATGAAGTTGAGGAAAAGGAAGGCAGGTTTTATCATAAATCGAATGGTTCTGAGTTAAGACAGATAGTTGCGAAAATGTCTAAAACCCTGAAAAATGTTGTTAACCCCGATGAAGTGATAGCAAAATACGGGGCCGACAGCCTGAGGCTTTACGAGATGTTCATGGGCCCCCTGGACGCCACGAAACCATGGACGGATACCGGTGTAAAAGGCGTATTTAATTTTCTTGGCAGGGTGTACCGATTTTATGCCGATATGAATAACATAAATGAGGGTGTACAGGATGATCTGGAATTACTGAAATTATTGCATCAGACAATAAAAAAAGTTGGCAGCGATATCGAAGAATTAAAATTCAACACAGCCATTTCACAGCTCATGATTTTTACTAACCTGGCCATGAAGAAAGGTAGTATATCTCTTGAATCTGCAAAGATTTTTACATTACTTCTTTCTCCTTTTGCTCCTCATATAAGCGAAGAATTATGGGAGCTTTTCAAGTCACCGGCAAGCATTTCTACTGCGAGCTGGCCTGTTTATGACGAAAAGTATTTGGTTGAATCGACTTTTGAATATCCTGTTTCGGTGAACGGCAAATTGCGGATGAAAATGGAGTTTGAAATAGATGCCGCCAGGGAAGAAATGGAGAAGATGATATTGGCCGATTCCCGCCTTACAAAATGGATCGAGGGAAAAGAAATAAGGAAAATCATTATTGTGCCCAACAAAATCATAAACATAGTAGTTTCTTAGATCATGATAAGAAAGCACTGGAAGATAATTGTTGTTGTCGTCATACTTGTATTTACCCTTTGTGTTAGTTATTTCTATTACTATTACCACATTCCTCCCCAGCAATCTGAGGAGGTTATTGATACTGTTATTACCCCGCCAAAGGTAATTGTCAAACTTTACGATATCCCGGTAGATTCATACAACATCATAAGCGATGTTGTTAAACGGAATGAAATTCTTCTGGGAATTCTGAGAGATTATCATTTGCCTGAGAATGCCATACGCAACCTGATACTTATCGACAGGAAAATATTTGACCTGCGTAAGATCAAATCAGGAAATAAATACACGTTATTTCTGGATAAAAATGATAGTCTTCAGACACTCCGGCACCTTGTATATGAGCACACCCCTATTGAGTTTGTTCGTTTTTCCTTTACGGATACAGTTCTGGTAGAATTGGGACACAAAGAAGTGGTACAGAAAAGAAAGATCGCCTCAGGTTCCATAACTTCATCATTATGGAATGCCATGACAGATAATGGTTTGAACCCGATGCTGGCTATTGAACTTTCTGAAATTTATGCGTGGACAATCGACTTTTTTGGTCTGCAGCCTGCCGACAGCTTTAGTATTGTATACGATGAACAATATGTTGATACGATCTCTGTTGGTCTTGGAGATATCTATGCAGCCTATATGCGCCATTCCGGCAAAGATTTTTACGCTATACCTTTTGTCCAGGATAGTACCGAAAGTTATTTCGATACCGAAGGTAACAGTCTGAGAAAAGCTTTTCTGAAAGCTCCGTTAAGATATTCGAGGATCAGTTCAAGGTTCTCACATTCAAGGTTGCACCCGGTTAAAAAGATCAGAAGGCCTCATCATGGTGTTGATTATGCAGCACCTCAGGGAACTCCCGTTCAGGCAATTGGCGATGGTGTAATTGTTGAAGCAAAAAAAGGCTACAATAACGGAGGCGGAAACATGATAAAAATAAAACATAATAGTGTATACAGTACGGCCTATTTACATCTGTTGCGCTTTGCTCCGGGCATAAGTCAGGGGACTTATGTAAAACAAGGCGAGATAATTGGTTATGTCGGAAGTACAGGTTTATCTACAGGGCCGCACCTCGATTTCAGGTTCTTTAAGAATGGAAAGGCTGTGGACCCGTTGAAAGTTGAAGTTCCTCCTGTCGAACCTGTAAGGCAGGAAAATATGGCCCTTTTCGATTCAGTAAAAACTTTGACCATTAATCTGCTGAATACGCCTGTCGATTGAAGGTAAGATAGTATTGTAAGGTTCGTTATGTCGTTTATGATTTCATCACCAGCGATTCTATGACCTCAGGGAAATGCCGGTACTCGAGTTTATGAACCCGGTCAGCGAGTGTTTGTGCTGTATCGTTTGGCAGAACTTCGCAGGTTGCCTGGAAAATGATACACCCCTCGTCATAACATTCATCCACATAATGTATGGTAATGCCCGACTCTTTCTCCTGGTTCCGGATGACTTCTTCATGTACTTTCATGCCATACATCCCTTTTCCACCATATTTAGGCAGAAGGGCAGGGTGGATGTTGATAATTTTTTCCGGATAAGCTTTTAATAAATTTTGAGGGACCAGCCAAAGAAAACCTGCCAGAATAATCATGTCAATCTCTGCTTCCTGAAGCTTTTTTAAAATTTTATTACTGTCATAGAAAGTGGTACGGTCGAAAACTTCCACAGGGATTTTAAGTTGGGCGGCCCGATCAATCACAAAAGCTTTGGGATTATTTGTCAGTATAATAGATATTTTGGCACCGGATCTTTTCCTGAAATATTTAGCAATATTTTCAGCATTAGAACCAGAACCCGATGCAAAAATGGCTAGCCTTTTCATTATCAAGGTAATAGAGTTTATTTATAATCTTAAATTTTTATTCTTCCAAGCTAAAAAAAACTATCTTTGGAGTATTATTTCGACAATTTTATTTGTTTTTTTTTAATTATTGCATTTCTTTGCAGCGTTAATTCTAAACCTAAGTATAATTTAAACTTTTAATTATGTCTGATATTGCATCTAGAGTAAAAGCTATTATTGTTGATAAACTTGGCGTTGATGAGAGCGAAGTAACAGCTGAAGCGAGTTTCACCAACGATTTAGGTGCAGACTCACTGGATACAGTTGAGCTTATTATGGAATTCGAAAAAGAATTCAACATCGGTATTCCCGATGACCAGGCTGAAAAAATCAGCACAGTTGCTGAAGCCATCAAATACATTGAAGACAACGCAAAGTAATCTTTTCTACTTTACATCAATCCTCCTCGCATTATGGAATTAAAACGAGTAGTTGTTACTGGTTTGGGAGCTATTACTCCGTTGGGGAATAATGTTAAGGTTTATTGGGACAATCTGATTAATGGTGTCAGTGGCATTGACCTTATAACCCGCTTCGATGCGTCCAATTACAAGACCAGGTTTGCATGCGAGGTTAAAGGTTTTAACCCCCTGGATCACTTCGACCGCAAGGAAGTCCGCAAAATGGACCTTTTCACTCAATATGCCATTGTAGCAGCTGAAGAAGCTGTTAAAGATTCTGCTATTGAGCTTGAAAAGTTAGATCTTGACAGGGCCGGGGTGATCTTTGGTTCGGGGATCGGCGGTTTCAGTACCTTCTACGAAGAAATGGATTCCTTCATGAAGAATCCGGCAATGCCCCGGTTTAATCCATTCTTCATACCAAAATTGATTACTGATATTGCTGCAGGTATGATATCTATGAAATACGGCTTCAGAGGACCGAATTTTGCAACAGTATCTGCCTGTGCAACTTCAACAAATGCCATCATTGATGCCTATAATTACATACGTCTTGGTAAAGCCAAAGTTTTTATTTCCGGCGGTTCTGAAGCAGCCATAAATCCTCCCGGAATTGGTGGTTTTAATGCCATGCAGGCGCTTTCTACCAATAACGATGAATATAAATCAGCATCACGTCCGTTTGATGTATCCCGTGACGGATTTGTGATGGGGGAAGGAGCTGGTGTATTATTTCTTGAAGAACTTGAACATGCCAAACAAAGGGGTGCACGTATTTACTGCGAACTTGTTGGTGGTGGCCTCTCCGCTGATGCATACCATTTAACTGCCCCACACCCTGAAGGGTTAGGAGCTACCAATGTTATGAAATTCGCATTGGAAGATGCGAACCTGAAACCAACAGATGTGGATTATATTAATGTTCACGGCACTGCTACACCACTTGGGGATATTGCTGAAACAAAGGCAATAGGAAAAGTATTCGGTGAACATGCTTATAAACTGAATATTAGTTCTACGAAATCAATGACCGGTCACCTTCTTGGTGCCGCCGGCGCTGTTGAGTCCATAGCCAGCATTTTGGCTATTGTACATGGCATAGTGCCTCCGACAATAAGTCTTAACAATGTCGATCCCCAGATTGACCAGAATCTGAACCTTACACCTAAAGTTGCACAGAAGCGAAATGTGAATGTCGCATTATGCAATACTTTTGGATTTGGAGGTCATAATACCTCCGCTGTATTCAGAAAAATGTAGTACTTTGTTGAAACTATTCCGGAAGAGGGAACAGCATATGCTCGTTCCTGACAAGAGTTTTAAAAGTCAACTGAAACGTATCCTTGGATTTACTCCAAAACACTACGACCTTTATCAGTTGGCCCTTATTCATAAATCTGCCTCCGGCAGGTATTCCAAAAATCATGATATTCACAATGAGCGTTTGGAATTTCTGGGCGATGCCATCCTGGGAAGTATAGTTGCTGAAACTTTATACTGCGAATTTCCTGACAGGGATGAAGGTTTTCTTACCCAGCTCCGTTCAAAAATTGTAAACCGCGATACGCTGAAGCAGATCGCGTATAAAATGGGTATTGGGGAGATGATCATAACAAAACTCACCAAAGATAACCATAAAGCATTGTTTGGGAATGCACTTGAAGCACTTATCGGAGCTATCTATCTTGATGGAGGGTATAAAAAAACCAGAAAGTTTATTCTGAAAAAAATCCTGAATGACCATGTCGATTTGAAAAAACTTGCTCTAACAGAGGTGGATTTTAAAAGCAGAATTATTGAATGGGGCCAGAAGTTTAAGAAAGATGTGAATTTTACCTGCAAAGAACAATTGAATGGCGGACTAAAGGATGCTGTTTTTGTTTCTCATCTTTTTATTTTCGACGATATAGTCGGTATGGGCATGGGTAAATCAAAGAAGGAGGCTGAACAGAATGCTGCCCGGCAGGCTATTCAAAGTATCGGCATACAGTAAATAGTGTGAAGAAATCAATTTTAAAAGTTTCCGGGTTTAATGAAAGCGAAGGTTCAGTATGCTTTGCCATTTCTTCTCAACTTTCTGAAATCAATATTTGTTTGCTGTTCAACAAAGCCCTCACCATAAACTTGTCGCTACTGAAATTAACTGATGTTGACCGAAAAGGTGAAATATTGAAATTTCCTGTTTATTTTTTCGAAAGCGACGAAGGCATCGATAAGTACTATCTTTTTGTAAACCGGATAGGTATGCAGTACCTCATTCCAGGAATCAAAATTGATTATCTCTTTTTGATGCAATCGGAAGGAAACCTTGTCCCTGCCGAAACGAAATTAACTGAATTAAAATCGGAGCCCGGTATCATTGCCCTCCATAAACTTGATGCTAAAAATATCCGGCCAGTCTTTAAATTAATCCACTGAAGTTTCAAGTTTTTAATGACTGATCTCATCTCCTTCCGGAGGAATATCTCACTTTAATAAATTTCAGTGGTCAGACGCCCTGTTGTATTTTTACGAGGTCTTCAAATGCCATCTTAATCTGTACAATAAGAATCTGAAATCTGCCAACGACAATTAATTTACGGATTTCTTTATGAGCATATTAACTCTGGCGGGAAAAGGAATTGTTAAATACCTGAAAAAGTCAAAAGATATGAACTTTCCGGAGAGCAAGTCTTTAAAAATAACTGATGCGGCTGAGGAACTCGCTGGCCTTCTTTCAAATAAGGAAGATATGCTCATCAGCAAGGTCCTGTGTTTCACAGCTTTAAATGAGGAAGTAATAAGCCCGGCTGTGCATGATGGATGGCAACAAACATTGCACTTCCTGAATGAAGCAATTATTACAGCATTAGATACTTACGGTCTCAATCCTTTAACGGCAGCCATAACAGATAATGATCAGGAAAACCATTTTTCTCTTTTTATTGTAACCGAGGTGGTAAAATACATCCGTAAAGCATACGGTTTAGAGTATCTGATGACACTTTTTAAATTGTACCGGAAGGTTTATGCCGACTTTATTTCCGGACAGGAGTTAATCAGCAGTAAACCATGCATTTTAAATTATATTGAACGAATTTTTGACAATATCGAATTAAATCTGATCAGGGAATGGACAATACGGGCAAATGATAATCTGCAACCCGGAACATTGGAATCTGAAAGCGAACTAAACCGGTATGTTTCAGTTTTTGACAGTCTTCCAGCCCCGGTGATCTTAATCGATAAAGAGTTTTGTGTTGTTAACATGAACCTGACTGCACTTGTTTTATTCAAGGAGATCAGAGTAGGCAATATGTTACATGAATACATAATGTTGCCGGTTATTGATGAACTTTGCCGTGAGGCCGGGAATTTTTTAAAAATTCCCGTGAATGAATATCACTACAAAACCATACATCATACAGATTGCTCAGTCAGTTATTTTAAAGTGATCCTGAAAAAGATTGTCATACAGAATAATAAAGAATCTCTTATAGACATTATGTTTCAGGATATAACCGAACAGCATTTTGTTGAAGATGATCTTAATCAGGCCATTAAAAAGGCTGAAGAATCTGATAAGCTGAAAACATCCTTTCTCGCCAATATGAGTCATGAAATCCGGACTCCTATGAATGCCATTATTGGGTTTACTGACCTGTTGCTAAACGAAAAATACCTGCGGCAGGATAAGAATGAATTTCTGAAACTGATAAGGCGCAGCAGCAACGATTTACTGAATATAATCGAAGATATTATCGATATTGCCAAGATGGAATCAAAGCAATATAAGATCAAATTTAAAGTCTGCAACCCTTTTGCCATACTCTGTGATCTGAAAGCTGTCTTCAATGAAACCCTCAGAAGGTTTGGAACAGATGGAGTGGTTGATTTACAGCTGACAGTTCCTACTGAACTACATGAGTTAATGACCTACACCGACGGTGAAAGATTAAAACAGGTGATCTCCAACCTGCTTAATAATGCTATTAAGTTTACCAATAAAGGTTATATAGAGTTTGGTTTTACACAAACTTCAGATCACATGTTGTTATTTTTTGTCCGGGATACAGGTGTTGGCATTCCTGAAGACATGAAGGAGAAAGTGTTTGACCGCTTCGCACAGGTAGATGAACATCTCAGGCTGAATGTGGGTGGTACCGGTCTGGGACTGGCAATATGTAAAAACATCATCACTTTATTGGGAGGAACTATTTGGGTCGAATCAAAGGTAAATGTAGGTTCTGAATTCTTTTTCGAGATACCGCTACAGGATATACCAAAGGAACTGAAAAACAAAGTGTTGAATAACACTGATTCGGAGCCAAAGCCAGGTCATCATTGGAAAAATAAAACGATTCTGATAGCAGAGGATGATGAAATCAACTATATATTTTTAAAAGAAGCATTGACATCTTCGGGGGCAAAAATACTGCATGCGCCCAATGGCATCGCTGTAATAGATATGGCGGAATCTATCGAAAACATCGACATTATTCTGATGGATATTAAAATGCCGGGTATTGATGGTTTTGAAGCAGCAAAATATATTTCAAAGATAAAACCCGGAATTCCGATCATTGCCCAAACTGCCTTTGCAATGGAGGGAGACAAAAATAGATGTCTTAATGCCGGATGTTGTGCATATATCACCAAACCGGTTAATATTAACCAAATGCTGGCTTTGATCGAACAATTTATTTATAAGGAAGATTATATAAATCACTAAGTAATACGTTGACCACAAGTCAGGTTTAAAAAAAGAAACCCTGCCATGTCCGGAATGGCAAATTAAAATCTCTGTTTTTGTTCTGATTGGAATATCCATTTTAGATTTCAGGCTGGAAGACACTCCTTCGAAATCAACGTCTATCCCTCAATACCATATATGAAAATAAAAAGAGAAGGGGGCCGTTGCCCCCTTCATTAACCCTAACCCAATTATACCTATGAAAAGAATCAGAAACCTATTTACCTAAACCAATTATTTTTAAGTTTCTTTATTATTAGACGCAAATATCATCGAATAGTTGCTTTAATAATTTTGTTTTTGATCAATTACTTGTTTTGTTATATATACGTCAAAATTAGACCTATATTTTCTTAAGTTTTTAGAAGGTATGTTAAAGATTGTTAAACCTTTCCGCGTTGTTTAAGGCAAATGTATCTTTGTTTTCACAATGAAAAAGCAGCTTATTGTTTTTCTCACCATTTTTATGAGCATGGTCCTGATAGGTCTTATTATAATTCAGGCTTTCTGGATCAGCAATGCCTTTAAATTAAAAGAAAAACACTTCGATCAGCTCGTTCAGAAATCACTTTCAGAAGCAGTTTTCGACATACAACGTAACGAAACCATGAGCATCATTTTCGATGGTTTGGAAGATTCGCAAAGTGAGCTGCCAGCTGAAAATTTCCATTTTGATACCATAGTCAACTTTAAACTTGATACAGGTTCAGGGACTTATTTTTCGCGCGATTTAAAGATCTCTCACAGTGCAAAAAATAATTCGGTACGGACCGACATATCGGTTTTACCCCAGCAGGAAAATAACACAGCTGAATGGAACCCGGAAATGATCAATAAAATAAGCAAACGGGGAAACTACATCAATCAGATCGTATCGCAGATGTTCATTACCCCTGAATTTGAAAAGAGGGTAAACCCACAGCTTATAAAAAAGTTTCTGAATAAATCACTGATTGAGAACGGGATCCATACGCATTATGAATATGCTGTTTTTCGGTCCGATAAACAATTGTCTTTTCATTCGGGAGGTTTTGAAAAAACCAAATACATGAAGTATTATCATGTTGAATTGTTCCCCGACGATTTTATAAACAACAAAAGCTATATGACAATCTTTTTCCCGAACAGGGCAAATGTTATCTTTCGTTCGCTCGGTTTTATGAGTGTATCTTCCTCCTTTTTAACTCTTTTACTGCTTTTTACATTTGCATTTACACTTTATATAGTTTTCAAGCAAAAAAGACTATCGGATATGAAAGGTGATTTTGTAAATAATATGACTCATGAGCTCAAAACCCCTATATCTACCATTTCCCTGGCATCACAGATGTTGAACGATAAAAGTATCTCTTCATCGGATAAAAATTATGACCGCATAGCAGGAATTATAGCAGACGAAAGCAACAGACTTGGTTATCAGGTTGAGAGGGTATTGCAAATGGCAAAATTCGATCAGGGCGACCTGAAACTTAATTTTCAGGAAATATCGGCACATGAATACATTGATTCGGTAATTTCTAACTTTACACTGCAGGTAGAGGCAAAAGAAGGTATGTTAATTCCTTCCCTGCATGCCGACGATGATAAAATTTTTGCTGATCCGGTCCATTTTACCAATGTTATATCAAATTTACTCGACAATGCCGTTAAGTATAGCAGGGAAAAACCGGAGATTTATATTGAAACCATGAACCGGAATGAAGGACTGGTTATTTCAGTACGCGACAATGGGATTGGAATTAGCAAAGCCAATCAGCGCCGGGTTTTTGACAAGTTCTTTAGAGTCCCTACCGGCAATGTACACAGTGTGAAAGGGTTTGGTTTAGGCCTTAGCTATGTGAAAAAGATTGTTGAAGAACATGAAGGCAAGATTTTTGTTGAATCCGAATTGGGAACTGGTACTACTTTTATTCTGATATTCTCACTTAAAAAACAATCATAAACCTGATCAGCCATGAGCGAAATAAAAATATTACTGGCAGAAGACGACGAGAATCTCGGTTCGTTGTTGAAGGAATATATGGTGGCAAAAAAATACAACACCGACTGGTTCCCCAACGGTGAAATTGCTTACAAAAATTTCGTAAAAAGGCATTACGACCTTTGCATTCTTGATGTAATGATGCCCATGAAGGATGGTTACACTCTGGCCAAAGAGATCAGGATGACCAACAACGAAATCCCGATTATATTTTTAACTGCCAAGACACTAAAAGAAGACATACTGGAAGGTTTTAAAGCCGGATGTGACGATTATATCACAAAACCTTTCAGTATGGAGGAGCTTTTATACCGCATCGAAGCTGTATTGCGCAGGTCGAGCAGGCATGGTAAATTCAATGCTCAGAAAGAATTTGCCATTGGAAAGTACCATTTCGATACTGAGAAACAACTGCTCACAGTGGGTAAAAAAACTTTCAAGCTTACCACAAAAGAAACTGAACTTCTTAAACTTCTTTGTCTGAATAAAAATTCTGTTCTGGAAAGAAATTTTGCATTAAAAACAATATGGATTGATGATAACTACTTTAATGCTAGGAGCATGGATGTGTATATTGCCAAATTGAGAAAATATCTGAAGGAAGACCCATCCGTTGAGATTATCAACATTCACGGTAAAGGCTTCAAACTGCTTGCCTGATAATTCTTCTTCATAACATCTATTCAATTCTTGTCAATTCATTGGTTTTAAACGGAGCATAACTGAACCCGGGAATACCCTTATCGTCGATCCCTTCCATTATAACGTAGAATTCATCTCCCAATAACTTCTCCGATAATGAAAGTTGTACTGTTTTATTACCCGACAGAAAGATCCCGGGGTTCCAGTATATTGTTAACGGAAGAATTTTATTTTCATACCGCAGGGCTACATCTTTTGCCGAAGGAGAATAGAACTTTTCACTTACGTGAAAGCCCAGCATGGAGAAAGTAATCTCACCTTTTTTCATGTACATGCCTTCTTTTGTATGGACAGCTATGACTCCGTTAGAGCCCCGACTGCCATACATGGATGTGCTCGCGCCTTTTAGGATTTCAACCCTCTCTACGTCTTGCACGGGTATGTTTGAGATAGCATTGAATTCTGTCGGTATGCCATCAATAAGGAGTAAGGGGTCAGTGTTTCCATAAATGGTACTTCTTCCGCGAATCAACACTTCATTTCCTGAAATCATCATACCAGGGACTTTGCCCTGTAATGCTTCGAGCAGGTTTGTATAACCAGGGGGGAGGTCCTTTCCCCAGATTACAAAATCGGGTTCTCCATAAATATTTTCACTATATATTGAATCAAGTTCTTTCTGCCTTAACCGTAATTCTTCCCTCGCCAGTTCGGCCTGATTGCGCCTGTATTCTTTCATATTCATTTTCGATATCGACGTAAGATAATAAGAGCCTGTGCGGTCAATAACTTTTTCAACGGGATCTTCATTTACCAATATTAGCAACCCTTTGCCGCCTCTTGGTTTTCGGGCTACAATTTTAACATCAAGGGTGTCATAATAAAACAGACTGTCGAAAGTAAATATACCACGTGAGTTGGTTTTGGTATGGTATTCATCATTATAACTGCTCATAATGTACAGTGTAACATCAGCATCCCTGATGGGAAATTCAAGTATTTCTCTGGTTATCTTACCTGAAATTCGCAACGCATTTTCATTTTGGTACCTGAAAAAATATGGTTCATTATGAAGTACCTGGTCCCATAAGAAACGTTTCCATCCATGGGTAAGCATGAGTAAATCTGTATTCCGGCTTACATTAATATCGTTTGTCTTCAGGTAATATGCTGGTTCATGAATAAAGCCTGGAAGATCGTTGGTTAAAAGTAGCTCCGAAATGATATTGTTATCGTTGCCGTTGAAACTTCCTTTTTCCGCAGAAACAATAGCTAATGACCCCATAAAGTAGCTTTTTTCATTCATAGCAGAGGGAGGTCCGAAGCGAACCTTTATGCTGTCGCTGTGAATGAAACTGCTGATATTATAATTATTAAATCTGCCATGGTTTATGAAATGCAACCTTTCTGCAACCGGCTGCATTCTGTTGTTAAATAAGGTGAAATGAGCTACTCCAGATGGAAATTCATCTTCAGGTATTAAGAACAGACTGTCGTTATCCAAAAGGTTGATGCTTTCCAGGTAATACAACATACCCCGTACCTGCCCCGCAAGAACAAACTCATTTGCAGATCTGTCGTTTGAAGGTTCTTTATTTGAAAGCAACGTTATTGTAACCTGTTTTCCCACGGAAGAGAGGCGCATGCCAACAGTATTTGACCTGGCCTCCGGTAATCCGATTTTTTGTTGTGAGCCATCAGGATAAGTAACATGGGCAGAATAAGTTACGCCTTTGAGGGGCTTCAGAAAAAAACTTCCCATTCCTGAGTGTTCTGTTCTGAACTTTGTAATTTCATTATTACTATTGTCTTTTACAGATCCTGTAACTTCAATGCCTTTGCCCAATCCGTCTTCAGCTTTAAAGGCCACCCGGCTTTGAACATCCTGCAACAAATCACCACCTTCGGGAAAGAACCCTATAAAGAAATTCCTTTGGAATTTGTTTATTCCGTCGATGTTCCTCCTGTTGGA
>Ga0123335_1003575_pt1 | contig 21485 bp, 18 predicted proteins | sample BiotimSIPDNA_2_FD_89707 | JGI IMG/M metagenome (GOLD analysis project Ga0123335, IMG submission 89707) | Anaerobic biogas reactor microbial communites from Washington, USA - Biogas_R2 time_0 SIP DNA | ecosystem: Engineered > Bioreactor > Anaerobic > Unclassified | place: Washington, USA...
GTTTTTTCGTAACCAATATTACGGTTCCTTTCATAGCAGCTGCTTTTTTCTGGAGGCGGATTATAGCATTCTTCTTGGCAGCCTTCGGACTGCGGGCACTGGCCGGCGATTTGGAACTGGCCTTGCCCCTGCGGAACAACTCCGAAACATCTTTCTTGTCTTCTGTCAGCCAGACAGCTTCCCAGGCATAATCATCAACTATTTCGAAGACGGGTTTGTTGAACTCTTCAACCCTTCCGTTTTTATATACGATCTTTTGTATTTCCTTACGCTCCATTGTATAAGTATCGGCATTTCCCGGCACTTTAAAACTGACGTAGAGTGGGGTAACTTTTGTAACATCAACAATCATTACTTTTCCCTCTATCTTGGTTATGGTATCGTAAGCATGCTGACTCATCGCATTAAGTGATAAGAATGCGAAAGCAGTTAACAATATGATTCGTATGGATATTTTCCTGATCATGGCTCTGTAATTTCTTTTTAAATTGCTCTCTTAGTTTAAACAAACTACTACTACTCCCGGAATTTTTGAAAGTTTTGTATACGGAAGTACACAAAGTAGGTTTGCGGTTAAAAGTAAAAAATATTTACTATTCAAGTTCATAAAGTTAAAGGGAATGATTTATTTTTCCTAATTCTCAGTTATAGGATCAAAATAAGTGCCAGAATATTTTTCCGGAAATAAAGCGGTGTTCAGAAGAGCAGCCAACTAACATCTTCAAAGAAATTTATAGTTCAGATGGCAGGCTGGTGTATCGGATTAAATTGAAATCAGATGAAACAAACCTCGGTCTTACTTCATAAAAAAAGATTTTACCTGGCAATAATCTGCTGCGGCTCGGATAAAATGGTATGTATGTTGAATAAGATGTAGCTTCGGTAATCTGAATTGTTAATTTTGCAGATCACTGAATGATCAGCATCATGAAGAGTAAAATTTCTTCAGAACAAATTACTGCACTGCGGCCTTCTCTAAGAATTCTCCGAAAGATAGGCCTCACTGAAGATCAGAATGGTATTTTAAGAAGGTACCAGCGTGAAGCCGATGCCTGGTCACCGCATCTTTCAAATACAAAAAAGTTTATTGCTGAATGCCTGGTTTCATGCAGTCCCAAGAAGATTGCCATATTAGGGAGCGGCTGGTTTCTTGATGTACCTGTTGAAGTATTGGCACAACATGAGGAAGTGGTTTTCTTCGATTTACGGCATCCGGAATTTGTGAGGAAAAAATATAAGGATTATAAGAATTTTCATTTTGGAACACTCGATCTTACCGGGGGATTAATTACAAAAACTTTTGAGCTTTGCAGGCACCGCCGCAACCTGGATCCTGAAAATATTTTCCGTAACCTGCAGGGTCCCGGTATGATGCTTCCGGGCAGCTTCGATTATATTGTCTCAGTGAACCTTCTGAACCAGCTTGACATTTTAATCATTGATTACCTGAGGAAATACCTGAGTGCCGGTGAAAAATGGGAAAATAATATCCGCAGGACGATACAGGAAGCTCATTTTAAGTTATTACCTACCGGCAAATCATGTCTTGTAACAGACTATGAAGAAGTACATATTAATGACAAAGATGAGATTATCGACAAAATGCCGCTTGTACATTGTATCCTTCCTTCCGGAAAATACAGAAAAACATGGACCTGGAATTTCGATACTCATAAAACATATCATCCAGGATGCAATACCATGATGAATGTAGTAGCAATCAAACTTTGACATGACAGGACCTGTTAAGTATTATAAAGACCGGCTGGGTTTGCTGATCGCTGAGGAGCACAAACTGAAAAAAAAGATCAGCTGGCTTACGTTTTTACGGCTATTCTCATTCCTTGGAATTTTCCCTTCCGTTTTTATACTGGTTCCCCGTTCTCTCTGGCCCGGCATAATACTTACATTTATCATTTTAATCATCTTCCTTACACTGATAAAATTTCATCAGCAACTCAATGAAAAATTAAATCATATAAAGGCACTTACAAGAATCATCAGGGAGGAGCTTCTGGCCCTTGATTATCATTTTGACCAGTTCGATCCGGGAGATGAGTTTACAGATACCTCGCATTTTTACAGTTTTGATATGGATTTGTTTGGCAATGGTTCTTTGTTCCAGTTTATTAACCGTACGGTAACCTGTGAAGGGCGTCAAAACCTGGCCCATCTTCTTTCCTGCGAAACATTGGACCATCGAAGTATTCTTGCCAGGCAGGAGGCAGTTAAAGAGCTTTCATTGAACTCTGTTCTGACAGAAGAATTCAGGGCAGCAGGCAGTATGGATCAGGAGGAATATGATACCAAAGGTTTATATGCCTGGCTTGAATCAGGTTTCAATTTTATTTCGAGAAAAAGTCTGTTGTGGATCGCCTGGATAATACCTTTGCTAACAATCACAGCCATTTTTATCGCCATTTTAAATTCTTCATTTACATGGATTTTTATCACATTGTATTTATTACAGTTGATGATCATCGGTATGAACCTCTCAAAGACCTCCAGGGAACATGATTTGCTTAGCAAAAGACTTGGGGCACTTAAAAAAATCCAAGCTCTTTTCAGTTATATTGAAAAAGGTAATTATTCTTCAGAAAGCCTTTCCGCCATCAACACTGTATTGAATTCCGGAGACCTCTCTGCATCTGCTTCCATCAGAAAACTTGCCCGCATTGTTTCGGCATTCGATAACAGGCTGAATATTTTTGCTGCAATTTTTCTTGAAGGAATCCTTCTCTGGGATATCCAGTGTATGATACGTCTGGAAAGGTGGAAGAAAACGGATGGAATAAATTTGGGTAAGTGGATTGATGTGCTGGGAGATTTCGATGCTTTGGCCAGCCTCTCATCTTTTGCTTTTAACCATCCAGATCTGGTTTATCCGGTCCCTTCTGACCAGACTATACTCCGTGCAAAACAGGCAGGACATATCCTTATCCCCGATCACGAGAGGGTAAGCAATGATTTTGCTATTGAGAAAGAAGGCGGTTTTGTAGTGATAACAGGTGCCAATATGGCCGGAAAAAGCACCTTTCTTCGTACCATTACCACCAACCTGATTCTGGCCATGTCGGGAGCTCCGGTGTGTGCCGTTGAATTTATGTTCAGACCTTTGCAAATATTCAGCAGCATGCGTACAAGTGATTCGCTCAATAAACACGAATCATACTTTTATGCCGAGTTATACCGTCTGAAGCAGATGATTGACATGTTAAAGGACGGAAGAAAACTCTTCATAATTCTCGACGAGATCCTCAAAGGCAAAAATTCCAGGGACAAAGAAAAAGGTTCACAGGAAGTCATGCACCAACTCATGGACCTTGGAGGTACGGGAATACTCGCCACCCACGATCTGAACCTGGCAAACATTGAAAAAGATTATCCGGGACGGATCAAAAACATGTGTTTTGAGATCAGCATCGATCAGGCTGAAATATCATTCGACTATAAGCTTCGTGAAGGGATTACCACCAAAATGAATGCTTTGCTGCTGATGCAGCAGATGGGACTTATCAAAGGCTAGGCGGATTTTTACGGCCGGCCTCCATTTTTTATCCTGCCAAAAATAACAAGTATGGATATGGCTATCAGGAGCATTCCTGTTATTGTATGCCACTGAGGCTTTTCACCCTCTATAAGCATCCAGCTAAGAATAGCACCGAAAACAGGCACTATGAATTTCCATACATTAATTTCCGACACCTTTACCCCGGGACGGTTTAATACAATAAACCAGAAAGAAAATGCTGTCGCCGACATGATACTGAGCCAGGAAAGAGATATATAATACGCTGGTGGTTTTACGCTGAATTCAAAGCCTTCAATGAAGAGAGACAAAATGAAGATTACAAGTCCCCCGGTAAATATCTGTATGGCATTAAGAAAAACCGGAGAAATTCCGGTTTTATTTTTTGATACCAGGATATTACCGAAACTGCCACAAATATTCCCAATAACAAGCATCAGAATGCCTGTTAGTACCATTGTTCTGTTATCGGCTGAAATATCTTTTGCAATAGCAAGTAAAATAATTCCAGAGAAACCAAACACCAGAGAAATTATTTTTCGCAGTGTAAGACGGTCGCTGGTTGTAAAAAAATGTGCCAGCAAAGCCACAAATAATGGTCCTGCACCAACAACTATCGCACTTGTTGCCGCTGGTGTACGTGCAACTCCTTCATAAAAGAAAATATATAGGAGCACTGTTTGAAACAAACTGATCTGAAGAACCCTGCCGGAATTCTGTTTTAAAAGATGCAGATCTTTTCTTATGTTTTTACAGAAGGGCAGAATAACAAGCCCGGATATCATGAACCGCATGCCTGCAAACTGCAACGGGGTGGTATATTGCAGACCAATTTTTATTCCTGCAAAAGCTGTTGCCCATAGAAAGCATGCTGTTACTGCAAGAAAAATATTCTGTCTGTAGAACGGTACTCTTTCCATATCAGGCTGCAAATGTAAACATATTCTCTGCTGTATGGTATAGATTACCGGGGACCATAAAATGGCCAAGTTGTAACTTATCTCCAGTCAGGCTTTTGCCCGTACTCAATTACAGGATTGAATATTGATATTCTTAAAAATAACTTGAATTGTCCCAACAATGCGTGCATAATTTTTCCTTTGGCAGGCCTATTGCATCCACAAGGTCGCTCAGTTTCTGGTATTTCAGCGTGGTGAGATCAAGATTTTTTCTGATCTGGTCGACCATGGCGGTATATTTACCATTGGAAGTATCAGAATATTCTTTCATATCGACATCTTCTTTACCTTCCAACAGTTTTACGGCCCTCATGGTAGCCAGATCAAGTTTGGACTTTGAACGGCTGAAGTTTAGAAATTCGCATGGAAAAGTTAACGGAGGACAGGCGATACGCATGTGTACCTCCTTAATACCTGCATGATAAAGATCGCGAACATTGTCTTTAAGCTGCGTTCCGCGAACAATGGAATCATCGAGGAAGATCCCCCTTTTATCTTTGATGACAGAATGATTAGGTAACAGTTTCATTTTTGCCACCAGTTCACGCATATTCTGACACTGAGGTATAAAACTCCTGGGCCAGGTAGGTGTATATTTTGAATAAGGGCGTTTCAGAGGCAATTTTTTTTCATTGCTATAGCCCATTGCATGGCCAACACCCGAATCTGGTATCCCGGCCACAAAATCTGCTTCAGTGGTATCATTTTTTGAAAGGGCAGCACCACAGCGATACCGCACCTCATCAACATTGATCCCTTCATAGAACGAGGGAGGATAGCCATAATAAACCCAGAGGAAAGAACATACCTGCATTTTCCTGCGAGGTTTTCGCAGTTGTTCATATCCGTCAGGGGTAATCCTGATAATTTCTCCGGGTCCGAGGTAATATTCTGTTTCATAACCCAGGTTTGGAAAAGCGCAGGTTTCAAAGCTTACTGCAAAGCCATCGTCTTTTTTTCCGATGATAACAGGCGTACGCCCCAGCTTATCCCTGGCTGCAATCAGAAATTTGTCTGTAAGGACCAACATGGAGCAGGAACCTTTTACACGGGTAAAAACATTCTCAATACCTGAAGTGAAATCTTTACCTTCTGCGATCAGCATGGCAACAAGTTCAGTAGGGTTAACAGTTCCCTGGCTTGTTTCGGAGAAAGTTCTGTGCTGATGCATATATCTAGCTTCCAGGTCATCTATGTTCACAATTTTGGCAACTGTTGCAACAGCGAACCTTCCGAGATGAGATGTGACCTGTATGGGCTGTGCTTCATTGTCACTAATTACGCCGATACCTGCGTTACCTGTAAATCCTCTCAGATCAGTTTCAAACTTGTTTCTGAAATATCCATCCTCAAGACTGTGAATGGCACGCTGAAACCCCTCTTCCTTTGAGTAGAAAGCCATTCCTGCACGTTTTGTTCCCAGATGCGAATGATAATCAGTGCCGTAGAATACATCACTTACACTATCTCCTTTGAGGATGCTCCCAAAAAAACCGCTCATACGCCCAATTTTTATATCATTACTTCAGGCTGTTAAAATATAGAATTCCTGAACAATATGAACATGGGTTTGGATAATTTCCTTCGTTTGTTAATAATATAAATATTCCAAATACTATACTAATATAGTTAATCTGAATGAAGTTAATTTCTGTAATTTAGAAGTTTAAGGCGTTCATTATGGCTTATATTAAAGAATCTTTTAAAGAGTTACTTTTTATTACTTTATTTTTCCTTTCGATACAATCATCCGGACAGGATCAGTTTTTTAAGCAACTTGCTGATTCAGCACTTGCGCTGACAAAACAACATGTCATTTACGACCCTTCATATTTTAACATTGACTACCCCGGAGGGGACGTTCCTGCTGATAAGGGGGTATGCACCGATGTGATTATCAGGGCGTATCGTAAAATGGGTATTGACCTCCAGAAAGAATTACATGAAGATATCAAAGCCAATTTTGATGTTTATCCCCAAAAATGGGGACTGGACAAACCCGATAAAAATATTGACCACAGGCGTGTGCCCAACCTGATAGTTTTTTTCAGTCGCTTTGGCACTGAAAAGCCTCTGAGCAAAAAGTCAGGTGATTACCTTCCGGGGGACATCGTTACCTGGGACCTTGGCGGAGGCATCACACACATTGGAATTGTTGTAAATAAACGTTCACCCGGAGGAGAACATCATATGGTAGTGCATAACATTGGAAATGGCCAGGTAATTGAGGATTGCTTATTCAGTTACAGGATCACAGGTCACTTTACATATAAAAAATAAGGACCCTGCAAACTACGTAGGTCTGCAAGATCTTTAATGATTGGAAGAACTTATTATATTGAGTTTTTCAGTGAATTCTTCCAGCACATCCTGCAGGGTAGGCTGGCCAATCTCCTGTAATTCATATGTTACCCTAACCGTTGGTTTGTTGATTTTGATGATCCTGTTCAGATCAATGGGCGTACCAATCGCCACAATATCACATGGTGTGGCATTGATGGTTTTCTCAAGGTCGGCAATTTGTTGTTTTCCATAACCCATTGCAGGCAGCAGGGTACCGATTCCGGGATAAGTAATGAAAGTTTCTTTGATTTTCCCGACAGCATATGGCCGGGGATCTACCAGACTGGCGGCCCCCCATTTCATGGCAGCTACTGTAGCTGCCCCAATTTTCATTTCACCGTGAGTGAGGGTGGGTCCGTCTTCAATGGCAAGGCAGGTTTTACCCCTTATGATGCCGGGTTTGTCCAGGGTTAAAGGTGAAGCAGCATCGATTACAACAGCACCAGGATTTACGGTACTGATATTGTTTCGCAGTATTTGTACACTCTCAGGAGTTGATGTATCTATTTTATTGATAACAACCACATCTGCGATCCGGAGGGTAATCTCCCCCGGATAATATGAAAGTTCGTGGCCGGCCCTGTGCGGGTCTGTAACTGTAATGGTAAGATCGGGCTTAAAGAAAGGGAAGTCATTGTTGCCGCCGTCCCAGAGGATGACATCACATCCATCAGGATCATTTTCAGCAGCATTAAGTATAGCCTGGTAATCCACACCGGCATAAATTACATTTCCCCGTGCTACGTGGGGTTCGTATTCTTCCATTTCCTCGATGGTACACTTATGTTTTGCCAGATCTTCCAGAACAGCATACCGCTGGACTTTCTGTTCGCTTATATTTCCATAGGGCATAGGATGTCGTATCGCAACTACCTTAAGACCCTTTTTCATCAATATCTCTATCACCCTTCGTGATGTCTGGGACTTTCCGCAACCTGTTCGTACTGCGCCCACTGCAATTAAAGGCTTTTTGCCCGAAATCATACTTTGCCGGGTCCCCAACATTTTTAAGTCTGCACCTGCAACATTAACCCGGGCGCCAATGTGCATTACCCGGTTATAGGGTATATCGCTGTATGAAAAAACACATTCATCAACATGGAACTTTTTGATAAGCTTTTCAAGATCGGCTTCAGGATAAATAGGTATACCTTCAGGATAAAGGCGGCCGGCCAAATCATGAGGATATTTCCGATCTGAGATATCCGGTATCTGGGCCGCTGTGAAAGCTACGACGTTGTAAGCCGGATTATCCCTGAAACATGTGTTGAAATTATGGAAATCTCTTCCAGCCGCTCCAATGATGATGATATTTTTTTTCGACATAGAAATCTATTTTATGAAAAACAATTCTGACAGGCAATAAAGGCAAAAATTATGGATTTTGCCCTTACAAAATAATGATATTTGACAGAGTTCGGAAATGACAGCCAGGTTTAGTATTTATTAAGGGCCTTTTTCAGCTGTAATATCAGAAATCGATAAGATTCTTCAGTAATTTTGTATTGAAAAGATCGATCGCAAACTTAAAAAGTTGACAGATGAAAAAAGCATACATACACTTTGCTGAAGGTTTCGAAGAAATTGAGGCAATAACAGTTGTTGATGTGCTGCGAAGAGCTGAAATTCCTGTTGTAATGGTCTCTGTTACAGAAAATAATGAAGTTACCGGAAGTCACGGAATTACAGTTTATACAGACGTTTTATTCGAAGATGCAGATTACGAAAATGCTGATATATTGATATTGCCTGGAGGTCAGCCGGGAACAAATAACCTGAACAGGCATACCGGACTTAAAAAGGTGATAACTGAATTTAATAATTCCGGCCGATACATTGCAGCAATCTGTGCTGCCCCATTGGTTTTGGGAGGTCTTGATATACTGAAAGGAAAGAAAGCGGTTTGTTTCCCTGGTTATGAGAATCAGCTGAAAGGTGCAACAGTATTGTCTGACCCGGTAGTTGTTTCAGGCAACATTATTACAGGCCGCGGACCAGGTGTTGCACTGGAATTTTCACTAAGAATTGTTTCGGAACTGAACGGTAAAAATATAGCGGATAAACTGGCAGGTTCCATGATCGTTCAAAACTGGCGATAAAAAAGCCTGTTCATAAAAAATTTCTATGGGTTCAAATATTTATTGGGTTACTGTTTTTAAATCTGGCCGAAGGAACCTTATTTTACTATTTTTGTTACTATTCAGATTTTACAAATTAATTAAATAGTTATGGCATTGGAGTTGACAGATTCAAATTTTGAGGAGGTTGTTCTTAAATCAGAAAAACCTGTAATTGTTGATTTTTGGGCAGAGTGGTGCGGGCCGTGCCGCATGATCGGGCCTCTGGTGAACGAGATAGGTGAAGAATTTAAGGAAAAAGCATTAGTTGGGAAACTGGATGTTGACAGTAACCCGGGGGTTTCAATTAAATACGGGATAAGGAGTATTCCCACCATCCTGTTTTTTAAAGACGGAGAAGTACAGGAGAAACAGGTTGGTGCATGTCCGAAAAGTACACTGGTAAAGAAACTTGAAAGTATTTTGTAATTATTTTCTAATCATTGAAAAGCTGTTAAAATGAAACTATATTTAGATTCTTTTTAACAGCTTTTCAATTAATCGGAATGATAAAATTTTTTAGGAGAAACCAGCAGTTTTTGACAGCATTTAGCCTTATTTACGGAATAGCTGTTGTTTTTGCTTCCTATTTTAACATCCCATTTTCACAATATGCCGGTAACCCGGTCAGGGTGCCTTTCATTCCGGAAAATTTTCATCTCATCAATCAGGATACGTATTTGCTTTTTATAATACTGGTAACAATAATCCTTCTCTTTATAGGGTTTTATCTTACAAGAATGATGGTCAATTTTCTGATCATTTCCTCACGCTCTCAGTTTCCGGCAATATTTTTCTTCGCTATTGCTGCGTTTGCGTTTAACTATGATCTTTTCTCCGGCGCCATTATCTCCAGTTTCCTGCTCTTACTCTCCATTGAAAGGATATTTGGTTCGGTTGACAGGAAGAGTCGTCCTACAAGGTTTTTCGATTCAGGATTACTTATCGGCATTGCATCTTTTTTTTACTTTAATACGATATTTTTGTTACCTTTTTTTCTTATTACACAGGTAACACTTAAACCAGCCTCGTGGAGAGAAATTATTTACATCTTTATCGGTGTTTTCCTACCCTTTCTCTACATATTTTCCTGGTATTTTCTGATGGGTAATTCATTTTCGGCAACCTGGCAAAGAATTACAGGATGGGTTTTTGTAGAACGTATTCTGATCGTAAATCCTTACTTCTGGATGGTTACAGGTATATTTATCCTTGTAATACTCATTAGTAGTTTTTACGCTTTAAGGGTTTTTGCTTCAACCAAGATCATAGTGCGTAAATACTATCAGTTGCTTTTCATTCTGTTTATTAATCTCGGGCTGGTTTTCATCCTGATCCCATCTACGGGTTTTGAAATTTTCTTTCTCGCTGCCATTCCTGCATCGGTTCCTTTATCGCTTTATTTTACGCAGTGTCGCGATAATATTTTTAATAGAATATTATTGCTATTGATCCTGATAATGCCGGTAGTTGTTACTTTCCTTCACCACTGACATTATTTAATAACATAAAAAAAAGCCACCGGGAAGGCAGCTTTTTTTTGCAAGGTTTGTTTGATTTATTTTCAGGCTAATTATAATTTCTTCACGAATGAAAGCACACCAACCGCCTCTCCTGGTTTACCTTCTTTAAATGAAATAAATACATGGTAAACACCGGTTTTCTGGCATTTAAAATCAAAGAAAGGGAATTCTTTTCCGGTTGCGCTAATGTATGTACTCCCCTGAAGTTCATTCATATCGAATAATTGCAGGATGGCTTCACCATCTGAATTAGGAGCTGTACATATTGAAAAGCGGTACTGGGTACTCTTACTTAAAACCATCGAGAATTTAGCCGTTGGGGGGTTTCCACCCGGAACGGCAGCGTCGAGTTTTACAACAAAATCTTTCAGATATGTTACATCTCCTGCACTTGCAGCGCACTGTGCTACAAGTTCAACATTATCCTGTGCAAATATCCGTGACGTTGCTGTGAAAAATAATAAAAGAAATATCAGCTTCAGGAATTGTTTCATATTAAATACTGATTAGCTTGTTTCGGATTTGTTCAGTCTTTGTAATAATGCTGTTGAGTTTTTCAGGTGAAATGTCTACAATACTCATATCGTGTTGAATAATGGTAAGCATACCATTCTCTTCCACCATTTCGGGTTCACCTTTTTTGATGGTTATTTCAACTTCATTAAACTCAGACTTGAGGGTATTCAGTTGATCGATAAGTTTTGCAAAATTTTTATCGCTCTTATAATTTTCAAGGATAATCATGAGGTCGCCCATAATTAATTTCTGTTCCCCGATCCTTTCTGCGAGCTGTGGATGAGGATTTGATTTAGCAACCTGTGTGGCCAGGTATAAGCCTTCGATCCAGATGCCTGTAACCATCAATGTGCTGAGGTTACTGCGTTTGTCGCTGCGAAGGTACTTATCCATCTGGTTGAAACTATGTACTGATATATACATCAGCGAATCAAGGTTCTGGCTGCTTTGAGACAGACGCTTAAGGGTGGTAAAATCAAAAAACTGTCCAACTCTTACACCGTCTGCCAGTGTTTTGATTGCAGTAATATACTCAATAACTGAGTTATTCTTGTTGTAGATATTCAGATAACCCAGATCGGCAGCATATACTCCCAGAAAAAATGCCTGGTGGAAGCTTGTTGTTAATTCATCTACACGTTGCGTAGGGGCGAGGTATTTGTTTGAAAAATCAACATTCAGACTTTTAACAAGGGCAGCCATTTCAACGGGAGAGGATATGTTTTGTACAATATCCTGCATCACTTCTTCATTAATTTCCAGTACCCCTTCGTTTAGGATGTCTTCAGGAACATATTGTTCGGGATCTGACCTCCCCGATTTACACCCAAAGATCAAAATACTGACAACAAAAAGCGAGATCAATTTTTTTGTCATAGCTCCTATAATTTGTTGTTCCTTAAAAACAAATGTAACAATTAGTTTAAAGATATTAAAAATATGCTTTAGTTAAAATTTTTATTTACCTTTTAATGCCCCACCCAAGTTGAGCAACCGTTTAAAAATATCGAAATAAAGAAGTACGTAAAGTATGACTGTAATAATCCAGATAACTGACATGTTAAACCAGTAAGTATCATAGTATCTGTTAAAAATATGTTTAACGGGAGCAAGGAAATGGGTCCTGAAACTTAAAAAATGTTCAGGGAGGGGATATTCGTATACAGGGTCAATATGCTGAACCAGCTGGTGCCTGTACTCAAGAATTTTGTTCTTCTCATATACTTTTTTAAGTATGTCGGAGATACCTTCATTAAAATTCTCATCATATCTCTTCTGGTACCATTCAGGCCGTTTTTCCTTTTCGTAGGTAATAATATTTTGTCGTTGCCTGTCGACCATGGCAAAAAGTGTACTATAGAAGTTTTCAAGCCTGTCGAGATAATGATAAACTTCACCCAGGTGGTTAATATCAAAATTTTCAACAGTTAGTGTCTGAGAATTCCCAAAAAAAACAGGATCACCAAGGGTCTTTCTGAATTCAGGTTTTCTTTTGTTGATAAAATCTGTTTCTATCAACGCCATCAGCTTATTTTCCTTATTTACCTCGTTAATAACTAACCTGACGTCGTCAACAGTTATATTAACTTCATTGGTACCCTGCAACTCATTTTCAATTCGTGACATTCTTTCCCGCATCTCAGGAATATAATACACCTTTTTAAAATCAGCGATGCTGGCCATCTTCTCCAGTTCATAAAACATAGCTGTGTATTTATTCTCCTTGAATTGGTGAACCATCAGCGCTTCATATCCCCATTTGGTAACCATGAATTCCGCTACAAAAGGTACTTTATCTACCCTTCCTATGGTAGGGTTGAGTTTATCGAAGCTGAACATGGCCCCGCTCAGAATCATCATAGGGATCATAAGCAGAGGAATCAGGATGTATATGGTTACTGCCGAATTGAAAGTTGCCGAAATATTGAGCCCCAGCATATTCGCAAACGCTGCTGTTGAGAACATCGCAAACCAGTATTCAAAGTACATACCTTTAATCTGGAGTATGCTGTTGGCGAGAATAACAAAGAGAAACGCCTGTATAGCGCTGATTAAGAACAATATGAAAATCTTCGATATCAGGTAACTCGATTTGCTTAAATTCAGGAATTTCTCGCGTTTTAATATTTTCCTGTCCTTGACTATTTCTTCGGCACTCACCATTAGACCAAGGAAAAGGGCTACTATGAGTGCCATAAAAATGAAAATGTGCATATTTTCATTCACCCGAAATATATAGTTCCTTGCCTGGGGGTCTTCAACATAAAGTATCAGATAGGAGAGAATGAACCCAAGAACTGGAGCTTCAAGCAGGTTCAGGGCAACGTATTGTTTATTTGAAATTTTAGAAAGAAAATCCCGTATTCCATAAATTTTTAACTGTGAGAACCAGTTGGGAATGTTCAATGTGCGGGGAGGTTTTTCAGTTACAGGCTCCACTTCCTCGCGAACAAAGTTCTGCTGGAAATTTTCCTCCCATTTTTCAGGAGGGACTTTTCTGATATCAGTATAATTACCGAACTCATCAACTACATGAGCTTCTATAATGTTGAAAATAAGTTCGGGGTTTACATTACCGCAGGTAGGGCATTCACCAACCTCGCTGTTGATCTGGGCATCCATCCGTTTGAAATACATAACGGCCTCCACAGGATTCCCATAAAAGATCTGATAACCGCCTGTGTCGAGGATGATCATTTTATCGAACATTTTATAAATATCCGATGAAGGCTGATGGATAACAACAAAGATGAGTTTCCCTTTGAGGGTTAATTCCCTCAGCAGGTCCATTACATTTTCCGAATCGCGGGATGACAATCCGGAGGTAGGTTCATCGACAAAAAGTATGGAAGGTTCCCTTATCAATTCAAGGGCAATGTTCAGACGTTTTCGCTGACCTCCGCTGATGGTTTTCTTAAGTGGCGAACCTACTTTAAGATTTCTGTAGTCGAAAAGGCCGAGCAGTGTTAATACTTTATTGACAAGCTGTGTGATCTCATCTTCTGACTTATCCCTGAAACACAATTTGGCATTGTAATAAAGGTTTTCGAATACTGTCAGTTCTTCGATGAGCAGATCGTCCTGGGGTATGAGGCCGATGACGCCCTCAAGTTTTTCCTTTTCCTTATGCAGGTTCAGGTTGTTGATAAGCACTTCGCCTGTTGTGGGATTGTCGATTCCTGAGAGGACATTGAGAAGTGTTGTTTTACCGGCACCGCTGGCACCCATTATTCCGATAAGCTTTCCATGGCCTTCGGAAAAATTAATATTTCTGATGCCCAGATTACCGTTAGGAAAGCGGAAACTAAGGTTATTAACAGTATATGTAATGCGGCTTGATGTAATATCAGCAAGATAATGTGATGCCACATCGCTGTAGTAAATAGGAGCGCTCTTTGGCAATTTAACAGTGCTGCCGTTGGCAAACAGATATATCCTGCTCGTATTGATTGGCAGCCCGTTGAGAAAGAGGTCCTCACTTCCGTTATATTTCAGAAAATATAAATCTACACTGTTGATACGCAGTATGAAGATACTTTTATCAAGGTGCTTGGTCTGGATTTTTTTGGCCTTGCTGAACCGTTCAGGCTGGTCATTAATGATTAAAATATTGTTATCGTCAAGCTCGGCAGGTTGGGTTTTTATTACAAAAAGCTCGATGCTCTTGAATTCTTCCTGTGAGATGTTAAAAACTTCAGCAACGGTGTTGAGGATTGCCATTCGCTGATCAGTGAATTTCCTGTCGGCATTGATGATCTCAAAAAGACGGACAAGTGCGACAACTTTTTGTTTCTGAGTAAGGGTTTTGTTAATTTTTTTGCAAAGACCCAGGATCCGGACAGAATCGCGTACAGAGGTAAGACGGTTCTTAGCCTGTTCTTCTGCCGGTACATCTTCAGCTAATCCGGCATGCTGTTCGAACAGGGCGAAATATTCCGATACTTTTTCTGAGGTTAGTTGCTGTTCCAGAAAGTTTTTTACATACTCAACCTGTGTTTGCTCAACGCCTTCGTCTTGCTTTGCTACAATTGCAAACAGTTGCATCAGGGCCTTTAAGATTTCCTCACTCATACATTAGAGGTTTTAAACAGAGACGGTTGCTATGATTGATATTGTCAATTGGAATAACTTACCTGTTCAAAGGGTACATCGACAATATCTGCATATTCTTCACCTGCTTCCTCCATGTCCTCATCGTCTTCGGGGAAGTGCCATCTAATAAGTACATCATTTCCTGCTTCATGTATTTCCTCAAGTTTCATGAGAATATCCAACAGTAATTTCGATGAAGCTGTATTAAAGTATGTGAGCTTAAAATTGAAGATTGTCTTCTTGTTTGGAGACTGGGCATATTCGCTTAGCCACGTAAGGACCGGCTCGTAAAATGAAGCCACATCTTCAGGCAATGAGCGGCCTGATATTTCCAATAATTCAGTGTCTTTATCAAGAATTACCTTCGGAGTATCTTCAGTTCCTTGAATTTTAATAGTTTCCATAGCTGAACAGTTTGTTTAAATATCCTCTCTTGAAATAGTCGAAGTTAATAAAAAGAATGAAGTATCATTTGAAATAGGGAGGAAGTGATATTCAAGCTCTTTTCCCGTTTTTCTCCTGATGTCGATAAATCCGAGACCGGCACCACCCTTATCAGACAAACGGCCTTCTTTCATCTGCCGTTTGTAAAGACCTTTTAATTCATCCTTGTCCATTCTGTTGATGGTTTCAAGCATATTAGTCAGTTCTTCGATACGGTCGTTATCTACAGCATTTCCCGTGGTCACACTGTATTCGTTCTCACCTTTACTCACAAGAAAGATGCCACGTCCCGAGAACAGAAAGTCACTTGAGGTAAAGTCATCTGCATGCTTACTGATGTTTTGTAAACACTCAACCATGACATGGAAAACCTTGCGCTGAACGTTGCCAGGTTCATCATCCTTTGCCATGTTTGATTCAGTAAGCGATGTAAAAGCTTTGGTTATCTGGTGTGTGATTTCACCCTCATACACCAGCGTAATTTCATGCGCTTTCATGGACTTGTAAAACTCATAAACAAATTCGAGAAAGCCTTTCACATCTTTTTTATTGTCCATAGTATTTAATCATTAAAATTCTATACCAATTAATAATACGTCGTCTATCTGCTTATTATCTCCCTTCCACTCTTCAAAATCTCTGACAAAGAAACTGTTAAATTCACTCATTGTCAAGTGTTTATTTTCCACAATAATTTCCCTCACTCTTGAAGGGGAGTATTTTTTCATTTCGGGACCTCCAAGCTGGTCAGTGAGGCCGTCGGAGAAGAAGAATATTTTATCTCCTTTTTTTGTCTGGATGACATAGTTTGTAAAATCATTCTCCTCCTTCTTTCGATGGGGAATACCACCAATAGCTTTTCTGTCACCTTTAAATTCCTGTAGCTCGCCATTCCTTAACAGATACAGAGGCCTGTGGGCACCGGCAAACTGCAACTCGTTTTTCTTATAATTGATTTTGCAGAAAGCAATGTCCATGCCGTCGCGGGCTTCAGCTTCATTATCTTCCTGTTTCAGGGTACGGCGAACGGCATAATGCAGGCTATCAATAATGCTTGATGCTGTCGGATCGCCATGATGGTCTACAATATTATTCAAAAGAAAATAGCCGATAAACGAGAGTAATGCTCCCGGAACACCATGTCCGGTACAGTCAACTGCAGCAATGTATACATTGTCATCTTTCTGAAAGAACCAGGGAAAATCGCCGCTTACAACATCGCGCGGACGATAGAATATAAAGGATTTCGAAAGGGTGTTATGCAGGACCTTGTTATCTGGTAAAATAGACGTCTGTATTCTCTGAGCATAATTTATAGAGTCCTCTATTTTCCTGTTTTTATCCTGAATTTCCTGTTCAATCCGTTTGGCTTCCGTAATGTCATGACCAACGAATAATATGGTTTCAAGTTCGTTCTCATTAAGTTCGGGAATAGCATTGAAACTCATGATCCTGCTTTCTTCCTCACCCGCAGCGTTCTTTACAGGAATGGTTATTTCAGTTGTAGTCTTTTCAGGGTTGTTCTTTATTTTTTCGATGGTGTCCCTGAAATAATTAAAAAGAATATCTGAAAAATCCACCTCATTAAGGGTTTTGTTCAAAAGGTCTTTTATTTCCTGTCCTGTATAAGTTTCCACCATGGGATTAACATAGAAGAACTGCCCGACAGTACTCAATCGAAGGATCATATCAAGAGAGTTTTCTGAAAGCGCCTGCATTTTACTGCGCATACGCTCTTCTTTTTCGGCCCTTTTTCTTTCCGTAATATCTGATGAATTCAGAATGATACCCTTGATAGCTGTATCGGTAAGAAGGTTTCTTCCTGTCGTTTCGAGGAAAATCTTTTGCCCGTTCTTCTTCATGTAAGTATATTGGATGGTAACGGGCTCGTGTGGGGAGGAGAGCAGTTGTTTGAACATCTGCCTCATAGCATTTTCTCCCTTTCTGGTAAGCCTGTCCATATCCTTACCGCCCATCATTTCTTCGGGAGTATAACCCAGAATTTTTGCTACAGAAGGGCTCTCATACGTAAGAACCATATTTTCATCGTAAATAGAAATAATTTCTGAAGCATTTTCAAGAAGCGAGTAAAGTCTTTTCTGTGCGTTTTCTACCTTCTGAATATTTGATTCGAGTTGCTCGTTTGATTTCTGTAGTTCTTCCTGTGTAGCCCGCATTTCTTCAGCATTCTGTCTTAACTGTTCTTCGTTTTCCTGAAGTTCGCGCGTCATTTTCTGAGACTCCTTCAACAGTTGTTCGGTACGCTGATTGACTCTCAGGTTGAAAACGCTGCGGGCTATAATTTCACCAAGTTCAGTCAGAAATTTGATGGTTTTTTCGGGAATTTCTTTCTCAATGGTCGCGAATTCAACAATTCCCTGAAGTTTTTCATCCGTAATCAACGGCACCAGGAGGATGCTCCTTGGTTTCTGATCACCCAGGATCCCTGATGTGATGGTGGAATAATCATCCGGAATTTCGGTCCTGTAGATATACTCCATTTCGTAGGCACATGCACCCACAAGGCCTTGCCCTATCTTAAATTCCTGATTAACATATTTTTTCCTGTTGTACGCATATGTTGCAACATTACGAAGAACTTTATTATCCTCATCGTAAAGGTATAGCGCCCCCTGAATCAGGTTGACATATTTTACCAGCGCTTGTATTACCAGATTGGACAGTTCATCTATTTTACCATGGGTACGAAGGATATCGGAAATAATTTCTTTGCCTTCGGCAATCCAGCTTTGTTCAGAGTCTTTCTTATTATTTGCAAGCAGGTTTTCCCTCATGATGAGGAGCGACTGGGCAAGGGCATCGTTATGTTCAGAGATATCCAGAGTGGTGCTGTAGTTTCCTTCCCCTATTTGTTTGGCGAATTCCGCCATTTTTTGGAGTCGTTTATCCCTTTCTGATATCTGGGAATCGATTTTCACGATTCTCTCCTTATGCTGATAATAGTATAGTAACGAAAGTGAAATGAAAATGACCGGAACCAGATCGATAATATACAGCGATGGGTGCATCTTATGTAGTTGGGCAATACCTGAAAAGCTGAAAGGAATTTTCAGAATTACAAAATCGAAGATCCATACGAGCAGGGGTGTAAGAAATCCAGCCACTATCATAACTGGCAGGGGGTTAATGAATTCACCGATATAGTTTCTGTATAGTCGCAATAGTTTATTCATACACTTATCCTACTCATTTTTTTTCTGTTCTATTTTTAAGGCCGAAAGCGTACAAACGTCTTTTATGATATTTATAATTTTCTCATCAATATTAATAAAGGTAGCAATTTCAATAACAGCAATGGTTTTATTATTATTCACAATAGGCGTAATAACCAGTGTTGAAGGTTTGCTTTTTCCGCTGCCCGATTCAATGTTAAAATAGTTTTCAGGTATATCTTTCACTACCATAATTTCCTTTGATACAGCAACTTGTCCGGTAAGGTTTTCCCCGGCTTTAAAACCAGCAGGTTTGGCTTCTTCATGTATTGCAAAACCTGACAGGTATTCGTATTTCCTTGTTTTTTTATCGAGATGATAAAAAATACCTATACCAGCCTGAGTAAGTTCAGAAAGGTTCACGAGTAATTTGTGCGCAAATGATTCCTCGGATTTAAAATTACCTGAAGGGACAATATCCTCGGCTTTAATCTTTACCTCTTCAACTACACTTTCTGCAGTTTCTTCCTTTCTAGCAAATTCTGCAAGGATCTTTTTCCTTTCTTCAGTAACCCTGTCTGCAATTTTTGCCTCGATTAATTTTTCATCTGTAGTTTTAAGATAAAGGACGAGAAGAGTTGCGGTAAGTACAATAGAAATTACCAGGAAAGCTACAGGCCAGAATCCAAAGTTATATATCTCATGGATAAGCCTGTTCCAGAAGGAAATTGCCAGCATCAGGGTGCTCAGCATTGTTGCTGAAAAGAGTATGATTATAGATATCTTGATCTGTTTCATTACCAGGCGTATCAAAGCTTTTGAAGAAATTTTATTATCTGGTCTGTGGAATATACGTAATCAACTTTTGTAAGTTGCAGCGCTGCTTCAGGCATAGTACGAACCTCACTTTCAGCAGGATCCTGAACAATAGTAACACCTCCGTTTTCACCTACTTTTTTCAGGCCATAGGCTCCGTCGCGGTTTGCCCCTGAGAGGATAATTCCTACTAACTTATCGCGGTAAGCATTAGCCGCTGTAATAAAAGAAAGATCGATGGAGGGACGAGAATGGTTAACAGGCTCGTCAGCCGAGAGTGCTATGCGACCAGCCAGCTCCATAAACATATGATAGTTTGCTGGCGCCAGATAGGCTTGTCCGGGTTTTATTTGCTCTTTATCGTAGGGTTCCGAAACGGGTATATTTGCTTTCAGGGAAAGTGCTTCCACAAAACCGGACCTCACATGCTTTAGACGATGAAGGCACAACAGCACAGGCACAGGAAATGAAGAATTTAGCGAGCTCAGAATGCGCGTAACAATCTGGAAACTTCCGGCCGATCCTCCTATGATAACTGCTTTATAATTCATATCTGCTAACTGCTGATTCGTTTTTTATAGATACTTTCATTCTGATCAATTACTTCATAAAGGCTGTGGGAGTTCTGGTTCTGTCGTATCAACTCCTTAATACCTATTACAATATTTCCGGCCCCGGAAAGGAATTCATCATGTATTTTCTGAAATAAACGTTCCTGGTAAGAAGGGTTAAAATAGATCATGGCATTCCTCATCAGGATCAGTTTTACATTTTTTGGACCTTTGTTATAATAGATATCGTCTTTAATGAATTCCACATTTTTAATCAGGGTCGTATCAAGTTTTGCGGTGTATTGGTCCAGTTTATAATAGGCTTCGAATTCACCTGAACCCTTAAATCGCTGGTAGTTTTCGGCAGAAACTTCAATTTTCTTTATGGGATATTTACCTGAAAGAATAATATCCAGTGAAGTATTGCTGAATATAGTGGCAATAATTTTTACTTTGTTTAGCAAACCTATTTCCCTGAGCAGAATGCAAAGAGTATAAAGTTCACTGCCTGAAGTGCAATAGGGTATCCATATTTTAAAGTTTCCAAAATCCTTATCAGTCATCTTAAGGAAGTAATTCTCGCGGAGCCAGCGCCAGAGTGAAGGATCACGAAACATTTCAGTTGAAGGAACGAATAGTTGATGGATGAATGTATCAAAAAAATCAGGATGGTCGGTAAGTTTGCGGTACAGGTTTTCAGGACTTGAAAGGTTGTTCTTGGCAATTATATGTTCGAGCCTGTATTTAAATGATGTAAGTGCAATGGCTGAAAAATCAATATCGTATTGACTTTTTATCAGTCTGATGATTTCCCTTATATCTACAATACCTAACTCAACCATAGTCAAAGTTCTGTTATATACTAACCTTCTGCTAACATGATATTTAGTATCCTAAGTGTTTTTCCATCTTTGGATAATACAGGGGTGAAGGTGTTTCTTACTTTCAGGTGTTTTTTATTTACGATAACTTTTTCAGAAAGCTCAACAGGGATCCCCTGAGAAACTTTTGCAAAAAGTGCCTGGGTTACCTTGCTGTTCTTTCCGAAAATCTGGTTATGTTTCATTCCAACCACACCATCAGTATTCATTTCCACAAGATCTAAAAATCTCTGGTTCGCTTTAATGATAACCCCTTCAATGTCGTATTCCAGCAGGTAGAAAGATTGACCTATTGCATTCAGCAAGCCTTCAAGCTCTTCTTCCCTGCGTGCTGATTCCTCCTGAGTTGCTTTTAATTCTTCCATATTCTGCCTCATCTCCTCTTCCTGTTCGGTCATTTCTGCTGCCTGCTGCTGCGACTTTTGCAAAAGCTCGGCAGTTTTGCTGTTAATCCTTGCGGCAATGATTGTCGATGCAAGGTTGGTTACTACTTTTTCGCTTAATGAAACCTGGTCGGCATTGAAACTATGGAGCGAAGCAA
>Ga0123335_1003576_pt1 | contig 21482 bp, 16 predicted proteins | sample BiotimSIPDNA_2_FD_89707 | JGI IMG/M metagenome (GOLD analysis project Ga0123335, IMG submission 89707) | Anaerobic biogas reactor microbial communites from Washington, USA - Biogas_R2 time_0 SIP DNA | ecosystem: Engineered > Bioreactor > Anaerobic > Unclassified | place: Washington, USA...
AGGAGAGCCGTTTACTGAAGATCTTATTTTATAGGAGGAAATATGGAAAATATTATTGAATTTAAAGTTTATGGAAAATTTGCCCTTTTTACTGATCCAATCACCAGAATTGGAGGGGAAAAGTATTCTTACCAAATTCCAACATACGAAGCTTTAAAAGGTATTGTCAGTTCTATCTATTGGAAACCAACAATAATCTGGGTAGTCGATGAAGTCAGGGTTATAAACCCGATTCGAACTCAGCCAAAAAGTATGCGCCCAATTAAATATCAGGGGAAAAAAAATGAACTGGCAATTTACACTTATTTATCAGATGTGGAATACCAGGTAAAAGCACATTTTGAATGGAATTTCCACCGGACTGATTTAGAACAAGACCGTAATGAAAATAAACATTTTTTTGTAGCTAAAAGAATGGTAGAGCGAGGGGGGAGAAGGGATATATTTTTAGGAACCAGAGAGTGCCAGGGATATGTTGAACCATGTGATTTTGGTTCCGGCGCTGGTTTTTATGATTCTTATGGAAGTCTGGGGTTTGATTTGATGTTTCATGGGTTTGATTATCCCGATGAGTCTGGTATCAATGAACTGCATGCCAGATTCTGGCGGCCAACTATGGAAAATGGTTTTATTTCATATATTAAGCCTAAGGAGTGTCAGATCAAAAGGTTTGTAAGAAAAATGCAACCTTTTCCACCGACCTCTGAAGGGCTTGAAGAAACTGGATTGTTGGATGACGAACATTGGTTGGAGGGTTAAATGAGTTGGACTCAAAAACTTTATAAAACTTATGAAAATTCTCAACATCATATTGGTTTAATTGAAGATGAAAATAAGATTCCCCTACTTCCAATCTGTCACACAACAAACATGGCTCATGTAGAAATTACAATTGATGAGTTCGGAAACTTTTTAAAAGGAAGTGTAATCCCAAAGCGTTTAGCCAGAACTATTATTCCGTGTACGGAGGAATCGGGGGGACGTACTAGGGGGGAAGCGCCACATCCGCTGTGTGATAAGCTGCAATATATTGCAGCGGACTTTAAATTTTTTGGTGGAGGCAAAAAATCTTACTTTAATTCATTTGTCAGCCAGCTTGAAAAATGGTCCTCTTCGGAGTACTCCGATCAAAAACTGACAGCGATCTTGAATTATGTAAAAAAAGGTAAGGTAATACACGATCTTATAGAAGCAAAAGTATTATTTGTTGATAACAATCAAAAACTATTGAAGAAAGTTGATAAAAAAAATTTGAAACCAAACCTGAGGCTCTTTCGGTCGCAGAGAATCAAGCCGATACATTTGTTAGATGGATTGTAGAAATTCCAAATGATCCCGAAACAAAAGTATGGAATGACAAAAATCTTTGGCAGCTTTGGATCGATTACTATACTCAATCAGAATCAGAACGCGATTTATGTTTTATATCCGGTAAAGAAGAAATAATTACCAATAACCACCCTGCAAAATTAAGAAATGATGGCGATAAAGCGAAATTAATTTCAGCTAATGATGATGAAGGCTTTACATTTCGTGGAAGATTTGATAAAAGAAACGAAGCAGCCACAATTGGTTTAATCCCATCTCATAAAGCCCATTTTGCTTTAAGGTGGTTGATAGACAGGCAGGGATACAGAAAAGGGGATCAAGCAGTAGTTGCCTGGGCTACAAACGATGAAACAATTCCAAGCCCAACAGATGACGTCTTATCTATTTTAGGAATAGATAATCTTCAGAAAGATCCAAATGTTTTAACCTATACTGCACAGGATTTGGCCATTAAGCTGCGCAATAGCATTGCTGGTTATGGGAAAAAAATTGGAAGCACAACCGACATCGTCGTTTTGGCGATGGATTCAGCAACCACAGGAAGAGCTGCTATTACTTATTATCGTGAATTAAATGGATCGGATTTCCTGAAAAGAATTCTATCTTGGCATGAATCTTGTGCCTGGTTGCATAATTATCGCAGTGTAACTTTTTTGAATCCTGAAACGCAAAAAGAAAATAAGATATATATACCTTTCATCGGAGCGCCATCACCCTCGGATATTGCTAAAGCTGCCTATGGATCAAGAATTGATGAGAAGCTACGGAAATCGACCATTAGTAGAATTTTGCCATGCATTATCGACGGTGTACAAATACCAAGAGATCTTGTTGAATCAACTTATCGCCGGGCAATAAATAGAATTGGAATGGAAAGCTGGGAATGGAATAAAACACTTTCAATTGCGTGTGCTTTGTTTAATAAATATCATAGAAAGGAGAATTATGAAATGTCTTTAGAGTTAAATCGAACGACCAGAGATTATTTATATGGAAGACTGTTAGCGCTTGCAGATAGTCTTGAAGAATGGGCATTAAATGTTGCAAACGAAAAGCGTGATACGAATGCCGCCCGGCTAATGCAACGCTTTGCCGAGCGGCCTTATTCAACTTGGCGGACAATTGAATTAGCCCTGACACCTTATAAGGCAAGGCTGGGAGGTAAGTCAAAAAAGCGTCAACGAATGATCACTGAAGTTGTCGCCAAATTCAACTATGACGACTTTGTCAGTGATAAGAAATTAAGTGGTGAATTTTTATTAGGTTACCACTGTCAAAGAGAATATTTAAGAAACCAACCTGATCCGATTGAGGATGAGGACGATGAAAAATCTGAGGAATAAGGAGTTAGGTAATGGAAAATTTAAAAAATAAAATTGATTTTGCAGTAATAGTTAATGTTAATCATGCCAACCCTAATGGAGACCCTTTAAATGGCAACCGACCAAGGGTGAATTATGATGGTCATGGTGAGTTATCGGATGTGTGTCTGAAAAGAAAAATCCGAAATCGATTAATGGATAATTATTCAATATTTGTTCAGTCTGACGATAACCGGGTTGACAACTATCCAAGTTTACGAAAACGGGTTGATGGAGAATTGTCCAAAGAAGATAGGAAAGATAAGAAAAAGTTTCGAGAAGCCGCTTGTAAAAAATGGATAGATGTCCGAGCGTTTGGTCAAGTTTTTGCGTATTCTGGTTCTTCATCTGGTGATGGTGTGTCAATTGGAATCCGTGGTCCTGTTTCAATCCATCCCGCTTTTTCTATTAGTCCTGTTCTTGACAGAATTACCAGTATTCAAATAACCAAGAGCGTGAGTGGTGAAGGGGATGGAAAAAAGAAAGCCTCTGACACAATGGGCATGAAACATCGGGTTGATCATGGAGTTTATGTTTTTTATGGAAGCATGAATCCACAACTTGCTGATAAAACCTTTTTTTCAGAAGAAGATTCTGAGGCAATAAAAAATGCCATAACCACTTTGTTCAGAAACGATGCATCCTCTGCCAGACCAGAAGGAAGCATGGAAGTATATAAAGTATATTGGTGGCAACATAATAATAAGAATGGGCAATATTCCTCAGCAAAGGTTCATCGTGCTGTATCCAACAAGATTAAGGTCAGAAGCGATATTAATGAACCAAATCGAATTGAAGATTACATCTTTCCAACTAAACAAGAGGTGGATGCGGAACTACCAGGATTGCACTGTGAGGTTTTTGAAGGCGAATAAGGATACTGATGGAATCAGATTATCCTCCGGAGGAATTCTTACAACTTTCAGGATTGCAGCATTTTCAATTTTGTCGACGTCAATGGGCTTTGATACATATTGAAAACCAATGGTCTGAAAATATATTAACTATAGACGGGAAAATACTACATAATCGGGTGGATGATCCTTTCTTCTCTGAATCAAGAGCAGGAGTGATCATCGCCCGCTCGATGCCAGTTTCCTCCAGACGTTTAGGATTGACTGGCACCTGTGATCTTGTAGAGTTTATTCCGGCACCTGATGGCATAACATTATATGGGCGTAATGGTTTCTTTTCTCCCATTCCAATAGAATACAAGCGTGGCACTCCAAAACATGATGATTGTGACAATGTACAGCTTTGCGCACAGGCAATTTGTCTTGAAGAAATGCTTTCAGTAAAAATTCCCAAAGGATATTTCTATTATGGTGAAAACCGAAGAAGGCATGAAGTGACTTTTAATGATGAACTAAGACTAAAAGTAGAATCGATTACAAAAGAAATGCATAAATATTTTTCAAGTGGTTACACCCCAAAAGTAAAAACATCCAAAGTTTGTAAATCCTGTTCACTCTCAGATATTTGCCTTCCGGTTTTACAGGAAAAAACACAATCAGCAAAAAAATATATTGAATTGCAAATCGATAGTGATTAAATGAAAAAACTGCTGAATACCCTGTATATTACCCAATCCGATGTTTATCTTTCATTGGATGGTGAAAACATTGTAGTAAAAAAAGAGGATCAAGTTTCTATTCGTATCCCATTGCATAATATAGAAAATATTGTTTGTTTTAACTATCAGGGTGCCAGCCCTGCTTTGATGGGAGCTTGTGCTGAACGTAACATTGGCCTTTGTTTTTTAACCCCGCAGGGTAAGTTTCTTGCCAGAGTTTCCGGAAAAGTTCATGGCAATGTTCTATTACGAAAACAACAATTTAAAATTTCAGATGATCATTTCGCAAGCATTGGAATAGCTTCCTCATTTTTGATTGGGAAATTATCTAACTGTCGGGTTGTACTTGAGCGAGCAGCCAGAGATCATTCACTTCAGGTTGATGTTGCCCAGCTTAAATCTGCTTCTATGTCTTTGAAAGAGAACTTGAAAGCAATTCAGAAGTCTGATTCTATTTATGATTTGATAGGATTCGAAGGTAGCGCAGCCAAAGTATATTTTGGAGTTTTTGATCAGTTAATTCTTCAACAAAAAGAAGATTTTCGTTTTATCCAACGCAGTCGCAGACCTCCCTTGGACAATATAAATGCCCTTTTGTCATTCCTTTATGCTATTCTGACAAACGAGTGTGTATCTGCACTTTCATCAGTTGGTTTGGATCCTTATGTGGGTTTCCTCCACCAGGATCGTCCGGGTCGACCATCTTTAGCCCTTGATCTAATGGAGGAATTAAGGCCTGTTTTCGCGGACAGGCTAGCTCTCTCTTTAGTTAATCGTCAGCAGGTCACAGCAAAGGGCTTTCTTCAAAAGGAGAGCGGCGGAGTTTTGATGGATGATGACACCAGGAAGCAGATACTGGTTGCATGGCAGGAAAGAAAAAAAGAAACAATACAACATCCGTTTTTAAAAGAAAAAATTGAATTTGGATTAATACCCCATGTACAGGCTCTTTTGTTAGCTCGTTATTTACGTGGTGACCTGGACGCCTACCCACCGTTTTTTTGGAATTAAGGAGAATAGATCATGATGGTATTGGTAACGTATGATGTAAATACAGAAACTGCCGCAGGAAGGAAAAGACTACGAAAAGTTGCAGATTTATGTCAGGATTATGGGCAGAGGGTCCAAAATTCCGTTTTTGAGTGCCTGATCGACCAGGCTTTATTCAGGATGTTTCAAAACAAACTGGATGCAATAATCAACAAAGAAACGGACAGTATCAGGTATTACTTCTTGGGTAAGGACTGGCAGAACAAGGTGCAACATGTTGGAGCAAAAGTGAGTGTAAGGTTGGATAAGCCGCTTATTGTGTAAACGCGAACTACAAGTAAACATATTTTTAAGTATAGGTTCGCACAAATATTAATAATTATTTCTTGACAATATTACAAATTATTTAATATTTTTTCTAGACAGTTCTATTAGCACATTAATAATTGAATATAATTTGCCAAAAACACCTTTTTATTAGATAATTTTGCTGTCGCCCCTCACGCAGGGGCGTGGATTGAAATGCTGATTTTCAAGGGTTAATTCTATATCCCAGCTGTCGCCCCTCACGCAGGGGCGTGGATTGAAATGTCCAGATTTTCATTTCTCCTCCTGATAATTTCCGTCGCCCCTCACGCAGGGGCGTGGATTGAAATATTCCGGGCGGGGTTGATCGCGATTTTCACATCGTCGCCCCTCACGCAGGGGCGTGGATTGAAATATATCCAGGCTCCTTGTTTAACCTGCCTTGATCGCGTCGCCCCTCACGCAGGGGCGTGGATTGAAATGCTTCACTGTATCAACAACTTCCCAGACTGCTCAGGTCGCCCCTCACGCAGGGGCGTGGATTGAAATATTTTTCAGGCGGGGATGTGTGTGACAACATCAAGGTCGCCCCTCACGCAGGGGCGTGGATTGAAATATTTTCCATTTGACAAGTAAATATTAGCATTCAGTCGCCCCTCACGCAGGGGCGTGGATTGAAATGCCAATAACACGCGCAAACTCAAACCATAGTCCGTCGCCCCTCACGCAGGGGCGTGGATTGAAATATCCTCTTTCACGAGATATGGACTGTTCCAAAACGTCGCCCCTCACGCAGGGGCGTGGATTGAAATGGCCAAAGCCGGAAAAAATGTTGACGTTGCCATCGTCGCCCCTCACGCAGGGGCGTGGATTGAAATTTCACCAAGTAAGTCCATTGAAGCACCATCCAGGTCGCCCCTCACGCAGGGGCGTGGATTGAAATACAACAGGAATTGTGGAACGGGTAAACTATACATAGTCGCCCCTCACGCAGGGGCGTGGATTGAAATTTATCAGCGTAAATACCGGTCACCTTGAAATCAGGTCGCCCCTCACGCAGGGGCGTGGATTGAAATAATGACATTTGAGCTTTCACCCTGCCTCTCGCCGTCGCCCCTCACGCAGGGGCGTGGATTGAAATACTATCCTGAACTCCTTCCTGTTCTGCCATTTCCCGTCGCCCCTCACGCAGGGGCGTGGATTGAAATGTAACGGCAAAGGCGGAAAATCCCGCACGGTGTGTCGCCCCTCACGCAGGGGCGTGGATTGAAATGTTCTTGACTTGAAAAGCAAGCAGAACGAAATCGTCGCCCCTCACGCAGGGGCGTGGATTGAAATGGATTCAATTCTTCCTGTTTCTCAGGCTGCTTAGTCGCCCCTCACGCAGGGGCGTGGATTGAAATATCCATTGGACTGTTCCTTGTTGACCGCCTTCATGTCGCCCCTCACGCAGGGGCGTGGATTGAAATGTTGAAGCCTACTGCGATTTTTCAAGCACCGGTCGTCGCCCCTCACGCAGGGGCGTGGATTGAAATATCAGTGCCACTGACAAGGCATCACAGGAAATAGTCGCCCCTCACGCAGGGGCGTGGATTGAAATATCCAGGATTTTGCAACGGTTGAGCGTTGCGGAGTCGCCCCTCACGCAGGGGCGTGGATTGAAATCAATCACAGAAAAAAAATGCTTTTTAAATATCCTTGTCGCCCCTCACGCAGGGGCGTGGATTGAAATGCCTTTGCAACTATTGTTGGATTGTTTCTTGAATGTCGCCCCTCACGCAGGGGCGTGGATTGAAATGTGGGAGTTTCTTTTACTGGCAAAATATCATTCGTCGCCCCTCACGCAGGGGCGTGGATTGAAATGGTTTGAAAAATATGTTTACCTGGGGCTGGTATGTCGCCCCTCACGCAGGGGCGTGGATTGAAATCTCTTGCTCAGCTTATTTTTATGCGTGAAGTATTGTCGCCCCTCACGCAGGGGCGTGGATTGAAATCGGTAATTCTTCATAGTCCAGTAGCAGTCAACGAGTCGCCCCTCACGCAGGGGCGTGGATTGAAATATACACCCCGCCTGCGACTGCCAGCAACACCAGAAGTCGCCCCTCACGCAGGGGCGTGGATTGAAATGTCTATGGCAATATCAATCATGTGCCAGGGATTTGTCGCCCCTCACGCAGGGGCGTGGATTGAAATAGAAACAGAAACTGAGAGAGAGACAGAGACAGAGAGTCGCCCCTCACGCAGGGGCGTGGATTGAAATAGCCTGGAATCCCGAACGCTGATATCCTGCCGCGTCGCCCCTCACGCAGGGGCGTGGATTGAAATATCAATTGATACTCCAAAATATTTTGACAATAACGTCGCCCCTCACGCAGGGGCGTGGATTGAAATATCATCCCTGTCGATCACATAATCCCCGCAGCCGGTCGCCCCTCACGCAGGGGCGTGGATTGAAATAACCTCCGGCATTATTCTTGTTAAAAATTGCTTCGTTTTCCCCACACACGTGGGGGTGAATCAAACGCGGCAAGGATTTCCGGTGTTATTGAACGCGTTTTCCCCACACACGTGGGGTGAATTGTGTTAATTTGGCCAGGGTGATGAGTAAAATATCCCATACACATTCTCACCTTGCCTGTCCAAATCCCATGCCGCGAAGTTCTTGACGTTCGACCGTCTTTTGAGTAGACTTGGGGTTATGAAATCCGCAATCTCTGAAAGGCAGTACCTCTCTGGCAGTGTCCGCATTGGAATAATGCCGATGTTGATGTCATGCCGACATAACCGGGCAGCCGCCTTTTGGGGATGCGCTTTTTAGCGTTTTCGTACGTATTGTCGATTGAGGCTGCCCACCAGGCAGCCTTTTTTTATTAAGGAGCGAATCATGACCGACACGCCTGACCAACCGAAATTTTCCATCTCCACCCGCTGCGTGCACGCCGGGGAAGAACGAAAGAAAGCCTATCATTCGCTGATCGACCCGATTGTGCCCACGTCCACCTATATGTTTGAGGATTACGACGACATCATGCGCTTCACCAGCGATAAGAACCAGGGCAACCCAACCGCACGGCTGGATTATGGCCGTTACGGCAATCCCACTACCCGCGCTGTGGAAAGGCGCCTGGCAGCGCTGGAAGGCGGGCAGGATGCGCTGCTCTTTTCCTCCGGCATGGCGGCGGTGACAACCACTTTATTATCGTTTCTGAAAGCTGGCGATCATTTCGTTTACACGGATGACATTTACCGCAAAACCCGTGAATTCAGCCGTGACTTTCTTTCCCGCTACGGGGTCGAAAGCAGCGTCGTTCCGGTCGGGGATGCAACCGCCATGAAGGACGCGATCCGCGCCAATACGCGCCTGATTGTCTCCGAAATTCCCACGAATCCGTATCTACGGGTGCCCGATCTGGATGAGCTGGTGGCTGTTGCCCGCCGGCACAAACTGCTGACGCTGGTCGATTCCACCTTCGCAACGCCGGTTAATCTGCGCCCGCTTGAACATGGCGTTGATCTGGTCGTCCATTCCGGCACGAAATACATTGGCGGCCATCATGATTTGCTGTCCGGGGTGGTGATTGGCGGGAAGGCGCTGGTTGACCCGATCCGCGAGCATGCCAATCTGATGGGGCCGGTGGCTGACCCGTTTAACGCGTATCTGTTGCTGCGCGGTCTGAAAACCCTGGCGTTGCGGGTGCGCCATCAGAATGACGCCGCCCTGAAAATGGCGCAGTATCTCTCCCGCCAGCCGCTGGTGGAGGAGGTCTATTACCCCGGGCTGGAAAGCCACCCCGACCATAAAGCCGCCGCCCGCCAGATGTCGGGCTTTGGCGGCGTGGTCTCTTTCACCCTGCGGGCGGACCTGAGAGGCACGGCTCAATTTCTCGACCGGCTCAAAATTCCCTTCATCACCCCATCCCTGGGCGGGGCGGAGAGTCTGGTTAACCAGCCGGCGCTGCTTTCCTATTATTCCATCAGCGCCGAGGATCGGGCAGCCTTGGGAATTAAAGACAATCTGGTGCGTTACGCCCTGGGATTTGAGGACGCCGGGGATCTGATTGCTGATTTGCAAACGGCGTTTGACTGGCTGGAAAAACAGGGATAAGGCACAAGCGATGAATCAGACCATGAAAAACAAAACCATCGTTATGAAGTTTGGCGGCTCTTCCGTTGGAAGCACCGAGGGGTTGGCTCAGGTCGTTGAAATTACCAGCGCAGCCCGGCGGGAATGGGGGCGAATTGTGATTGTGGCTTCCGCCTTCTCCAAAGTGACGGACGCGCTTTTGCACAGCGCCAGTCAGGCGGCGCGCGGCAACCTGCAGCCTTTTTGGGATACAAGCGCCATGCTGCGCGAGCGGCATTTTCTGGGGCTGGAAGCCTTTGCGCCAGGCGACGCGGAATCCGTAAAAAATGACCTGAACGACCTGATTATCAACTTCAATAATCTCGTGCAGGCAGTCGGCGTGCTGGGGGAAGCCACGCCGCGCGTGCTGGCGGCGGTTGCCGGGTTGGGAGAAAAATTATCGGTGCGGGTGATTGCCGCCGCGCTGCGCAGCCGGGGCATCCCGGCGCAGGCGCTGGATGCCGGCGGGTTTATTGTGACGGATGATCAGTATCTGGCGGCGGTGCCGCAGATGCAGCCAACCCGGGAGAAAACGACGCGCGCTTTGCAGCCTTTGTTCGACCAGGGGATTGTGCCGGTGGTGACAGGCTTTATTGCCGCAACGTCCGGCAGCGTTGCCACAATGCTCGGGCGCGGCGGGTCGGATTACACCGCCGCGATTCTGGGGGTAATCTTGGATGCGGATGAAGTCTGGATCTGGACTGATGTTGATGGGGTTATGACCGCCGATCCGCATCTGGCGCCGGATGCCAGCACGGTGCCCCAGCTTTCCTACCGGGAGGTTGCCGAACTGGCGTATTTTGGCGCCAAGGTGCTGCACCCCAAAGCCATCCGCCCGGTGATCGAAGCCGGCAAGGTGCTGAAGGTGCTGAACACCTTCAACCCGGCTCACCCGGGGACGATCATCACCGAAAACAACAGTGCTGAGGAAGTCCAAACCGGGTTGATCAAAGCCGTGACCGCCGTCCGCGATGTGCAGTTGATCAGCGTTGAGGGACGCGGGATGCTGGGCGTTCCCGGCGTTGCCGCCCGGATTTTCAGCGCGGTGGCGACCACAGGCGCGACGGTGCCCTTCATCACCGAGGCGTCATCCGAGCAGAGCCTGTGTTTTGCCGTGCCGTCCGAAATGGCGCCTGCTGTCCTTGAGGTACTGGAGGAAACGCTGGCGCATGAGATCGCACAGCGCAATATCGACCGTATCTGGGCGAGTGACGAGATGGTGATCGTCACCGCGGTTTGCCCGCAAATGCGGTACCGCTGGGGGCTGGCTGGGAAAATGTTCACCGCCCTGGCGGAAAATCGGGTCAATGTGCTGGGCATTGCCCACGGCTCGTCGGAAGTTTCGATCAGCCTGGTGGTCTCGGCGGAGGATCTGCAGGCTACTGTGGAAGCGCTGCACCGCCTGACGCAGAAGAATGGTGATTGAGGGCAGGGTTCTTCCGGCGGTTACGCGGTTTCGCTTTGCGTCTCTTCCTCGCGCATCATAGCTTCTTCACGGGGGGTGACCTTGAATTTAAACCATACCGGAATGATGGCGAGTATTGAAACTCCGGCTGTCAGCAGGAAGGGGAACTGCGGGCTGACATTCTCCCATAAAAAGCTGCCAATCATCGGTGCTGGCAGGGAAACCAGACCAAGGCTGGTGCTGAATAAACCGAAAGCGACGCCGCGCAGCTTGGGCGGAACGGCTTTGCTGATTAAGGACTGGTAAGCCGGCGTTGCCAGTCCTGCGCCGAGCCCGGCAATCACCCAGCCAGCCATGTAAAGCCAGGCTGGGCTGCCGCCGGGTAAAAGAGCCATCATGCCAATGGAAAGCGCCATGAATAAAAAAGCTACCGCAATGTTAATCCGTTCGCCGACCTTGTCCGCCAGCCAGCCGGAGGGAATCATGACCGCCATCATCGCGATGCCGAACAGGCTGTTCATCAATCCAATCTGGCTGATGGAAAGCAGGGCGATATCCTGCATGTAAACTGCCAGAAAGGACATGGAAAGGCTGAAAAAGATATCGCGGATGCCATCGGTGATCATAATCCAGGTGAATAACCCGCCCGCCAGAACCAAACCGAACATGACACCGAGATTGTTTTTTAAACTGGACAGGGTGAGCGGGTTGGATTTAGCTTCGGTAGTTTTTGCCGCAGTGCGCGCCATGCCAATTCTTAAAATTGTGGCGAGCACATAAAGAATGGTGGCAATCAGCAGCATGCCCTTAAAGCCCATCGCTTCCACCAGGTAACCGCCCGCCAGCGGACCGATTACACCCACCACACCGAACAATGTCTGGGTGATGCCGAACAATTTCGCGCGGTTCTCGGGCGGGGAATTATCAGCGATGAAGGCGTCAAAACTGGGGCCAACCAGCGAGCGGGTCATGGCGTTGATCACAGATGCGGCGAGCACCCACTCCCAACGGGTTGCCAATAAAAGGGGAACATATCCCAGGATGCCCAGCGTGCTGCCAATGGCAATCGCCCGCAGCCTGCCGAGAGAGTCCGAAATCCAGCCGCCAAAAATTTGCAGCAACAGCGGGATGATCTGAGAGAGTGTGTAAAACAAGCCGATCTGCCCGATGCCAGCGCCAAGCTCTTTGAGATAAAGCGCCTCCAGAGGATGGTACATAGCACCGCCGGTGTTTGCCAGAATCATCGCCAGCATGAAGAGCAGCATCAGCGGGGTTAATAAGGGCTGTTTTTGAACTTTTCCGTTCAAGATTCTTACTTTCTATCCTCAATTTCACATCCGGACGGTCGCATCCGGGAAATGTTCTTTATATTTTTGTGACGAGGTTCAATTGTAATCTTAAAGACAGTTTTATGCTGAAGATATCCGCTACGGGAAAATTTTTTCAAAGCGGGCTTCCTGTATAATAAATGGAATGTTTAAAAGAATCGTCAAAGGAGTCTTTCAGGTTGACACTTGAGATTGGGTTAACCTTCGCGGTTCTGATCGTTGCCGTCATTTTATTTATCACAGAAGTCATCCGCCCTGATCTGACCGGGCTGCTGGTTCTGTTTACGCTGGTTGTGCTTAAGCTGGTGTCACCCGAGCAGGCTGTTTCAGGCTTTGCCAATCCGGCGGTGATCGCGATTTGGTCGATGTTTATCCTCTCCGCCGGGCTTGCCCACACAGGGGTGGCATCCTACCTGGGAAGGCAGGTTACCCGCATGGCGGGCGAATCCGAACGCCGTTTGCAAGCTGTATTAATTAATGTGGCTGCCGGCATGGCGTTGTTCATGAACAATATCGGCGTCGCGGCAATTCTGCTGCCGGTTACTATTGATGCCTCGCGGAGGACCAAGCAGGTCGCCTCGCGTCTGCTTTTGCCCATGGTTTACGGCGCCACACTGGGAGGGATGATTATTCTTTTCAGCACCTCATCCAATCTGGTCATCAGCGGCGTGGTTGAGGATGCCGGATATCCATCCCTGGGGATTTTTGATCTGGCTCCGGTTGGAATTTTGATCCTTCTGGTGGTGCAGGTTTATTTAGTCAGTATTGGCCACCGGCTGCTGCCTTACCGCCAATCCCCGCAGCCGCTGGCTGGAAACGGGAGCAACCGGCAGCAGCCGCTGCAACAGCAATACGGGCTGGAGGAACGGCTGGCGTTACTGGTGCTGCCGGATGATTGCCTTCTGGCAGGAAAAACGCTGGCGGAATCGCGCATCAGCCGGGCGCTGGGATTGAACATTCTCTCGGTCCGGCGGAAAGACAAAACCCGCCTGGCGCCGGAGGCTAACTTGCTCCTTGAAGGCGGCGATCAATTACAGGTTTTAGGAAAACTGGAGCGGATTGAAAGCATCATCCGCTCCCCGATGTTCATTGTGGAGGACAGACAACCGACCGTTCAGCGCCTGATGGCGGAAAATATTGGCTTCGCTGAAATTGAAATACCCCCGGATTCCCCGTTTGCCGGAGACACACTGGCGAACAGCGAATTTCGCCAGGAATATGGGCTGAATGTGCTGGCAATCCGGCGCGGGGATAGCATGATGCGCAGCAACCTGCAAAACCTGGAGCTGAACGCGGGTGACCGTTTGCTGCTGGAAGGACAGACAGAAAAACTGGCAGCCCTGTCCAGCCTGGATGGCTATCGCACGCTGAAGGCGGATGAGATTGAGCATTCCTACCGCCTTGAGGAACGCCTGCTGCTGGCGCAGGTACCGAAAAACTCGATTCTGGCGGAAAAGTCACTGGCGGAAGCCAGGCTGGGATCATCCTATGGGATCACAGTGCTGGAGATTATCCGCCCCGGGGAGGAAATCCTCTTTCCCAGTCCGGAGATGGAATTGAAAGCCAATGACCAGTTAATCGTTGCCGGAACACCGGAGGATATTGAGGTGCTGAGCGGCTTGCAGCAGGTGCAAATTCAAAAGGAAGTCAAATTCAACCTGGCTGAGATGGAAAACGAAGCCTTCTCCTTCGTCGAGGTTATTCTTTCGCCCTATACAACCCTGGCGGGCAAGACGCTCAAACAGCTTCACTTTCGGGAAAAGTATGATGTCTCCGTCCTGGCGATCTGGCATGGTCACCGCCCCTATCGCACCGATCTGCCCAACCTGCCCCTGCAACTGGGCGATGGCTTGTTGTGTTATGGCCCGCGAGAGGCATTCGAGCGGCTGGCTACCGAACGTGATTTTATTGTCCTGCGCCAGGATGTGCAGGTAAAGCCGCGACTCAAAAAAGCGCCACTCGCCGCCCTGATCATGACCGCCGTGGTTCTGGCGGTGCTGGTTGGCTGGCTGCCGATTTCGATTGCCGCGATCGGCGGGGCGGCGTTAATGGTGCTGAGCGGCTGCCTGACGATGGATGAAGCCCATAAAGCGATAAACTGGAAATCGATTTTTCTGATCGCAACCATGCTGCCGCTGGGGTTTGCCATGCGCGATACAGGCGCCGCTGAATTTCTGGCGCAGGGCGTGCTGAGCATTGCCGGACCATACGGAAATATGGCGGTCATGGGCGGGTTGATGGCGTTGACCCTGATTATTAATCCTTTTATCCCCTCCGTCGTCAACGCGGTGGTCATGACGCCGATAGCCCTGGCAGCGGCAGCCGGTTTGGGTGCTTCCCATCTTCCTTTTGTGATTGGCGTGGTTTATATGGTGGCTGCCAGCTTTATGACGCCGCTTTCCCATCCTGCCAATCTGCTGGTGATGAGCCCGGGCGGGTATCGTTTTTCCGATTATCTTAAAAGCGGAATCCCGGTTTCCATCCTGGTCTGGATTGTGGCTTTGGTCGCCATTCCCTTTGTTTTTCCATTCTGACTCAGACAGCAAGCCTTACAGCCCTCCTTGAACAAGTTCAGAAACAAGCAGCGGCTTGAATTATAATCAGGCTGAAATAATTAGCTTTTAAATTGCGGTGTAAAAAAGGTGTCATCATTGAAACAGACCTTTGAAATTAAGGGCATGGATTGTGAGGATTGCGCCCGCAAGATTTCCAGCGGGGTGAAAAAACTTAACAAGGTGGACGATATTCAGGTCAATTTTGCGACCGGGAAAATGGTTATAAGCGGGGATGTCTCCGCTGAGGAGATTGAAAAACGTGTCCGTGATCTTGGTTATGAGCTGGCGGATAAACAAAATGAAGCGCGTCCTTTGGAAACTGGAAAAGAGGGTAATTTCTTTGGTTATCTTTGGCAGAGTACGGTTACCCGCCTGGCGTTGATTGGCGCTGTATTGATTCTACCCGGTTTGATTTTTGCCGAAATCCTGGGCTACGAATGGTGGTGGGTTGACGCCCTGGCTTTGCTGGCATTAATGGCAGCCGGACTGCCGGTGGTGGTGGCAGCCTTCCGTAATTTGCGCATCAACCGCAGTATTGACATCAATTTCTTAATGACCATCGCAGCAACCGGCGCAATCTTCATCGGCGCCATCGTGGAAGCCGGCATGGTGATGGTGCTGTTTGCCATGGGGGAGGCGCTGGAAGGGTTCACCGCCGAAAAAGCAAGGCATTCGATCCGCAGCCTGATGGCGGTCGTTCCCGCCAGGGCGACAAGGCTTTTCAGCCAGGAAGGTTTCATCCAGGAGGAAGAGGTTGACATCAAAAACCTGCGGGTTGGCGACCATATCCTGGTGAGGCCTGGAGAGCGGATTCCGATGGATGGCGTGGTGACCGAAGGGGTTTCTTCGGTAAACCAGGCTTCCATTACCGGCGAATCCGCCATGGTGCCGAAAGCGGAAGGTGACGCGGTTTTTGCCAGCACGATTAATGGTGAATCCGCCCTGGAAATTTGTGTTACCCATCTCAGCGAGGATAACACCATCAGCCGGGTGATTCATCTGGTGGAGGAAGCGCAGGGAAAACGGGCGCGGTCTCAGCGCTTTATCGATCAATTCGCGCGCTGGTACACACCCGCTGTGGTTGTTCTGGCAACGCTGGTTACCACCATCCCCCCTATATTTTTCAATCAGCCTTTTCTTAATCCCGACGATGGATCCTTTGGCTGGCTCTATCGCGGATTAACCCTGCTGGTGATCTCCTGCCCCTGCGCGCTGGTCATTTCCACGCCGGTCAGCATTATCTCGGCGATCAGCAACGCCGCCCGCCATGGCGTCCTTTTTAAGGGCGGTATGCATCTGGAGGCGCTGGCGAAGGTGAAAGTTTTCGCGTTTGACAAAACCGGGACGCTGACCAAGGGCAGTCCGGTAATTGTGGGCACCCGATCGGACAGCCATCAGGAGTTTAAACCGATCAGCGCCGATTGCGGTGAATGTTGTCGCGCGATCGCGCTGGCACATGCTGTTGAGCGCCGCAGCCAGCATCCGCTGGCACAGGCGATCCGACATGTTGCCGAGGAATTAAACGCCGATGAAAAATTCGCGCCTGCCAGCGAGGTGGAGGTCCTACCGGGGCTGGGGGTTAGCGGCATGGTTGAGGGTAAAAAAGTGCATATTGGCTCACACCGGATGCTGGATGACGGCTTTCAGCACAGCCCGGAGGATTGTGATCAGTTTAAACAGGCTGAGAAGGAAGGTCATACTCAAATTCATGTGGCTGTCGATGGCGCGTTGGTTGGCAGTTTTCTGGCGGTGGATGCCCCGCGGAAGACCAGCCGCGCGGCGCTGGCAGCCCTGAAGGAAGCCGGCGTCAAGGCATTGGTGATGTTAACCGGCGATTCTCCGATGGTTGCCAAACAGATTGCTGAACTGGTGGGTGTGACGGAATACAGGGCGAACTTAATGCCGCAGGACAAGGTGAATGTGCTGGCGGAGTTGCGCCAGAAATATGGTGCGGTCGCCATGCTGGGGGATGGAATCAATGATACACCCGCCCTGGCGGCGGCTGATGTAGGCATCGCCATCGGCGGCGCCCACAGTTCCGCGCAGGCACTGGAAACCGCCGACGTGACTTTAATGCAGGCTGATTTGATCGAACTGCCTTTCGCCTGGCGTCTGAGCCGCAGGACAATGAATGTTATCCATTTTAATATTGCCTTTGCCATTGGCGTAAAACTGCTCTTTATGATTCTGGCGATGCTGGGTCTGAGCACGATGTGGATGGCGGTTGTGGCGGACGTGGGGATTTCGATCCTGGTTACCTTAAACGGTATGCGCATGCTGCGCTTTCAATGAGCGACGGATTTTTAATCAGATGGGATTAACAATAATTAACACAACAGCATCACTGGTGAAACTTCTGATTGGGTAGAATCGTATATAGAGTGGAGGTATGCGATGAATTATAGTGAAGTTTTTTCTAAAGCCTGGAAGATTATCTGGAAATTTAAAGCCTTATGGATTTTTGGCATTCTGGCAAGCTGCAGCCGATCAAGGACAAGTGGTTTCAGTGGGTCATCCTCTGGCAGCGGCAGCACAAGCTGGTTTAACGCAGATGGCGTTCTGGCAGGCCGTGTTCCGTCACTGCCGGTAAACCTGCAAACCTGGTTTTTGAATTTTCAAAGAACATGGGACGCGGAACCCTGGGTGATCTTAATTCTGGTGATGGCGTTTCTCTTTGTCATTCTGGCATTGATTGTCCTTTCCATGTTCCTGGGTGTGCTTGGCAGAGTCGGCGTGGCGCGCGGCGCCTGGCTGGCGGACGATGGGGAAGAAAAATTAGGATTCTCCAGAATTTTCAACGAAAGCAAACCTTATTTCTGGCGTGTTTTTCTGTTGTTCCTGTTGATCTTTTTCGTTTCTGTCGCCCTGGTAGGTATTCTGATGATCCCCTTCCTTCTGGCAACCATTTTTACGCTTGGCTTAGCATTGGTGCTGTTTATACCGGTCATGATGCTGGCATCCTTTGCCGTCAAAATCATCATCGAACAATCCGTGGTGGCAATTGTTGCTGAGAATAAGGGTGTTTTCGAAGCCATACAGCGTGCCTGGAATCTGCTGGTCAAAAAACCGTGGCCGCAAATTGTGGTGGGTTTTGTGGTGACAATCGGGGAGATGGGGGCGATGTTTATACTGGTGCTGCCCTACCTCCTGCTGATGATTCCCTTATTCATCTCAATAGGCATTGATTCCGGCAGCGCCGCCTGGATAGGCGCCTGGATCAGTGGAATCGGCGCGCTTCTTTACTCGCCATTTGTCATCCTTGCCAGCGGCATTCTGCACGCGTATATCGGCGCCCTTTGGGCGTTGACCTTCAAACGCCTGACCGAGGATGAGCTGGCTGTGGTGGTGGAAGAACCAGTTGCCAGTTAGGCGCTCTTGAGGGAAACATAAGGAAGGCATGTGTCAAACACGCCTTCCTTTTTTAATTATCACTGAATAAGACCAATAAACAAGATTATTGGCAGGCTATAGCGGCCAGAGAACCGGAACCATGAGCATGGCTATCGCAAAAATGATGAGGGTTAACAGACCGCCCACTTTGAGAAAATCGAGAAAGCGGTAACGCCCAGGGCCATACACCATCAGGCAGGCAGGTTCCAGCGGGGTTAGAAAGGAGGTGCTGGCAGCGATGGCGATCATTATGGCAAAGGCGCGCGGGTTCAACCCCAGTTGGAGCGCGGTTTGCACAGCCACCGGTACAACCACAGCGGCTGCCGCCTGGTTGGACATCGGTTGGGTGAGAATGACGGTCAGCACAAAAAAACCACCCAGCAGCCAGAGCGGATTGAGGTCACCTACCAGATGGGTGAGCAGATCCGCCAGATATTGCGCGGTGCCGGTGGTCTGCATGGCGATGCCGAGGGTCAGCATACAACCAATCAGGATCAGAACGCGCCAGTCCACCTGGCGGTAAGCCTCTTCAGAGGAGATGTTTCCGGTTACAAAGACTAGAAAAGCGCCAAGCAGCATGGCAACCGGCAGGGGGAGAACTTTAAAAGTGCCAAGGAGGAAAGCGCCAAAAAAGATCGAAAGGACGACAATGGCATTCCTTCGGTTGAAGCGCTGTAAATTGACCATACCAAGGACATCAAAAGCGTTCTCCGATTGCAGCGCGGCGATCTGGCTTTTATCCCCCTGCACCAGCAGGACATCGCCCATTTGCAGGCGGGTGTCGGCAATTTTGGAGTGAATCACGCCGGTGCGGCGGTTGATGGCAATCACCTGAAACTGGAAGCGCTCGCGCATTTTCAAGCCTTTAATCGTCCTGCCGATGAATGGCGAGCGCGGCAGCAAAACGATCTCAGCCAGATCGTACTCTTCCGACTGGATATCGCCACCGGAGAATTTTACATCCGCCTGTATGTCAATGCCGGCAACATCCTTCATCTTTAAAATCGATTCGGATAGCCCCTGCACCAGAAGGGCATCTCCCGCGGAAAGTATCATATCGGAACGCGGGTGCAGGGTTTTCACCCCGTCACGGATGACTGCCAGGACGGTCAGGTCAAAACTCCTGCCCAGATTGGATTCCGCCAGTGTTTTCCCATCCAGAGAGGATTCGGGCAGGATGCGCAGCTCCGCCAGATAAGGGCGCAGGTTGAAGGTATCCGCCATGGATTGTTTAGTTTCCCGATCAGGGATCAGCCGGCTGCCAAAATAAACCATATAGAGAATGCCCGCCACCAGGATAACCAGCCCAACAGGGGTTAATTCGAACATGGAGATCGGTTCAAGCCCGAACTGGGTGATCAATCCGCTAACCACCACGTTGGTGGAGGTGCTGATCAGCGTCACTGAACTGGCGAGAATGGCAGCGAAAGCCATCGGCATCAGCAGGCGCGAGGCGCTGATTTTGGTGCGCTGGCTAATGCCCAAAATAACCGGCAGGAAAAAAGCCGCCGCGGCAGTATTGTTAATAAAGGAACTCATTGCTGAAACAATTGACATGGTGGCTGGCAACAGGCGTTGGGGATGCTTTTCCGTAAAGCGCAGCAGGCTTCTGCCCACCAGTTCCACCACCCCGGTGCGCATCAATGCCGCGGTCATGATCAGCAAACCGAGCAACAAAATAAATGTATCACTGCCGAACCCGTCGAATGCCTGATCAAGGGGGACAAGCCTGAAGATAATTAACGCCACCAGGACGCCGATGGCGGTTACGTCTGCGGGCACCCACTCAAACGAAAACAATACCAGAGCGGTAACCAGAATGATCAGTAACAGTACGATGGATAGCGTCAAACGATCGTCCTCCAGTTAAGGGGCACAATCACAAGTTTTGTCATACCCAATATCGATTTTCGTTCTGTATAAAGATGAGGTTTCCCTCAGAATTTTTGGTAGATTGATTCCAGGTTTTTGATCAGCCAATCTTTCACCTCTCCTTTTGTCCTGCCCCATTAAATTCAATCATTCAGCAATAAAATTGCCATCACTGGTCGTATATATAGTTTTACCATAAAAGGAACTAAAAAAATTGACCTAGTATGGTTTTTTAAATCTTTTCCTGCAGGTACTTGAAATATCCAGCTTTTCGGAGCGCAATCAGGGTAAGACCGCCCAGCACGCCACCGATCGCGCCGAAGATGATGTAGCCGATGATGGCTTTTGTCAGCCCGAGGGCAACAAAACCAACCGGCGCCCCGCTGATGGCGCCAAACGCCCATTTGACCAGGAATTTGCCAAAGTGACCGATTACCCCGATCAGTCCGGCTATAAAAAGATTTTCGGGCTTGCGCAGCAGCCAGAGCGCCAGATCGGTACCGAAGCCGATGACACTATATGAAAGAAGCGTGTTCAGACCGCCATGGTCACCCATGCCCAGAAAAGCTGCCAGCAGCCCGGAAATAACCCCGATCAGGCTGGCAGACCCCGGTTTGGGAACAACCTGCGACCCGACAATGATGATTGCCATCCAGAAAATGCCTGAGTGACCGGGTAACTGCAATGGTAATCGCAACGCAATTTTTGCCACCACGATTAAAGCGGCAAAAAGCGTAATCAGAAAAAGCTGGAAGGTGGAAAAATAACTTTTTCTCATTTTGAACTGACCTCGATGCGATCAACATCCTGAACCCACTCATCACGCTCGTCAAGCCGCTCCAGTAATGAAACCAGTTTTAACGTCCCGCGGCCGGAAAGGTCAAACATAACCATATTGTCCGGGTTGGCAACCTCCTGCCATTCCAGATCAGCCGATTTATTCCGGCTGGTACTGATCACCTTGATAACTGTATCATCCCTGAACTGGCGTTCCGGAAAATAAACCAGCAGCACATCCTTCAACATCCAGCCTTCCTGGGTTTTGCCTTTTTCGGCATCGACAAAGGAAGCGGGGGGAAGATTTTCGATATCTTTGGGTGAAAAAGCCGCCTTGAGGAGACCATCCCAGTAAATTGGAATGTCACCCGGCTCCAGGGACGCATCCAGTTCGGCAGCAAGGCGCTGACCACGATAATGATCAATTGCCAGCATGGCGCCCGACAGAATTAGCACAATGCCAACCGCGAGCA
>Ga0123335_1003580_pt1 | contig 21454 bp, 22 predicted proteins | sample BiotimSIPDNA_2_FD_89707 | JGI IMG/M metagenome (GOLD analysis project Ga0123335, IMG submission 89707) | Anaerobic biogas reactor microbial communites from Washington, USA - Biogas_R2 time_0 SIP DNA | ecosystem: Engineered > Bioreactor > Anaerobic > Unclassified | place: Washington, USA...
ATTTCTGGAAATCGATGTACCATAATGTCAGATATTGTATTGAATCGGCAAAGCAATTTGAACAACTGTTCATTAAAGCCTGAAGGAAAGCAGGGAATTCTAAAATTTAATTTTTTTTTCAGATTAGGTATTCCCCGCCATTTTTTTCATTCAAACTTTTCTATATTGCAGCAGGCTTTTACCAGGGTTTATTACGGTAAATCCACATCAAATCATCAATCCCAAACATATTTTTTTTCCTGAGATGAACAGAAAACTGGCAATATTAACCTCATTCATATGTTTGTTATTGGTTGTATTTATTCTGAGATTATCAGGTAACAGAAAAGCTGAACCTTCTGTAGATACTCCATCAGCCGATGTTGTAAAAAGGCCGCATCCTGTAGCAACAGAGTATCTCAGGTTCATAGAAGCGCAGCTCGACAGCTTCAATAATGTCGGGGCTGCACTTACTATTGTTAGAAAAGATGAAGTCCTGCTCATGAAAACATTTGGCGTAAAGCAATGTGGCAGCAATGATTCAGTAGATATACATACAGTTTTCAGGCTTGCATCTGTATCGAAAGGATTTGCAGGTATACTGGCCTGCATTCTTGAGAAAAAAGGTGTGTTGTCGCTTCAGGATAAAGTTGTTTCATATCTTCCTGGTTTCAGGTTAAGGGATACCAGCTGCACCGAAAACCTCCGGGTCGAACATTTGCTCTCTCACACCACTGGGCTCGCTCCCCATGCGTTTGACAACCTTATCGAAGATGGTAAGATGTTGAAAAGCATCATCAATGATTTATCGGAAGTTCAGTTATCAGCCACACCGGGTAAGCTATACAGCTACCAGAATGTTATTTTCAGTCTTTTTGACACCATCTCATATTTAACCTCGGGAAATACCTACAGTTCACTGGTTGAAAAACATATTTTCAGGCCTCTCCATATGCGCGATGCGTCTGTGGGGTCAAAAGTTTTTGCCCATAGAAATTCCAATGTAGCACTTCCGCATAGTGGTAATACTACCTCTCAGTATTGCCTGCCTGTAAACCTGAATTACTATAACATTGCGCCTGCTGCAGGTGTAAATGCCAGCATTTCTGACCTGAGCAGATGGCTGCAAGCCCTGCTGGGACATGATCCTGAAATTCTCGATACTTTATTGCTGTCGAAAATTTCTCAACCTTTTATCGAGACTCCTCTCCAAAGGAGATACACCAGATACTGGGATAAAATTGAAGAAAAATCGTATAGCCTGGGTTGGAGGATATATAAATATAAAGGCAGAAAGATCATATACCATGGAGGATATGTGAAAGGTTACAGGGCTGAAATTGCCTTCTGCCCGGAAGAAAATATCGGACTTGCCTTTGTACAAAACTCACCCAACACGGTTGCATCCATCTGTGTTCCGGCCTTTTTCAATACATATTTCAACTATATGAAAATGAATCCTGAACCGGCCCCGGAAAATTATGTTTTCGAAGGATTTAAGTTTAAAAATGATACCATGGGCCTTTTCCAGGGTGAATCATTCTAAAATTCCGAAATATCAAGGCACAGGTCCTCCAGTCGTGCCAGGATGGATAATGCTTCCTGCCTCGTATTTCCGCATACCAGCGGATCGGCTTTAAAACCATCGCATACTTTCGGGCGCCCGGGAGAGTTATAAATAGCACATTCCATTGTATCAGTAAGATGTATGCACCTTACCCCGGCGGGTTTTCCGCCCGGCATACCAGGTATTGCCGAAGAAATCGACGGTATAATACAACAAGCTCCACATCCTTTTCTGCATTCCATGTTCATCTTTAATCAAAAAGCCCCGGAAAACCGGGGCTATTTTTAACATCTGATAGTTTCAAAAGATTTTATTACTCAGGATTTTTCCAGTGTATTAATATCTTTTATTGAACGATCTGTTTCCGCCTCTCTGGTCGGAACGTTCATTGCGAGGCCTGGCCTGCTTGCATACTATGGTGCTGCCTTCAAATTCCACACCATCCAAATCCTGAATAGCCTGGTTGGCTTCCTGGTCGCTGGGCATTTCAACAAAGCCAAAGCATTTAGAGCGACCCGAGTCACGGTCAAAAATAACTTTAGCACTCTGTACTTCACCGTACTCCTGGAAGAGTGAGTGAAGACTGTCATCAGTCGTTTTCGGACTGAGTTTTGCAACAAAAATGTTCATAAAAAAAATGTTAGAAAAAAATAAAAATTATTAGTTAATGATATATGGATCAGATTGTTTCACAAAAATCAAAAATGATACTGTTAACTTTCATTGCCAAATATTCAAATGCAAAATTAATGGAATATTTTTTACTTCGTACTACACTCATCAAAAATCGGGGATTCAAAAGAACTTTTCTGCATTTGCTGAATACCAATCCAGAAATTCCTTATCACTGATGATGTTTGTGCCGAAAGTCTTCTCATAAAGGTCTTTGGCTTTTGCGGGTATAAATTCCTGTTCGATGCAATTATTGAAAGAATTTCTTACATGAACATAATAACCTTCCAGTCCATGCTTATTGTATAGTTTATAGAAAGAGCCTGTTTTTTTCATGAAATATCCAATTTAACCCTTACCACAGGGTCGTTATTGAAAATAAAATTAATAGTATCTGCATAAACAGATCCAAAATTATCTATTAACCAAATATACAATTTCCTGATTTCACTTGCATCAAGCCATTTAATCGATTTTTTCACCTCTTTAATAAAGCTTTCCTTATTTTCTTTCAGGTTTTCAATTACAGTTTTCTGATGATCGAGCATGTTCATGGCTTATATGTTTTTGGTTATATTATTAAAACGATTCAGCCGAACATATAGTGTAAGAATCCTTATATTTTATGCCGGTTTTAACGAATATTGTGAATATGGGGTAACCGATATACCGGATTAAGGTAATCTCAGAAAAACCATATTAATTACAACTCTGTTACCGTATAGTTCAATGCTCCGAATACCCCATACCCGCTATCCAAAGTAGTAGTTACAGTGCGGTATTTATTGAAATTAAGGCTTGTATTTGAATTTCCCAGGTACACCGCCATCTTCCTGTCGTAACTGAAAACATGCAGCTGCATTCCCGCAGGATCTGCGGGGAGTTCCAGGCTAATTTCCGTGTCAAGATCTTCTTCTGTTGCAATCCTGGAAAGCATAACGCTTATACCAGGTGCAACAAGATATACCTCCAGCATCTTAATAAGTGTGTCGCCTTCCACTGAAAAGGATACATTTCTTCCTTCGACAGACAGATCATAAATCCGCGGTGCAGAAGGAAAAAATATTTCCCCTACTGCATCGGGAAAATCAGCATGCCGGCAGATAAGCTTGTACCTGTCGCCGGGTTGTGGATGAAATTTTTCTGCCGGTCTGTACAGCGTATCAGCATAATTTTCATCGGGCAACTGCAGCGGAAATCCTATTGTTTCTGTGAGTGCATCTTCAGCATAGTGTTCAAGGACCACATCCACATCCTTAATGATATAAAAATCGCCCCATACAAGCACAGGCCATAATTTCTGCACAAATAAAAACGACCTGTTGGTGCCACCCGCTGAATCCGGCCTCATCATACAAAATATATTCAACCCCTCGGGAATGTCGGTATCATTAAAATCGGGCTGCTGGTTGATACCCAGGTAATATTCACAGGAAATTGCCATAAAAGCAATCAGCAAACAATAGAAAAATTTAACCATCCTGCTCATGCTTCAGAATTTAATCATATAACTAAAACCTACATAAGGAAAATAATTAGTGCCCACAGCAAGATACTTATCCTCCCACCTGGGAATATTCATCGGGAAAAAATATTCTACATTCCTTTGAAAGAAAGTTACATTCCTGATAGTGATCATGACATACGATTCCTGAGCATTTACCAGATCTGAAAACTGCTTCCCGAAACCTGTCCGCAATCTTTTTCGGATGCTCAGGTCCAGGTTGAGGGTAGGCGGCATTTTGGCATTATTCTTTCCGTTAGGGACCCATCGTGGAAACAGGCTCAACTCATTGGTTACAGCATTGAAAATATAACTATCCTGCCGGATCTGCTCTATACTCCTGAAATATCCCGAAAGAAATATGAAGGATGCATTGTACCACAGTGTTTTGCTGACCGCATAATTTGCCACAAGTTTCAATGTGTGCCTGCGGTTATAATCGTAAGGATATTCAACATTATCGAAGAAAGGATATTTTCTGTTGGCCCAAGCCAGGCTGTAACTGAACCACCCTGAAAGGTTTTTTACGGCCCCTGTTACCATGATCTCAGCACCATATGCATTGCCTGAACCCTGCTGAAGCTTGTCGGACAAAGTGATTACTTCATCTGCCACCTGGTTCACATCGAAAGTATACACCCTTTGAATATCCTTGTAATAAACATCCGCCGATATCATGGATCTGCGGTCCAGGGGCACATCGATACCGGCAATATAGTGAATGGATCTGCTGGGCTTATACTGACGGAGCGGGAAGTAATAGTCCACCGCCTGGTTCATCTCCACTTCGTTGGTATTCATGCTGATAATATACTGATTGTAACTGCCCCATGCAGCACGCAGTTTAATATTTGCCGGCAGGTTATACACCAGGTTCAGCCGCGGTTCATAAAGCCATTCATTATTTTCAAAAAGCGTGAAACGCACGCCGGGCCTGATTATTAAGGGCCCAGCTTCAAACTTGTTTTCAGCAAAAGCGGACCATTGAGGTGGCCTGCTGCTTACGGTGCCCTGATCGAGATCATTGATCACTGCTGAATTTCTGAAAAAGTAATCATTATATTCCGCACCGGCAGTAAGTGTGTTATAGCGGGTCCATCTCAGGGTGAATTGTGTTCTGGCAGTAATGTCCCTGATTTCATTCAAAAACCTTGAATTGGTGTTAAGCCAGAAATTGAGTGTATCATAGGTTTTTTTGGCTGTATCGTAAATAGCGATCGGCAACTGAAAATCGAAACCTGAGAAATTATCGGAACTGTGCGAGGAATAAAATAGTTGTGTGCGCATGTACAAACGTGGACTAATGACCCACTTATGAATCATAGTTGCAGCCCTGTTCGTCCATTCGTTCAACAATTGTAACTGTAAATCTTCATAAATCTTCATACCGATGGTATTATCGATATACCGGTAAAAGACATTCATATCCATGTCGCTCTTGTCCTGTGCCTGGAAATACTTGAATGTAATTCTGTTTTTTGGATTAAGCCGATAGGTGTAAGAAAGGTTGAAATCGTAAAAATAGGTTGTGCTCTGAAAAATAAAGTATGAAAAGATGTCGAAGAAATACCTGCCGGCAACCATCGCGGAGCCTCTCTCCCCCACCGGGAATTCCAGAAACATTTTTGAATGGAATGTACTGGGCTCAATTTCTCCGTGAAGTTCAGAACTGTTGCCATCTTTGGTTGTGATGTAGAGCACGGAAGAATTACGTCCTCCATATTCGGCACCAAAACCTCCCGTAAGCAGGTCTACTGATTTAATGGTCTGCGTATTGAATATTCCTGTGCTGATGCTTGAATGGTAAGGGTTATAGAGCATTACTCCATCGAGCAAGACAGCATTTTCACCAGGTTCGCTCCCCCTCACTGTGAATAATGGCGAAAATGGTTCGGTCCGGTCGATCCCCGGCAGGAATTTGATGGCAGAGAAAACATCGTTACCGGCAGCAGGTATCGACTGGATCGACTTTGGCGTTAACTCCTTCATGCTGGTTTCGACCATCCTGTCTGCGGCACGGTCAGGACTGGCAGCTATTACCGAAACTTCCTCTACGGCCACAGGACGGGGCTCCAGACCGATATCATTCAGCATGATGCTCCTGTTGTTGATTTCAACCTTCACCTCTAGAGTTTCATAACCAACGAAAGAGACTGAGAGTATATGTTTGCCCGCCTTAAGCCCGGCAAACTGGAAAAACCCGTACCTGTCAGATACAACGCCTTTCCCAAGAGATTCTTCATAGACACTGGCACCTATCAGGGTTTCTTTCGTGCCGGCATCAGTTATATATCCTGAAATGGTGTAATGCTGGGCGTTCATATTCCCTAACAAGGCCAGAAAAAATAATATGCAACAAAAACTTCTATTCACGTTTACTTTATACAATTTTAAATTTTAAAACCGAGGCCTAAGAAAAGACCTCCCTGTAGTTTCACCTTTTTCCCAATTACATAACTTACATTTTCAATCAAACCCAGCCTGGCAGAGATACCTGCCCCGTTTACCGGATTATAACCTATACTCTGTACCGACGACAAACCTACATCAAAAAGCTGGTAAAGGGCAGGTTTGTGCTTTTCGACATCTTTCCATTTGCAAAAACCCATCAGCATATTCAGATCGACATCAAATACAAAATTTTTACCTTTCCTGAAAAGATAGTGTCCGGAGTTTTTGCCCAAAGCGAAAGATTCATAATCGGGGTTATTCTGGTACCTGATAATTCCTGAAGAAAAAGTGTATTTGTTACCGGTTTCAGGCCTGGTAAAAAAAGCTTCTGCCTGAAAACCCCACCATTGGTAACCTGCAAAATAGCCAGTCATAATATTCAGATAGGAAGATTTTACATCAGGATCAGGAATGAAATTTGATGCCAGATCCTGCGTACTTTCATCAGTAACAGCATGAATTGAAAGCAAATCAAGCTTGAAATCGCGGTGCCATTCACTCATGATATTCATGGTTGAAACAGAATCAGGTTCTTTCCTGGCAGCAGGTTTATACGGATAATCATAATAAAGTGTACCCAGGAATTCAGCACTGTCATCCACGATCTCATAAACCGGAATATCCGCGGTCAGGTAAAGAGAATTTGAAAACCTTCCTTTTCTGCTCTCCACCTCAAATTTTTTAATATCGAGCTGATAATTAAAACGATGCTCTGATTCTGAGCCGAAACCCTTTGCAACAGCTTCTGTTAAAGGCTCTGTCAGATAAAATTCAATATCAACAGGTAACAGAATGAATTTATTCTTAGTGGCGTACCTGATAAAATGCGGGTTTTCATTCCTCGAATCGGTGATTTTGCTTAAAGATATATGATTTACCGGTAATAGTGAATCGGCAATGAAATCGATAAGCACGGTGTCAGGCAGAATTTTCTGGGCCCCGGTAAAAACAGGTACAATTATTAACAGGAAAAACAATGATAACCGGTGCATGTATAACTATATTTTGCAGAATTTAAAGACATAAAATTTCAGCAGATGTTGCAATGAATTAACTTAGTATCGTATCGCGGTACCGCTGGCAGAAACCATCAGCATGCTGCTGCCGGAGCCTATGGTTTCATAATCGAGGTCGATACCGATAACGGCATTTGCCCCAAGCTTCAGGGCATTGTCCTGCATCTCTTTTAAAGCGCTTTCCTTGGCTTCCTTCAATACTTTTTCATAAGCAGCCGACCGGCCACCCACTATATCGGTGATCGATGCAATGATATCCCTGAACAAGTTGGCACCAATAATTGCTTCACCTGAAACAATTCCCAGATATTCCTGAATGTTTTTGTTATCGAGCGTGTTTGTTGTTGATAAGATCATGGTTTTTTGGTTTTATATTGATGAAAATATTATGACGAATTTAACCAAAACAAGACAGTATTTTGAAATTCAATTTGAATAATTAAAGTTGATCGCTAATTTTAATAGAAAGAAAACTTGAGTATTATGAGAAGATTTTTGTTGATTATAAATATTTCAGTCATTACACTGACAAGTTTTGGGTCACCGAAGCCTGTAACACCTGAAGCTTCCCCTGAAGCTATTTCCCTGCTGACATACCTCTACGAGATTTCAGGTACCAAAACCCTCACCGGTCAGCACGACCAGCCGATTTTTGGATCGGCCTACTATCAGAGGGTTTACGAAGTTACAGGACAGCATCCCGCTGTAAAAGGGATGGATTTAGGCTTCAGCGAACGAAATACCCTTGATGGCATCAATTATCGCCAGCGCATTGTAGACGAGGCAATTGAATATCACAGGGAAGGATCAGTTATTACGATTATGTGGCATGCAGTGCCACCGCATAAGGATGAACCCGTTAAGTTCCGTGAAGATATCCAGGGGCCCTTTACAGATGAACAATGGCAGGAACTTCTTACGCCGGGCAGTATGCTGAATGAGCGATGGAAATCGCAGGTGGATGTTATTGCTTTTTTTCTGAAACAACTCAGAGATGCCCGTGTACCAGTGATCTGGAGACCTTACCATGAAATGAACGGAAAATGGTTCTGGTGGGGTCACCGGGCCGGTGAAAATGGCTATAAAGCACTTTATATCATGCTTTACGACAGGCTTGTGAATTATCATAAGCTGAACAATTTGCTTTGGGTTTTTAATGCCAATGAAGTAAACCATGATGCCATTCTGCCTTACAAGGATGTCTACCCGGGAGATGATTATGTTGATATTCTTGCTGTTGATGTATACCGGAATAATTTCAGCATCAACGATTACAACGGTATTCTGGAACTTGCCGGAGACAAGCCAATTGCACTCGGAGAAGTAGGAAAAATGCCGACGGAAGAAATCCTGGAAAAACAGCCGCGCTGGGCATGGTTCATGACCTGGGTGGAATTTGTATTCTATGGCAACTCAAGAGAGGAATTGTTGAAAATATACGGATCGGAAAGAACGCTGACGAGGGAGGAAGTACAGAAAGACAGGTGAAATGTTATTCTTCAGTACACCAGCAGTGGATACCACCCAATGCCGTGCGGACCTCATAATCCCGCCCCTATAAAACATTCTCCGAAAAATACGTGTTAGAAATATGAAGCCTGTCTTAATGGTGTATAAGTTACTAACGCAGTTGTCGAATTTTTTAAAAACCATTGTCATGAAAAAAGGAATATTTCTCATCCCGTTGTATATTTTGCTTGGAACTGGATTATGCCATGCAAAAGATGCTAAAAAAGACCTCCAGGATACAACATCCTATACTGCCATCACAGCAAAAGTGATCGACAAAACAACACAGAAACCGGTAGTCTTTGCTTCTGTATTGCAGGAAAGTAGCAATGCAGGCACAGTGACCAATTCCGATGGTGATTTTATCCTTAAAGTGCCCGGAAAAAATGCCCAGGGAAATATCATCATAAAATATGTGGGATATAAAAATCAGGAGGTCAGCATCAGCAGCCTGCTGACAGGTGAAAAAGTGATTCATCTTGAACAATATGCCATACCCATCGAAGCAGTTGTGATCAAGAATCTGGACCCACTGGAACTAATTATGAGAGCCCTGGAAAAGAAGAAAGTCAATTACAGCTCCGATCCGGAAATGCAAACAGGTTTTTACCGTGAAACCATTAAACAAAACCGTAATTACGTGTCAGTTTCAGAGGCTGTACTCGATATCTATAATGCAGGATATAAGGAAAGTTTCGACTTCGACAGGGTAAAAATTTTCAAAGGCAGAAAAAGTAAAGATGTAAAACGCATGGATACTGTGCTGGTAAAATTCCAGGGAGGCCCTCGTACAGCAATGTTCCTCGATCTTGTTAAGAACCCCGGTGTAATACTGGACCCTGAAATGTTTGAGTTCTATAAATTCACCATCAGCGGTATTACCAAGGTAAATGACAGGAACAATTATATCGTCAGTTTTGAACAGAAAATGAAAACGGACTATCCGCTTTACGAGGGTAAAATATTTATCGACCAGGAATCAATAGCCATAACGGGCATCGATTTTCAGATCAGCGAAGAAAGTCTTGATGAAGCTCAGAACCTGCTTGTTAAAAAGAAGCCTGCCATGATGAATATAGAAGTTACAGGCGGCCACTATCTGGTTAATTATCAACAGGTGCAGGGAATATGGGTATTAAATTATGTACGCTCCGAAGTCGATTTTAAGATCAAATGGGATAAAAAGCTTTTCAAGACCAATATAAACACAATGTTTGAAATGGCTATCACCGACAGGGACACACAGAATGTGGAAAAATTTCCCTACAAGGTATCCGTGAAGTATACTGATTTCCTGACCGATCAGGTTGCAGACTTTGAAGATGTTGATTACTGGGGAGAATACAACGTTATCAAACCTGACGAATCTATTGAAGTCGCCATCAGAAAACTTAGTAAAAAATTAAAGAGAAGTAATTAAAGAGTACCAGAGAATTTGTTAGCAGTTTTTCGTAGCATTTTGATCTAAGTTAAATGTTAGGTTTAGGGTAGGGCCTGTGTTGAAAGATGCAGGCCTTAATTTTTAATATTCTTTAGCAATACCAATGATCTGGGCGGCATGTCGAATTTTACCGAGACCTCTTCATTCTCACTATTATAATGATCCGCACTTGTATCCACAAGCACTTTCCAGTTTTTTCCGAGTGAACCGTCAGGAAGCGTGAAACCTATCGGTTCCCAGAAACTGTTCACCACAAGGAGCAGAATATCATCTTTCACGATTTCTCCATCCAGGTTTACCTCGTTGATGAGTTCACCGTTAAGCAACATACCCATGCAACGGATAAAGTTGGTATTCCATTGTTTATCTGTCATATCCGTTCCGTCGGTATTCAGCCAGCGAATGTCCATTATACCGGCGCCCCTGATACGGCGTCCCTTAAAGAACCTCCTTTTGTGGGTTATGGGCTGGCTTTTCCGGATGGCGATGAGTTTGCAGGTAAACTCGAAGAAAGCTTTCTGCCTGTCATTCCAGTTCCAGTTAAACCAGGTTATTTCATTATCCTGACAATAAGGATTATTGTTCCCGAATTGAGTTCGTCCGTATTCATCTCCGTGGCTTATCATGGGTACTCCCTGACTGAGCAGCAGGGTTGCCATAAAACTTCGTTTTCTCCTTTCCCTTAGCCTGATAATCCCTTCGTTGTCGGTAACTCCTTCCACTCCAGTATTCCAGCTATGATTGTCCGATTCGCCATCAAGGTTATTCTCCTTATTGTCGAGGTTGTGCTTTTCATTATAGCTGACGAGATCGTGCAGTGTAAAACCGTCATGGCATGTAATGAAATTGATGCTCGAGGAGGGCATACGGCCATTATCTTCATAGAGGTCGCTACTACCGCTGAGGCGATTTGCCAGCTCTTTGACCTGACTTTCATCTCCGCGCCAGAATTTACGCACACAATCGCGGTATTTGCCGTTCCATTCCGACCATAAGACCGGAAAGCTTCCAACCTGGTATCCGCCTTCCCCGAGGTCCCATGGTTCGGCTATCAGCTTAACCTGCGAAATAATGGGGTCCTGATGGATTGTATCGAAAAAAGCATTCAGTTTGCCTGCTTCAAACAGACCCCGTGCCAGGGCTGAAGCCAGATCGAATCTGAAACCATCAACGTGCATTTCTGTCACCCAGTAACGAAGACTGTCCATCACCATCTGTAATGCCTGTGTACAAACAAGGTTGAGGGTGTTGCCCGTGCCTGTGTAATCTTTATATAACGAAGGATGCTGGGGATCGAGCCTGTAATAGCTGATGTTGTCGATCCCTCTGAAAGATATCGTAGGGCCCAGGTGGCCCCCTTCGCCTGTATGGTTGTAAACCACATCGAGTATCACTTCAATACCTGCCTTATGATAGGCCTTTACCATTTCCCTGAACTCATTCACCTGCTGGCCCATAATTCCTGATGAACTATATTCGGAATGTGGCGCGAAATAGCCTATTGTATTGTATCCCCAGTAGTTAACCAGCCCTTTCTGCACAAGAAACCAGTCATGCACAAAATGATGTACAGGCATCAGCTCAATGGCGGTGATACCAAGCTTCTTAAAATAATCGATAACAACAGGGGAAGCCAGGCCTTTGTAAGTACCTCTCTCATGAACTGGAATTTCGGGATGAAGCGCTGTGAAGCCTTTAACATGCAGCTCATAGATAATGGTATCGAACATGGGAGTATCTGGTTTTCTGTCATCTCCCCAGTCGAAGCGGGGATCGGTGACAATACACTTTGGCACTACGCCGGCGCTGTTTCTTACATCTTTCTTATGCGGGTATCTTTTATCTGTCTTATCAGGATTATAACCAAGCATTTTTTCATGTACCCTGATCTGGCCGCATATCGATTTCGCATATGGATCGAGAAGCAGCTTGTGGGAGTTAAACCGGAAGCCTTCCGATGGTTTGTACCTGCCGAAAATCCTGTACCCGTATATCTGGCCAGGGGTAATTCCGGGGACATAAACATGCCATACAAACCCCGTAACCTCTGTTAAATTGATATAAGCATATTCCTGAGTATCCTGGGGGGCATGAAAAAGACATAGTTTTACAGCGGCAGCATATTCGCTGAAAATTGCAAAATTCACACCTTCCCCATCCCACGTTGCACCCAACGGATACGGCCTGCCCGGTAATAAGCGTCCTTTATAGTACTCCATAACGCGTTTTAAACACCTTTTTTAGCATCGTTCAAATGTATTCAAATTCTATTTTCATCCAACACTCTTTGAAGAAGTATATAAAAAAAACAATAAGATGAAATAATTTCTTTCGGGCTCAGTATATTTATGGTAAGTTTCTGTAAAAATTTCTTTTCACATTGCCGTAAAAAACATATAGTAAATGAAAATGTATTCTGACCGGAGGAGAGCCGGTATCCTGTTACATGTTACATCCCTGCCCGGGGATTATGGCGTTGGCGATATGGGCAGGGAAGCCTTCAGATTTGCCACGCAGCTTACGCAGGCAGGCCAGCATTACTGGCAAATGCTGCCTCTGAACCCTGTCGAGAAAACAAAAGGATTTTCACCATACAGCCCGCTGTCGGCTTTTGCCGGAAATACGTTACTGATCAATCCTGAAGAACTTGCTGAGAAAGGATTTATTGACAGAGTCCCAAGGCTGAAAAAGTGTCCTTCGGGAAAAAATGCTGATTTTCAGCATGCTTTGAAAGTGAAAGAAAATATCATTGGTTATGCTTATGATTATTTTACCAAGAAAGGGGATGAAAAAATCCGTTCTGAATTTGACAGTTTTTGTTCAGGGGAAGGTCACTGGCTTCACGATTATGCCCTGTTTAAAGCCTTAAAAGATTCTACAGGAAAACCCTGGTACGAATGGAACGATGATCTTCGCGACAGAAAACCTGAAGCGCTGCATGCTGCCGGTGAAAAATATTCCTATGAAATTATGCGTGAAAAATACGCCCAGTTTCTTTTTGCAAAGCAATGGCATGAGTTGAAATCATTCTGTAACAGCAAACAACTATATATCATCGGCGATGTACCGATTTATATCAGTCATGACAGTTCCGATATATGGGCAAACCCGCAATTCTGGAAACTGGGGGAAGATAAAAAGATAAGCGGTATTGCCGGCGTGCCCCCCGACTATTTTAATGATAAAGGCCAGCTCTGGAATATGCCGGTATACAACTGGCACCTCCTGAAGGAAACCGGTTACGACTGGTGGATCAGAAGGCTCCGGAAAAACATGGAACTATTTGATATGGTAAGGCTCGATCATTTCAGGGGATTTTCTGCATTCTGGGAAGTTAAAGGCGGTTCGGCCGATGCGGTAAATGGCCAATGGAACACCGGGCCGGGGAGCGATCTTTTCGACGCTGTTAAAAAAGAGTTCCCTTCCATGCCTTTTATTGCGGAAGATCTGGGCGACATCGACCAGCCAGTCTTTGACCTGCGCGACAGATACGGTTTGCCAGGTATGAAAATCCTCCAGTTTGCTTTCGACGAGGATATGGCCTGGTCAGAATTTATTCCCCACAACTATGTAAAAAACTGCGTGGTGTATACCGGAACACACGATAACAATACTGTGAAAGGCTGGTTCAGAACCGAAATCAAAAAGCGGGGAAAGCAGAACCTTAATCACTTTATGGGTAAAAAAGTAAAATACTCCGGATGTCATAAAGATCTGATCAGGGAAGCGTACAAATCGGTGGCCGACATTGTGATACTGCCAATACAGGATGTTCTCGGATGCAACGGAAAGCACAGAATGAACTACCCGTCGACAGAAGAGGGTAACTGGCTCTGGCGGTTGGAGAAAAAACAATTCAGTAAAAAGTATGTGGCCGAACTTTTAAGGCTTACCGAAACCTTTGGCAGAAATGCATACAATAGCAGTCAAAAAGATTAAGAACCAGTATTTACTAGATTTACTATGCAGAAAACGGTTTTGTGAAATTGCTTTTACATCTCCGGCGCCCAGAGGGGAGAACATGTCGGTAAAGAAGGGCATCTCCCCCTGGGGACACAAAATTTAAACAGGTTTTAGTCTTTATCATTAACATTTCTGTAAGAAGCGTTGTTACTGAAAAGTAATAAATTTCGCTATGTAATTTTGTCAAACCTAAAATACCCGGTACAAATGAAAACTTTAAAAACCATCCTTATCGTATTGCTGATTATCATTCTGATTCCATTGGTAACAGCTATTTTCGTAAAAAAAGGCTATGCCGTTGAACGTGATATCGTAATCAACAAGCCAAAAAGCGAAGTCTTCGATTATATTAAATATCTGAAAAACCAGAGCGACTACAGCAAATGGTCATCCCTTGATCCGGATATGAAGACCGAATTCAGAGGGGTTGACGGAACAGTAGGTTTTGTTTCAGCCTGGGAGAGCGAACAAGACAATGTGGGCAAGGGAGAACAGGAAATCACAGGGATTGTCGAAGGTCAGAGGGTTGACTATGAAGTGCGTTTTCTTGAACCTTTCGAGTCAAAATCACCGGCTTACCTTATCACCGACAGCATCGGGCAGGACCAGACAAGGGTAACCTGGGGCTTCAGCGGAAAAATGCAGTATCCTTTCAACCTGATGAACCTGTTTGTAAATATGGAAGAAGCGCTGGGAGAAGATTTTGAACTAGGGCTTTACAATATGAAAGCAATAATGGAACACGAATACGGTGAGTAGGTTATTCTCCGGGAGTCTATTTTTTAAAAATATTTTCCGGGGATGAAATTTGGAATGGTAGGGTTGTGAAAAGATAGCTCACTTATCATTCTGTTTTGTAAGATTTACCCGGAGTTCCAAAATCTCAGAATTGGTTTTTCTTTCTTTGTATACAATAAGGATTCATAGGTAATGTTGCGGTTCACAGAAGTTGTTATCTATTGATATAACTAAAATATCGACTTAGATATTTTTCTGAGTCCCAAATAATACTAAAAACAGTAGGATGGAAATTTTAGATTTATAATGGCATTTAAAAAATTCGGAGGATTTAAAATGGCAATCAAATATATACTTAGCATCATCCTTTTTATTTACCTTCATTTAGAATTGTTTGCACAAAACTATCATCCTTCAGATTCATCAGCTTTGCTGGAAATTGATATAGCCTGTGATGTATTAAACAACCTGAACTGGAATACTGATCCTGATCCAGGCAATTGGACAGGTGTTACGTGGAATACATTAATACCCAAGCAAGTCGTTGAATTAAAAGTGGGTAGTAAGAATTTAACCGGAACATTGGATGTCAGGTCATTGTCCAGTTTAAGAATTTTACACTGTTTTTATAATGATCTTACCGGATTACTGGTGAATGGCCTTGATAGTTTATTAGAAATCTATTGTCATTATAATCAGTTAGATAGCCTGGATGTTTCGGATTTGAAAAATTTACAATTTATTTACTCTTCATTTAATAATTTGACTTTTTTAGACATATCAAATTGCATTCGGTTAGATCAAATTGACTGTGAATCTAATAGCCTTACAATATTAGAAATGCCTGAATTGACTAATCTTCGCTTTCTTTATTGTTCAAATAATGACTTGCAAACACTAGATGTTACCCATCTGCCAATGTTAGTAGATCTTATTTGTGACTATAATCAGCTTACCAGTTTGGACCTTTCAGGTCAGACAACACTTTTTCAACTTAATTGCAGTCATAATTATTTATCCGCATTGGATCTTGCCAATTTGGAAATAACAGGTTCTTTGAGGTGTAGCAATAATTATCTATCATTTTTGGATGGTTCAGCAAGTGAAAACATACACGATGTAAGGTGTGAAAATAACAGGTTACCATTCTCGTCACTAATTACCATCTATGGGACAGACTATTTTGTATACGCTCCACAATATGAAATATTCCAATCTGACACTTTTGAAGGAGAAACCACAATCGATTATTCATCAGAAGCTTTAATAGATGGCATAAACACAGAGTTCGTTTTTTTCAGGGACGGGGAAGAAGCAGAAATAAATACCTCCGGCATGTTTCATGCTTTTCTCCCGGGTGTTTATCACTGTGAAATGACCAATGCAAAATTTCCCGGACTGGTACTTATAACTGCACCGGTAACCGTTACACAAGGCACGGGACTTCAAACCAGTGAACCGGAAGTATGCAAAATTTACCCGAATCCGGTCATGGAAACATTGAAGCTGGATGTTCCTTTTATTACATATCAGGTTGAGCTTTGTGATGTTGATGGAAGAACACTGTATAAGGCATGCGACATAAAGGAAACCGATATGTCAGTTTACCCTGCAGGAGTTTATTATGTTAAGGTCTCTTCCGGCAATGAAGTATGGGTAGGAAAGTTTGTTAAGAGACATGGCTGAGGGGAACCAATGCTGCCGGGAAAATCTGAGGTCACCTGATCACCATGCTTGCATTTCTGATTACTGCCATGCTGCCTTTTTCATTCAGTACCAACTGTTGCATTTCTGATTCGTTGATTTTTACCACGCCCAGCAGTTTACATAGATTTTCGTCGAGCGAGGTGAGCATAAAGATATTTATCCGTTGGGTTTTGGTCATCATGCTTAGTGCTGTGCCGCCGTTGCCTTCATAATTTTCCTCCAGCATGGCATAAGCGTTTTCGAAGCCCCCCGCTTCCAGAAATTTCAGGAAATAGTTTGAAGCTATGCCATCAATGCATTCCGATAGCATGATCAGCCTGCCCCCGTCTTTTACGAATGCAGCTGCATGGTGCACAGCTTTGTGTGCCTGAATAAAGTTAATATCCTTGGGATATCCCCCTCCTGATGCAATCACGAGGTCGAATTTCTGGTCATTTCCCGACCGGTAATAGCTGTCATGCTCCCTGCAGGCAGTCAGAAAATCATTATAATCTATTCCGGTAAGGAGTTTACATACCTCCCCCTTGCTGTTCAGAATGCCATGAATTGATATTTTCGGCGGGGTAAGCTTATCAATTTCAAGCAAGTCTTCGGCCAGAGGATTGTTTTCAAGTTGCCCGGGCTGGCAATATTTTTCAAGGCACCTCCCCTTCCTGTCAAGAAAAAGACTGTGGTTCTGATATATTGATTTCCTTGCAGCCAATCCGGGGAAAAGCAGTTTTCTCCCGCCCCCGTAGCCGGCAAAATAATGATGCGAGATGGCCCCGAAGGTGAGCAGAAGAGAGCTCTGCAATACATCGCCGCGAATAAGCGCATCGGTACCCCTGGTTGTTCTTCCCAGGTTTATCATTGCAGCATCATCGTAACAATCGTGATGAACGAACCTGAATTCCTTATAAGTACCTCCGTAACTTTGGAGACTCTCTTCCTCGCTTTGTTTAGGGTGGGTACCATAGGCTATGTAGAAAGTTATTGCATTTTTCCTTGCGCCTTTTTTAATCAACGTCTCCGCTACCCAGGGAAGGTACAAAGGATAACCGCAAAGCCTTGTTTTATCAGACACTATAATTCCTACATTGGAATATTTTTCTTTATCATCAGGCAGCAGGGAAGCCAGTCTGTTGCAAAAATCAGCTTTACTGATATCAAATACAGGTTCGCGGTTACCGATCCATACAGACCAATCCGGGAAATCCAGGGTGATCATCTTCCTGCCATATTTGAGGTTTTCCTTCATAATAAATGCAAATATACTTTAATCACTTTTCAGGCAGCTTTACTTTAATATTCTAATGCCTGCCTGCCGGCAGACTGGCCAAACCCGGGTCCAAGGTCTTTTCAGGGCTTGTTCCTTGCAGCCTCTTTCTCCAGCTTTTTCTGCTCTTTTTTCAGAAGCTTCTCTTCATCTTTCGAAAATGCCCTTACCAGACCGCTGCGCTGTAAAGCTTCTGCAGCTTCAGTTATTTCAATAATACCCCTGTTCAAATTTTGTAATGTAAAATTCACTGAATCAGCAAAGGTCTCGTCGTCGATAAATTTGTGCAGCGCATTGTTTTCATTATTGATCTTTTCACTCACTTCCGAAAGGTTATTTATTACAGATTCCAGGTCATTGCTGAGTTTGACGAAATCAACTGTTATGGAAGTGTCGGCAAAAAGATTGCCTACAAGCCCTTCGCCACGGCTTAGCTTTGCTGAAAAATCATTTATGCTTTCAGAAGTACGGTGCAGGTTGTCAACGGTAGCATTGATCGTCGATGCTAATGTTGTATCCGATAGCATTTTACCCAGTATGCCTTCACTCCTGTTCAGTTTTGCAGCTATCTCATTCATATTTTGTGAAAGCCTTTGTACATTTTTACCTGTAGAAAGTATCTCATAGGTGAGCTCAGAATCTGTAAATAATTTTCCAAAAATTCCATCACCATTATTAATTTTTTGAGTAATACTGATCAGATTATCAGCAACTTCTGAAATTTTCTCACTCGATTTTTTGATTTCCTTAACTATATCGTCTATCTCAACAGATTCTATCGACGGTACCTCATCTCCCGGTTCAACAGGGCCCATTCCCGGTGTGCCGGGCAGGATCACGACAACCGTGCTGCCCATCAGCCCTTCGGTACCAATGGTAGCCCGCGAGTCTTTTTTTATGTATGGCGTTACATTCCTGTCGATTGAAAAAGTGACAGAAACCGAAGTGTCGGACAGAATGCTGATGTTTACCACGGTACCTACCTCAATACCCGTAAAGCGTACATTATTCCCAACTTTCAGTCCGCGAACATTTTTAAAAACAGATGATATTTTAATCGTTTGCTGAAAAAGTCCCTGTTTCTTTCCCAAGATATAGATGGCACCTATAAAAAGGAGAAGAGAAACAAAAATGAATAATCCCAGGCGTACTGCATTGTTAATTTTGGGTTGCATAACCATAATTATTTTTCAGTTGAAAAAGCCACGAATGACTTCATTTTCATATTTTTTCAATTCATTATACGTGCCTGTCGCAAGGATCTCACCTTTTTCCATAATAATCATCCTGTCGGCAACATTTTTTGCCGATTTCATATCATGCGTCACAACAATGGCCGATGTTTTATACCTTTCTTTAACAGACATGATCAACTCGCTGATGCCCTGAGATGTAAAAGGATCGAGACCGGTTGTAGGCTCGTCGTAAAGGATTATTTCAGGTTTCAGCACGAGGGTACGGGCAAGCCCTGCCCTTTTTTTCATCCCTCCTGAAAGTTCGCCGGGCATTTTTTTTCTCGCATCGAGAAGTCCGACATTTTCAAGTGCTTCTTCTGCAATAGCTTGTTTTTCGCTTTTGCTCATATCAGGTGTATTCCTGTCGAGCGGAAAGTACAGATTTTCTTCAATGGTCATGGAATCGTAAAGTGCGCCACCCTGAAAGAGAAAGCCAATTTTTTTCCGTACGTCGTTCAGTTCCGACTCATCCATCCTGGCCACATCATTACCAAAAATCAAAATGCTGCCGCTATCTATTTTTTCAAGGCCTACAATACATTTTATCAATACCGATTTACCGGTACCCGAACGCCCGAGAATAACAAGATTCTCATTTTTAACCAGATGAAGGTTGATGTTTGTAAGTACCCTCCCTTCGGTAAAACTTTTATTCAATCCTATAATATCAATAACCTTTTCGTTGTTGTTCATTTTCAAAATAATACTGATGTTATCTGGACCGTGATCAGGTCGATGATAAATATTGATAATGACGACATAATAACAGCCGTATTGGTTGCTGTACCAACGCCTTCGGCACCTTTATTGGTATTATAACCTGTATAGCAGCTGAGGATCCCGATAAAGAAACCAAAAACAAAGGTTTTTATAGTGGCCGGGAAGAGGTCGGCAAATCGTATTTCTTCAAATGATTCGAGGATGTAAAGCCAGAGACCAATGGAATTGTGCATGGTATAACCCAAATATGAACCAAGCAGGGCGAGGAAATCGGCATAAAATACAAGTAAAGGCAGCATCAGCGTGGTAGCAAGTACCCTGGTTGCGACGAGGTATTTCATTGGATAGATGCCCGACACTTCCATGGCATCAATCTGTTCAGTTACCCTCATAGAACTCAGCTCTGCCCCTATCCTGGACCCCACTTTGCCTGCAAAAAGCAGGGCCGTGAGAACCGGGCCAATCTCAATAAGTACCGAAATAAATACCATAGACGGTACCCAGGATTCCGCTCCGAATTCCTGCATAATAGGTCTTGTCTGCATGGTAAGCACAAGCCCTATAATAAAAGCCGTGATACTGATCAGCCCCAGCGAACGGTATCCAACCTGGAAAAGTTGTCTGACAAACTCCTTTGATTCAAATGGCATCCTGAAAAAGGATCTGACAGCCGCACCAGTAAAGACCGCAATTTTCCCCAGTTCAGAAAAAAAATCGTAAAGTTTTTGTCTGTACATCGAATTATTTAATATCCCTAATTTACAAAAAAGCTTTTATTCAGGACGGAACCAATAAAGCAAAGTGCAGATTGATTACCTGAACCATACACCCCTTATATTAACATTTCACCCCTGCATACCCATCCTTCACCCCTTTTATCCTTAAAAAGACCCAAAAATATGACTTTTGTCATGTTTCTGTATTTAAATTTGGAATTGAAACTCAAAACTTTGGAATATGACCAAGACTTTAACTTTCCCATTACAGGAACTAACGGGTATGCTGGAGAAAAAAGGTTTTAACACAAAAGTCCTGAACAGTGAAAAAGAAGTAAAAGATTTTATCAATAACCATATCCCGGATGAAACCACGGTGGGCCTGGGTAACTCTATAACAACCTGTAAACTTAATATCCGAAATATCCTTGCATCTAAAGGAACAACCATATTCTATTCCTGGGATGGAAGGGACAATTATAACCGCAGCCTGGATACTTTCGATGAACTGCCCAGACCAGGATACTATATCACACGAATTACGGCGATGACTACTGCGGGAAGCATTCTCATGAAAGACTTTGATAAAAAAGCTGCTGACGACAATAATTTCCCGGAGCACGTATTTGCTTTTGTAGGGTTAAACAGGATCACAGATGAATCAGTCAACACCTGGAATCCCGCAAAATATCCTGTGGTTTCAGAATGCCCTGCCAATATCGATTTCCAGGTTATCCTTCTGCCATTCATGGAATATTAAAGGTGTGTTGGAAGTTCGCGCAGATAGCGCAGATTCACGCAGATTTTATTGGGATGCGAAGGCACCAGGTACTGGGTACTGGGTACTGGGGGCTGGGGTCTGGGTGCTGGGGGCTGGGGTCTGGGTGCTGGGTACTGGGGCTGGGGCTGGGTACTGGAGGTAATGAAGAAGTTCGCGCAGATAACGCAGATTTACACAGATTTTATTGGGATGCGAAGGCA
>Ga0123335_1003585_pt1 | contig 21438 bp, 23 predicted proteins | sample BiotimSIPDNA_2_FD_89707 | JGI IMG/M metagenome (GOLD analysis project Ga0123335, IMG submission 89707) | Anaerobic biogas reactor microbial communites from Washington, USA - Biogas_R2 time_0 SIP DNA | ecosystem: Engineered > Bioreactor > Anaerobic > Unclassified | place: Washington, USA...
CTTTTCGGGTTCTTGATAACATTCCAAATATCAAAAGAGGAAAAGGCGGTGTCGTTTGCATGTATGACAATCTAATCACATTAAGTAACGAAGACATGGTTATTCCAGTAAAGTATCTATAGATAATCTCTTATCACTCACATCTTGAAATCATGCACTGCCTTGTACATTGCCACTATGTTCTGAGGAGGTACCTCAGGCATAATATTATGCTCTGTATTAAACACATATCCCCCGCCAGGCATTAGTATTTCGAGTATGTGGGTTGTATAATCGTACACTTCTTGTTCTGTCGCTTTGTTGAGTATCCATCGCGTATTGCATCCGGCTCCCCAGAATGTGATGTCTTTGCCGAATTCTTTCTTCAGTTCCACAGGATCCATTCCTCTTGCTGTAGTCTGCACAGGATTTATTACCTCGAACCCTGCTTCAATAAGATCAGGAAGCAGTTTCCTTATAGAACCGCAGGAATGAAGATATGTCTTCATTTTTGAATGCTTGTGTACATAGTCACAAAGTACTGCATGGCGCGGTTTGAACATCTTCCTGTAGATTTCAGGAGCCATAAATGGTCCTTCGTTAGTTCCTAAGTCATCTCCGAATCTGACTATATCTACTACATCGCCCACCGCTTCGCAGATCTTTGCCAAACCTTCCAGATGTATTTCCATTAGCTTATCAAGAAGATTTTCAACCTCTTTTGGTTCCAGTATAAGATCCATAAGAAAGTTATCAATCCTTCTTAGAAATGTGCCCCATTCGAAGAGATTACAGCCAGCTCCAATCATGATTGCCTTATCAGTCGTATTACGAAGATATATAGCTTTTTCACGAAGAGTCTTAAAAAAATCCGGTTTGTTTGCATTATCCCATGGAGATGATGCAAGTTTCTGCCAGAGTACTTTGCTCATTGCTTTTTTAATATCTTTGTAATCTTCTGGATAGCCATCTATATATGGAAAATATGTCTGGTCGAAAAATGCTCCGCCTTTTGGCATAAATGCTATTCTGTCGCCATCTTCATCATATGCATTAAAGCCTTCTTTGGTTTCTACAGGCTTAAACCATGAAGGATACTGGGCTATGCTGCCATCACAAAGTTTTACATCATACCAGTCAGTATCAAGAATATTGAAAGCTCGACCAATATCCAGCACATCCACTCCGAATCTTTGAATTATATCATCCTCCGGCTGAGCAAGCTGCTGCACGACATCATATATCCTTGTATGTCCTGTATTTATTCCAAGGTATTTTTTCAGATTATTATATGCGATCGCAGATATATTGGAACTGGGAGTAGATCCTAAATCCAGTGGCACTTTATCCGGTTCTTTATGATTAATAGATGTAAGTATACGCTCTCTTGAATTCATGTTATTTCCTTTTTTATATGGTTATTAATCAGTATGGAAAACTTCCTCCATAGAAGCCCACCATTCACCTTCCTTTGCAGAAGATACTGGCATCTGACATGGATCTGTCAATGCCCACCATTTTCTTGTAAGAGGGTCAGTTCCCATCTTTGCCATATCGGAATTGTAATCAGTCCCTATGTATTCAAAATAGCTGAAAAGCAGACCATCTCTGTAAAATATCGAGTAATTGCGGATATTGCACTTTCTTATCATATCCAGCACACCTGGCCATGCATCCGCATGCAGCTTTTTATACTCTTCCAGCTTATCCGGCTTTACCTGTATGACAGAACCCATCCTCTGCATTAGAATCACCCCTTCTTCCATTTAACAAGATAGGCATAGTCGCCATATGCCGCACTCTTTATGAATATGTATGCAAACACAGCACCCATAACAGCAGTATATCCTGTCTTGTACAGTGTCCAGCCCCATAAAGTGAATTTTGTAACGTTGAATATTTCAAGACCAAGAAGTGTAACTAGAAACAGTGCAGGAACAACGGCTATACACCATATCCAGCCGTATCTTGCTGGAATACGGAACCATTTTCCCATCCATGTCTGGAATTTATTAGCTGGTTTAATTGATGCATATACTCCAGCTTGCTTTGAACTAGAATTTATTGACCATGCTATAAGCCATGCGAAAATAATAGCAGTAATTGCTATATCGATTATCAGGTTAACACGGTTCTGTTGCATTGTATAAGCCTCAAGTTGTGCACTCTTTCCCGAATTCATGAAATAAGCGATAATACCGTTAAGGATTCCATTGACGAGGAAGTTATATAACAACTGTTTATGTAAATACTTTTTATGGTTTTCGTTCATTATCTTTCACCGACTTTCTTGAGAATCTCAACCTGATATTCAGGTATGACACCATATTTATCTGGTCCGGCGTTAAGCAGCAGACGTCCCTTCTTCGGGTATATATCATTTATTATCTTTATTACTTCTTCAGCTGTTATATAGTCCTGAGGTCTGCTGTACTGATTGAATCCGAATGACTTATCCATTCCTCTGCAGACTTCGAACCATATATCGCTTTCTTGCCAGTTCGTATTGTATTCCAGTGTTCTGAAATCATAATACTTTGTGTCAAGAACTACGTCTGAGTTCTTTTCAAGTGTAGCCTGAGCGCCTTTATTTATTAAATTTTCACCAATCTTGTTTCTCAGCAAGTTTGGCCACTGTCCCCATCTGTCATTTACTACGCCTTCTGGTACTTTACTGTAGTAATAATGAAAAAGATCCTCAAGTCTGTTATCTGTCGGATATCCGATATCGCTCCATAATATGTCTGGCATATATCTGTCAATTATTTCTACCCATTGGTCAAGGCAGTAATCACGATAGAGTTTGGAATTATCCTGCCCCATGAACAAGGAACCTGCACTGTCGATTCTTCTGTCTTTGAATGACCAGTCAATAAGCGATGAATAATACACTCCGAAACGTAAACCTCTCTTACGCACTGCTTTTGCCAAATCTCCAACGAAATCAAAATCCAGATGCCAGCCTTCTTTCTTAGGATGCTTTACCTTGGTATCAAACATGACAAACCCGTCATGATGCTTACTTACCACAACTACATATTTAGCCCCGGCTTTTTGGAACAGTTCTGCCCATTTTTCCACATCCACATTCTTCGCATGCTTTTTAAATTCTTCTACGAAATAGTCATAGGGCTTATCCTTGAAGTTTTTTTCATGATAAACCTGAGCAGGGCTTCCGGGAAACTTCATACTGTTCGGATACCACTCGGCATAAGGCATGTTCGCAAAAACATAACTCATTGGTTTTTCCTTCATTAAAGTCCCGTAATCATCAACATCAACCGGCGCGAATGCTGGTATGCTTGATGCTCCCCAGTGGATGAAGATTCCAAAATCCGCATCACGAAACCATTTTGGCGGATTATACCGATGGATATTCGGTGTATCTGTCTTTTTCATATACATTTCCTCCTAAAATATTAAATGTGAAAGCCCCTTATCAGGTAACCAATATGTTTTCCTGATGTTATATGTCTTTTGAATTCTGAACTAAAATTATTTTATCATCACAATATAGTTCTGTCTATATTTATCCGTATTTAATGTTATATCAATCAGCAAATAATAATATATTTACAATTATATTAGTGATATAATTTACTAAAATACATTGAAATTTTAAACGGGGCAAATACATGAAAAGAAGATTTTTTATTTCCATACTGCTAATAGCTTTAATAGTCCTATCAGGATGTAACTTTAATAAAACTCCAAGCGAGTCTCCATCAATATCAAATGAACCCAATGAAAGTCCCTCTTTGGAACCTTCTCTAGATCCTATCGCTACAGAAATAATGCCAAACGATGAGCCTGTGTTAACACTTGAAGAGCTTTATACAAAGTTCCACGAAGCAGAAACTGACGAAGACTATATATTGGCTTTAGGTTATGCTAATCAGATAATGTCCGAATATCCTGAAGAACAGCGAATATACTGGTTAAAAGCAAAGATGCTGATCTCTTGTATGACATATTTCAATATTGAGTTAAGAAAGACAATCGATGGATATAGCACAGACAATCCAGACTATACAGATTTTATTGTTACATTCAAAGATGAATACTCAAATACAGATCTGTCTGTAGAGTGGCCTTTTATCCATGATTATTTAGGCGGTTTAATCAACACTGTTGGCAGTTCTGGTACTGAATTATCAAGCGGAATTGGCATAGATAACTATAGAGAGTTCCGAAGAGAAGTTTTCTGTGTTCAGGGAAACTGGATTTATTTTGTAAATGCTGAAGAAGGATATTCTTTATACAAAATGAAGACAGATTTTACTTCCCGAACTCTTTTAACAGAAGATGAAGTAAGTAATCTGAATGTTATTGGAGACTGGATTTACTTTACTGATTTATCAAAAGATGGACATGTGTACAAGATTAGGACTGATGGAAGCATGCAGACATTTATCTCTGATGCAAGATGCTCTCTTATGGTAGTTTATAACGACTACATATATTATATAGATGCAAACAGTAACAATCTGTGCCGAATGAAGACAGATGGTAGTGATATCAAGAATTTTGGCTATAATGTTGAGTTAATAAATATTACTGATAATACAGTATATTTCCGCACAGAGCAGCATGAGCTTATATCCATGACTCCTGAAGGAACAGATATAAAGAGGGTGGTAATGGATGAATCGTATGGTGATTTTTACATAAACGAGAACAGTATCTATTACATGACAATTACCGAAAATGGACTTACAATATATGAATGCGACAAACAGGGACAGAACAAACAACAGTTATTTAATGCTGATTACAAAATAAACTTCTATTATGTAATGGATACACAGATACTTATGTCAGTCAGATACCCTGACCATGTAGAATGCTTTATCCTTGTAGATAGAAACAACACCGACAATGTAATACAGTTTAAAGATTATGTGACAAATAATATAATACACTTAAAAGAACAGAACAAAATACTGTTTATGAATGACTATAGCGGTTATTCGTGGTTTATACTGGACCTTGTCGATAATACTGTGAAATAGGAGACTATAAGGAAATAATGAAGATTGATGATTTATATGGTTTGTATGTGAAGTGTTTTCCAAATTACTTATGCATTAAAGACACATTTGAGACATTTCTAAAACCGCAACAGGCAGCAATATACACCGAATACAACAAGGATAAACTGATTGCATATACAATAGTCTGGGGTAATTCTATTTCATTGCTTTGTGTTAATCCTGAATATCAGAATAAAGGCATCGGTACGAAGCTTTTATATAAAGCCGAATCACATATTCAAAAGAATAATCCTTCAAAGATTCTTCTTGGTCGAGGTTCTCATTATCTTCTTCAGGGAGTACCTGAATCGAATGTAAAAGCGGTTCAATTTTTTAAAAAGTTCGGCTATACGGCATCATGGACTAGTGTAAACATGAAATTGGATTTAAAGATTTTTAACTATAATATGCTCAAAATACCAGTCCCATCATCAAATATTTCATTCCGATACGCAGAACCCTCAGATATGAATGCTCTGTTAACATCGGTAGATAACACCCAGCCTGAATGGCATAATATTTTCACAACCTGCATTGACCCTGTTCTGCTTGCAATTGAATCTGACACGAACTGTATTCTTGGATTTGAAATCCTTTCATTTAATGGAGGCAGATTTATTAAAAATGCAGGTTGTATAGGCTGTGTCGGAGTAATTACTTCAGCAAGAAATAAAGGAATAGGCCGTCAGATGGTAGCTAAAGGTGCGGAAATATTTAAAAGCCATGGTTTAAAAAGTATAGAATTAAGGTATGTCTACTTGGTAGATTGGTATAAAGCATTAGGTTTTGAAATCACTGATTCACAATGGATGGGTGAGAAATTAATTAAATAGGATAACTACCTTTATATAGGATAATATCTGTAATACTTAAATTCATATTTCTTATCTTCTACATGAACCAATAGTATCCTTTTATCTATAAACTGATAATCACATTGTTCTAAAACCTTCTGTGATTTAATATTATCTGTGCTTACAGTTCCTATAAGATATGGTATATCGTAATTATCAAACACCCTTGTTGTTATAGCTTTTACCGCTTCCGTAGCATAGCACTTTCCCCTGTTTTCTGGAAGAAGAATATAGAAAATTTCCGGTTCATGTAAATCATCATGTTTCCCAGCACCTGCTGTTCCTAAAAGCTTACCAGTTGCTTTATCAAAAACACCGAATGAAATAAGTCCGTTAACTATATCCATGTTTTCATACTGCCTGATAAGCCAATTTAAAAATCCTTCTGATCCTCCCATACAGGACAATTGACTATCATTTAAAGTCTTCTCAAACTCACCTAAATCAGACAAAGATAATTTACGTATGACTAATCTTTCAGTTTGCAATATCATATTTTTGCTCTTTCTACAGCATTTCTTCAGTCTCTAGATAAAGTCTATTTGCCTTACAAATCATTATTATTTGGTTGTATCAAAATGTGAGTTTCTTAACAATAGTAATGGCGATATGCTATTTGTCGTTCTTTCATAGGCAGGTGCCAAAACACAGAACTAGGTTAATCATTTAATATATCTGCCATTATCGGCAAAAATATTAAATAGGTATAAGAATATTTCATGATGGGTATAAAAGAGTTTCTGCTTGACAAGTATAGTATGGATGCATAAGAATTATCATATTGAATAGTACAATAATTAAGCAATATGATATAACTAAATGGAATTTGTAGAGGAATATATGTATGACAAGATATGAAATAACTGAAAAAGATAAAGAACTTATAACGATAGCATTAACTGTATTAAAAGATAATTTTGACGATGGTATCTACAATCACACAGTCGGTTGTGCTATTTTGTGTAAAAACGGAAGAATCTACAAAGGTGTAAATTGCGACTGTATTCACGGTTCTTGTGCAGAGTATATTACAATGGGCATTGCTATTTCGGCAGGTGAAAGGGATTTTGACACTATTGTTGCAGTTCATGAAAAGCACCTTAACTATGTAATTCCACCTTGTGGGAATTGTCGTCAAATGCTCTTTGAATATTGTCCGGATATAAAAGTCATTGTAAATGATGAAACTGGGAATTTGGTTAAAATAAAAGCAAGTGATTTACTGCCATTTGCTTAAAAATAAGTTTGTTTGTTAAATTCCTGCTTATTATGCTTAAAATAAACCCTAAACTTTTATGCTACCATGCGCTAAGGATTGAGTTCTTTACGACCAAAATAAAGGGTCTTAATTATATCAGTGACATCTGCGGTATTCAGCTTAATAATTATTTTGCCTTGATGTAATCACATAAATAGAAATGTCGAGCATTAAAACCCTGATTAACAGTAATTGTCTAAAAGCTGTCTAATTGTAGACACAGATCCACAGCGCTATAAACAAAGTATATCAGAGATGAAAACCCGGATGAACCTGCAGAAAGGAAAAATCCAATCTTCATCAATGCCGATTTGATTATATGTGAATGATCAATATCACTGTGTATCAAACCAGTCTATCAGATTAATTTGCCTTATACCATCATAATCCCCTGTATAATCATCCAGCGTAATTATAAATTTTGGGTAATTATCTTTAACTTGTTTTAATGAATGAAGTTCTCGTGCAAGCGTATTTTCATCCAATACTGATGCTGCGACCTGATAATACTCTGTTTTGTTTTCTCTAACAGCAACAAAATCAACCTCTGTACCACGCCCCGCTTTACCGATATTGATAGAGTAACCACGTCTTAATAACTCCAAAAAGACAATATTCTCAATCTGATGACCGATATCTCTATTAGTCACACCAAGTATCATATTACGAAGACCTGTATCGCAGATATAATATTTACTCTCAGATTTGAGATGCATTTTCCCTTTAATGTCATAACGCTGCACCTTGTAAAACAAATAGCTATCAGTTAGCGCCTCTAAATATAATTCAACAGTAGCAACACCTGTCGGGCGTCCACTTGAGGTTAGTGTGTCTGCAATTTTTTTGGCAGAAACAGGACTGCCAATACTATCACATAAAAAGGTTGCTATAGATTTTACAAGAGTAACATCGTTTAACCTTTTTCGTGTCAGGACATCTTTAACCAATACGGTATTGTAGATACCCTCTAAATACTGGTTATGCGCAAGGGTATTATCCGTAAATCGAGCAGGGTATGGAAATGCTCCCAAGTTCATGTAAAGATTGAATCTCTTGCGCTTGTCGTAAATATCCACCATCTCACTATATTCCGAAAAGGAAAGCGGAAGCATATCTATCTCTATATAGCGAGCAGTCAATTTGGTCGCAAGTTCGCCTGACAGCATGTAGGCATTAGAACCTGTAATGTAAATATCAAGACTTTTTCTTAGAAATAGACTAGATATAGCTCTTTCATAATCTATACAGTTTTGAATCTCATCAATGAATACATATGTCCATTTATCTTTCTGCATATGGGTTATTACATAATCATGCAACTTCTTATAGTCTAGTAGTTCAGAAAAATCCTGATCCTCCAGATTTATGAAAATTATCTGCTCTTCCTTAATGCCTTCGGCTTTAAGCTTGTCGATAAATAGGTCAAACAATGTAGATTTTCCGCAACGACGAACACCTGTGACAACTTTTATCATTTCCTCTTCACGCCACATGGAGAGTTGCTCTAAATATGCTTTGCGTTCAATGAGTTTATTCATTTAACACCTCCATTTGCAACTATTATATCAATTACTTGTAATTATTGCAAGTACTTTTCAAAATGAAAAAGTTCTTGCACAATATTATGCTTATCTCCAAATAAAAGAAGACATCCCTTTCCTTAGCGAAAAAGCATGTCTTCTGGTCGGAGTGACAAGATTTGAACTTGCGACTTCTTGGTCCCGAACCAAGCGCGCTACCGAACTGCGCTACACCCCGTGCTTAGATATTATAACCCTTCTTTAATATTCTGTCATCAGTATTTTTGCTATTCCATCATGTCAGTGATGTCTACATCCTGGTCTTTGCTTTTAGTCCTTACAAGCTTATTTAAAAGGTTTGTGATTGGTTTTCTGAATACTACTACAAGCCCTATAAATATAGCAAGAATGCCGATAACCAGTATTGTCTGTCCGGTTGTCCATTTTAGAACACCGTTTCCCAAGAGTGATGAGGACAGAGTTGAAGGTATTCTGGCTATAGCTACAAGGAACAAAAATATCCCGAATGGAAGTGTTACTATCCCTGCAACATAGCACAAAAGATCATCAGGCAGACCAGGAATAACAAAGGCTAAAAGGAAGAATATAGGCCCATTTCTCTTAACGAAATCCACAGCTTTTTTAGTCTTTCCTTTACCTGCAAGCTTATCAACTAAAGGTTCTCCGAATGCTCTTCCAAGCCAGTAAACGGTTATAGAAGCTAAGATAGTTGCAGTATGGTTTATAAGGAAGCCTCCCCATGTGCCAAAAAGCATGCCTCCGACAAAATACGTAACCTGGCCTGGTATAGGAGCAATTACAACCTGCAGATATGAAAGCAGGAAAAAGAGGACAGGTCCCCATTTACCTTTGCTTTCAATGTATTTTTTGAACTGGTCTCCGTTTAACTGGAATAAGCCCCAGAGCTGTTTTCCTGTATCAGTTAAAAGAAAAATTATAAAAGCCAAAATAACTGCTGCTGCTATTATCAGCTTTATATTCCTTTTCCTTATCTTTAAGCGGTTTTCTTCACTCATTTTTTTATGCTTGCGATCATATCATTAAGCATGTTCCCATATTTTATATATGATTCAAAAAGATCATTTTCACTCATTGGCTTATCTGCTAAATGTGCAATGGCGGAAACATGAGGCTCAATCGATATAATCCCATCATACTTATCTTCGTTGATAAGGATATTCAGTATTTCTCTAACTCTTCCTTCACCTTCACCTACATAGCGAAATTCATTTTCCAACCCTGGTTTTGCAATAAGCGAATCCTTTATATGTACATAATCAATGTTTCCCCTTATTCCCTGGAAGAACTTCATAGGATCATCATATCCGTGAGCAACGACATTTCCAGTGTCATATAGAAGAACAAAATTCGGACTGTTCACTTCATTCTTAAGCTCCAGCATATTCTCAGGAGATTCCCCGCCCCAGCCGGTGCAGTTTTCATGCGCTAATATGACATCAAGATCCTCAGCCATCTTTGCAAGTTCCCTGCTTCTTCGTATAACTTCCTTCTTTGTATACGCATAATCATCTTTATCTGGTATCCAGGACATTATCCTTATATATTTGACTCCAAGCATCTTCATCCTCTTGGTTGAGATTTTAAGATCCTCTTTATCAATATTGAAATCCCCTCTTATGCTTCTGCTCCAATTACCTATTGCTGAAGAAAATCCTGTTACCTTAAAATTATTCTCCTCAATCATTTTTCTTACATAATCAAAATCCTCATCATTGAATTTAGTGGTTGAAGGATTAACTGAATTATGATTTCTTAATTCAAGCGTATTCCATCCTAATTTTTTATGAGCTTCAATCTGCGTGCAGATATGTTTGCCCGCTTCATCGCTAATTCCTGTGATAATCATTTTTTCTCCTCTTTGCTGTTATTCTCACGTATATCCTCAAGAATCCCGTCGCTCCAAAGCTTCTCAAGGTTATATTTCGCTCTTGTTTCTTTTTCAAATATATTTACTACTACATCCATGCAGTCTACAAGTATCCACTTAGCCTGGCTGTATCCCTCAATCGGAGCAGATACCGTCATGCCTGATGCTTCTGCCATCTCTACCACATCATCAGCCATTGATTTACGATGACGGTCTGAAGTGCCTGTGCATATTATGAAATAGTCTGTTAGTGTAGTTACATCTTTTACCTCTATGGATATCAAATCCTTTGCCTTTTTGTCCTTTAGTAAGTTTACAAGCTCGTTCTTAATATTTTCTGTGTCCAATGTTACCTCCTTGTATGCATCGATTATATAACATATAGGCGAAGTTATAAATGGAAAATATGAATTATCTATATTATTAAGGAATAATCAAAAAATCGCTCTCTTTTTGTCTATAAATGTTGCATATCATTTATAAAAGCATTATGATGCTCATAGTATAAAAACGGGGAGAAACATAAGATTAACGGATTATTGAAAGTAATATTAATATTTATAGGGGTATTCATAATTCAGGCAGCAGCATACTGGGGCACCCAGTTTCTTGTTAAAAAACCTCATATGCTTGGAAGCAGATTTGATGATAAGATACCATTTGTACCGGTTTTCATATTTCCATATGTATCCTGGTATTTTATCCTGTTCTCAATACCTTTTGTACTTTACTTTTATTCCCTTCATACATATGCACTGTACACAATGTCTCTTTTAATTGTAGTAATAACAAGCGGTATTATATATCTGGTATATCCGACAACTTTCATACGACCTGAACCCCAAGGAAATAATTTATCCACAAAGATCGTAAAGCTCGTTTATTCCAATGACAGCAAGATACTGAGCTGCATGCCCTCTTTGCACTGTTCCTTATCCATACTTTTCATTCTTGCAGCACTTACTGCTAAAAACTTGCCCTTAACTATAAAATTACCGGTAATTATACTTTCATTCTTAATAATCCTGTCTACAGTCATGGTAAAACAGCATGTACTTATCGATGTTATTACCGCTATACCATTAGCTCTCATAAGCTGGTATATTGCTGTAGCAATTGGTGCTGATACATATCTTATACTCTTTAACTTCATTCAGTAATATTTATTTACATTGTTTTATTGTAATTCAAGGCATAAAATATATAGTGAGGTGAAAAATCATGAAAACAGCAATAATATATTATTCATATGGCGGAAAAACAAGGAAATATTGCGAGAATATGGCAAAAGAACTGTCCGCTGACATCTATGAAGTACAGACACTTAAGAGAAAGAGTTTTATTAGCAATCTCTTCACTGAATGCCCGAAAGCCCTTCAGCAGAAACCAACGAAAGTTAAAGATATTACTTTTGATTTGTCCAGTTATGACAAAATTGTACTTGCTGCTCCAATGTGGGCGGGATTTCCTGCACCTGCCTTCAATAATATTGCAGCAATGCTGCCAAAAGGCAAGGAAGTGGAAATTATTATAGTTTCAGGAAGTGGTGAGACAAAACCTGAAAACAAGGCAAAAGTTCTGTCTCTTGTAGAGAATACAGGGTCAAAAGTCACAAAATACACTGATGTTAGTAATCTGACTATTAAATAGGGCAGGTTAACACATAATAATGAAAAAGACACTTTGGTTTGTGTCTTTTTTACTGTCTTAGCCTATCTCATTCATAAACTGCACATTGTTTATATTAGCAATATCAGATGCTACAATCTCAGCTTCTGTCTCTGCTCCTTTTGGAACAGGTATCCTACATGTATGAGGTTGAGGCCCGTATCTCTGCCATATGAAAAAGTTAACTGTTATTGTATAGTTGTCTTCACGGTCTTTCGTGAACTGAACAGATGTAATCCTTGTCATAGGAGCTTTCCATTGAACATATTCACCCATTACCCATGCGCTGTATGGTCCTACAAATACTTCCGGAACTGCTTGTTTCATTTTGCGATAACGTGCTCCAGGGGCCAGAAGAGCCACTAATGATATTAATGCAAGTATACCAAGCATTAATAATATGAAGAACATTGCATCTTCAATATCATCAAATCCAAATACAGCGAACAACCCTCCGATTACTATAAAAAATGCTGCTATTATCAGAAGCATCACCTTGTTTTGGGATTTTCTTTGAACTAATTCTTCTTCAGCTTTCTGCAGTCTTTCGTTTTCCTCAAATCCCCAATGTGCTAATAGGTCAATACCCCTGAACATCCCATCAAGCCTCTTTGCCTGGCTGATGAACATAAAGAAACAAATCAGGAAGGTAACAAATAATATAGCTCCAACAAAAATCATCCAGTAGAAATTGTAGTCATCAATGACTATTCCGGCTATAATCATTGCAATGCCAATAAGCATAATGACTATAGATATACGAACCCATTTCTTTGCGTTATTCTGTAACCCCATGACTCTACCCCCCTTAGAAACCACAATTGGCAATATTAATCTTCTACATATCTAAATTATATATTATCAGTAATATTGTTATTTGTCATTAATTGCTTTTAGAAGATTTTCTGTAAAAAAGTTAAATCCTGAATCTGCAGGATGGACTGAATGATCATGAAAATATTTGGTATCATGCGGCACCAGATTTAAACCGTTTACCGGAGTAAAACCATGTTTTACTGCTAACAATGTTAATTTATCATGATATTCATCAAACATTTTTTTAAAGGATTCCTCTTCATCATATCTTAAACACCATATAGGAGTCAGCACATATACCTTCGCATGTTTATATATCTTTTTCAGTTTGTAGAAGTAAGTATCAGCCTGATTTAATACAACATCCAAATCTGCTATGCTTTTAAGATGATAGATATCATTAATCCCATATGCCGTAAAAACCATATCAGGATTATATTCATCCTGTTCATCAAGCGAATCCGGATCAAACCTCATCGCGCCTACACCTCTGTTCAGGCTCTGAGCATTTAAAGCTCTTGCAATTTGGGAAGGATATGCTAAAGAAGGGCTTAAAGCTACCATACCCTGCGTTATGGAATCCCCTACAAAAAGAAGCTTTTTGGATGAATCCTCAACCGGTTTGAAATTCCCTATATCCAAATCATATATCGTTATTTGGCTTAAATTCGGCACATACACAGTTACCCTCTTAATTCCTTCATTATCCAGCGGTTGAGTAATGGTTGACTGCTTTGTATCAAGAGCTTCTTCTATATGTTTTCTGAATATACCGTTTTCATAAAAATCAAATCCGACATATCTCCTGGAAAAATGGCTAGCTCTGTATGAAAAGGTTACCTGTTTTGCATCAGTGAAGAAATCTATACATACACCTGCAGTTCCCAGTGATCGGTCTTCTGCCATGACTGAATGGTTTTTATAGTGATCCAGCTGTTTTTGTGTAAATCTTGTAACAAGGTATCCTTCATCTGTTTTTATAACCTTGTATGCGTTCTTGAAAATACTTGTATACATAATTACTACTTCACCCTTTTTTCTCTGAAATATTCCAAAGCAGCGGCTGTCGCTGGAAAAAGAACTTCACCTTTGGAAAGCACATGACATATCGTACCGCTAAGACTTAATTCAACTGCCTCGTCAAGGTTCTTGTACATCATTTTACGGATTTTACCTACATTTTTATATGTTCTTCCTTTTTCTGCGGCATCAGCAATGAATATAACTTTTTCCATCTTACCCATTCCTGCTCGTCCGAATGTATGGTAATAGATAGCATAAAGAATCTCTTCGTCATCTATATCGTAGTCTTCATATGCAATAACTGCTGCGCAAGGACCATGTAGTATGTTCGCTGTGTGATATTCCTTGTCTATGAATATGTCTGCAGACTCTAACATTTTTACCATATCCTTAACTTCCATATCTTTGGCTATATCATGCAAAAGTGCTGCCACATATGCTTTTTCACCATCTGCACTGTGTCTTTCGGCAAGATGAATTGCCAGTTCTATGACATTCTTGACATGCTCGTATCTTTGCGGGCTATATCTCTTAATTATTTCCTGTTTGGCTTCTTCACTTATATATCCCATTTCCCAATATATACCTGTACACCTTCTTATCAAGCATCCACTCTATCGAGTCATCACCTTCTACTATGGCCTTCCGTATTACACTAGATGATATTTCAGACACGCTTCTTGTGTCAAATATGATGTCAGCATTGTAATTCTTCTTAAGCATATCCATTCTTTCATGAATCTGCTGTCTTGAAAATCCTTTTCTTTCAAACACAAGGAATGTACATAGTTTGAATACTTCTTCATATTCCTTCCATGTCGTAAGCTGAAAAAGTGTGTCCGCCCCTATAACATATACAATCCCATCAAAAACAGAGTATTCATTTTTCACCTGTCTTAATGTATCTATCGTGTATGTTGTTGTTTCTCTTTTTAATTCTATATCAGAAGCTATAAGCCTTTCATAACTGTCTAATGCTAAACACAGCATTGAATATCTTACACTGTCTTCAGTTATATTGTCATTATCTTTATGAGGAGGTTTTGTGCAAGGGGTTAAGAGTACATACTCACAGTAATCCAGTGCGTATTTCGCCATCTGGATGTGCGCTTTATGTACTGGATCAAATGTTGCTCCTAAGATACCAAGTTTCATTTTCTGCCTATATCTTTCCTGTAGTGCATATCTTTAAAGTAAACCTTGTTTATACTATTGTATACTTTTGCTACTGCTTCTTCAACAGTGTCTCCTTTTGCTGTCAGAGCAAGTACTCTTCCTCCATTTGTTACCATTACACCATCTTTTAAAGCTGTTCCCATGTGATAAACGGTTATACCTTGTTTATGCAATTCCTCTAATCCTGATATTTTGTATCCTTTTACATATTCCTTTGGATATCCGCCGCTTGCAAGAACAACTGTAGCGCTTGCCCGGTTTTCCCATTCAATATTAATCTTATCAAGTTTCTCATCTATTATTGCATCAAAGATTCCCAGAAGATCAGTTTTCAGCAATGGCAGCAGTGCTTGTGTTTCAGGGTCTCCAAACCTTGCGTTATACTCAATTACCTTTGGTCCGTCTTTAGTAAGCATCATCTGGAAATATATGACACCCTTGAAACTGCGGCCTTCTTCCTTCATAGCCTTGATTGTCGGATAAAATATGTTATTAATACAATAATCTTCTACTTTTTCAGTATAATGCAGGCTTGGACTGAAGGCTCCCATACCTCCTGTATTAAGGCCTTTATCTCCATCCAAAGCTCTCTTATGATCCTGGCTTGAAGGCATTGTCTTAATAGTTTTCCCATCAGTAAAGGCCAGTACTGTGACTTCTGGACCCTCTAAAAACTCCTCGATTATAACGGTGCGTCCAGATGCTCCGAACATATCATTTAGCATCATCTGGCTTATGGTTTCAACAGCCTGCTGATGGTCTTCAACAATTATTACACCTTTTCCAAGAGCCAGCCCGGATGCTTTTATAACCAGAGGATATTTTTTGTCCGCAATATATTCCAATGCTTTTTCTGCATTATCAAAAATTTCAAAATCTCCTGTCGGTATTCCATATTTTTTCATTAGGTTTTTAGAGAATGCTTTACTGCTCTCTATTTCAGCAGCCTTTGCAACCGGCCCGAAAGCACGTATGTTTTTTTCATTAAGCTTATCTACAAGGCCTAATGCCAAAGGGTCATCAGGAGTAACAACCACCATATCCATGGGATTCTCTTTCAAAAAGCTCAATATTCCTTCAATATCCGTAGCTTTTATGTTAACGCATTTAGCAATCTGTCCTATACCCGCATTACCTGGCGCGCAGAATATCTCATCGATCTTCGGGCTTTCACTTAGTTTTTTAACTACGGCATGTTCTCTGCCGCCTCCCCCAATAACCAGTACCTTCATCCGTCCGCCTTTCTTAATGCAAAAAGTGTCTTATACCTGTAAATATGATAGAAATTCCCAATTCATCTGCTTTGGCTATTACATCTTTGTCAGATATAGAACCACCTGGCTGAATAATGCATTCCACACCTGCTTTCTTAGCTTCGATGACGCAGTCATCAAACGGGAAGTATGCATCAGAAGCCATTACGCTTCCAGCTGCTCTTTCTCCAGCCAAAGAAATAGCAATTTTTGCTGCTCCTATACGGCTCATCTGTCCAGGTCCGATTCCTATTGAAGCCATATCTTTTACAAGCACTATGGCATTTGACTTTACATGCTTGCATACTGCCATTCCAAATATAGCGTCTTTTATTTGCTGTTCCGTGGGCTGTTTTTTTGTAACTACCTTTAAGTCATCCATATTCACAACGGTATTATCCTTACCCTGTACAAGCATTCCTCCGCTTACTTTCTTCATTACATACTCAAATTCATCATTGTATGTTATGTCATCAAGTTTTAGTATCCTTAAATTCTTCTTTTTCCTTAATAGTGAAAGAGCTTCATCCTTGTAATCAGGAGCTATAACTATTTCTAAAAACATCTCGTGAAGCTTTTCTGCTGTTACTACATCCAAAGTCCTGTTGAACGCTACTATTCCCCCAAATATGGAGACAGGATCTGAATCATATGCTTTTCTAAATGCTTCGAATACATTTTTCCCTATTCCGACTCCGCATGGGTTTGCATGTTTGACAGCCACACAGGCTACTTCATCAGGAAATTCCTTAAGCATGGAAAGCGCCCCATCAGCATCGTTTATATTGTTATATGAAAGCTCCTTGCCATGCAGCTGAACTGCATCGCATATTGTCCCTTTTGTTTTTCTGGGTTCTTTATAGAAAGCGGCCTGCTGGTGAGGATTCTCGCCATATCTCATTTCCTGAAGTTTCTCGAAGGTAACTGTAAAAGTGTTCTTCAACCTATAATCGCCTATTAACTGGTTAAAATGATTTGCTATCATTGCATCATAATTTGCTGTATGTTCAAATACTTTTATGGCAAGTCTGAAATTGGTATCATATGACACTTTCCCATTCTCTTCAAGTTCCTTTAATACCGCATCATAATCAGAAGGATCTGTCAGTACTGTAACTGTTTCATGATTCTTTGCTCCGCTTCTAAGCATAGCCGGTCCGCCTATATCTATATTTTCTATAGCTTCTTCTTTAGTCACATCGTTCTTCATTATTGTCTTTTTGAAAGGATACAGATTTATAACCAGCATATCTATCGGTGTAATATCAAGACTTTCCAATGTTTCCATATGGTCTTTAAGGTCTCTTCTTGCCAGTAATCCTGCATGAATGTTGGGATGCAAAGTCTTTACTCTTCCATCTAAGCATTCCTTAAATCCTGTTATGCTTTCAATAGGAATGACTTTTATTCCATTTTCACTAAGTGTTTTTGAGGTACCGCCTGTGGAGATAATCTCAAATCCCATGTCACTCAACTTCTGTGCGAATTCTACTATCCCGCTTTTGTCGCTTACGCTAATTAATGCTCTTTTAATCATTTTTCCTGTCCTTTATATAAATATTCTCTTCTATGCCTTTTTCATTCTTAATATCATCGGCTGCTGCCACATAACCTATCTCATATATACCTTCAGTAAATTCCTTCATTATCTTTTGGGCATCTTCTTTACTTACGGCTATAACCATGCCTATACCCATATTGAATGTGCGGTACATATTGTCTTCTGTTATACCGGCTTTTTTCATCATAAGATCAAATATGGGTAATATGTTCCATGTGCCTTTATTTATTACTGGAGTCAGGTTTCCGCTTTCCGTGAACATCCTTGGGATGTTTTCCACAAACCCGCCACCTGTTATATGGCTCATTCCCTTTATCTTGGCAATAGCTCTTATCTTCTTAATATCCTTAACATATATCTTTGTCGGAGTAAGAAGTGTCTCACCGATAGTTTTACTAAATCCTAAATATACTTTACTCAAACTTACAGAATCATCTCCAAAAATTTTACGGACTAATGAAAATCCGTTGCTATGGACTCCTGTTGATGCTAACCCTAACAGTATATCTCCTTCTCTTAATAATGATCCGTCAATAATATCCGGTTTATTAACCGCGCCAACGCAAAATCCGGCTATATCATACTCATCTTCTTTGTAGAAGCCGGGCATCTCGGCAGTTTCTCCGCCTACAAGCGCACATTCTGATTGAATACAACCTTCAGCAACGCCCTTAACTATCTGTTCTATTATATTCGGGTAATTTTTTCCGCATGCTATGTAATCAAGAAAGAAAAGAGGATCTGCACCCTGGCATAATACATCATTAACACACATTGCAACTGCATCTATTCCTATTGTGTCATGTACTTTCATAGAATGTGCAAGCTTTAGTTTCGTTCCGACTCCGTCAGTACCTGAAACCAGCACAGGTTGAGGGTACTTGCTAAGATCCATTTGGAATAATCCTGAAAAACTTCCAATTCCACCTAATACTCCTGGAGTTACTGTCCTTTGTATATGCTTCTTAATCAAGGCTACTGATTCATAACCGGCTCTTACATCTACTCCCGCTTCTTTATATGCATCCTTCATATTAATTATCCTCCTAAAGGTAATATACTAAACTTCTTTTGGAACTTCCATAGGGTATTTTCCTGTGAAACATGAGGTACAGAAGCCTGTTTTTGAATTAATTGGAGCATTCATAATCCCTTCATAACTTATATACTCCAGACTATCTGCACCTATCCATTTGCAAATCGCTTCCTTATCATTATTGCTTGCTAATAACTGTCCTCTGGTTGATGTGTCAACTCCGAAATAACATGGGAACTTATATGGAGGAGAGCATATCCTTAAATGAACTTCCTTTGCACCGGCTTCTCTTAGCATCTTTACCAGGATTTTTGTTGTAGTTCCTCTAACTATTGAATCGTCTATCAGAACAACTCTTTTATCTTTAACTTCAGTCTTAACAGGATTGAATTTAATTTTAACAGCTATCTCCCTGTCACTCTGGTTAGGAGCGATAAAAGTTCTGCCTACATATTTATTCCTTAAAAGACCTGCAGCAGCCATTATCCCGCTTTCTTTTGCATATCCGTATGCCATATCGGTTCCTCCATCTGGAACCCCTATAACAACATCTGCATCAACAGGATGTTCTTTAGCTAATATCCTTCCTGCATTGACTCTTGCATCATGAGTTGATGCTCCGTCAATTATGCTGTCAGGCCTTGCAAAATATACATGTTCGAATATGCATAAACTGCTCTTCTTGCATTCAAACAATCTCCTTGACTGTATGCCATTTGCATCTATTAAAACCAGTTCGCCAGGTTCTACATCCCTGACGAATTTTCCGCCTACAGCATCTATACCAGCAGATTCGCTGGATATTATATATGTTGAATCATTAATCTTCCCAATACAAAGAGGCATAATTCCCAAAGAATCTCTTAATCCTATTAAGTATCTTGGTGTTATCATGGTAATAGCATATGATCCATGTATATACTTCACCATCTGCTCTACTGAATCTTCAATATGTTCGCTTCCTATTCGGAACTTTGTCAGAAGAGCTGCAAGAACTTCAGTGTCATTAGTGGTATGGAACATGCATCCATTTGCTTCAAGTTCTTCTCTTAACTGATTTGCATTGATTATATTGCCATTTTTTGCTATAGCCATATATCCGCTTATATATTTCAAAACCAAAGGCTCAATCGTACCTTTTGACACATCTGCTGAAGTGGAGTACCTTACATGGCCTATTCCAGCATCACCTGGCAGCTTGTCAAGATCTGATGCCTTAAAGACCTCAGGAACAAGACCTTTTGTTTTATACCACTCTATTAAGTCCTTATCCCTCACTGCTATACCGGCACTCTGCTGTCCTCTGTGCTGGAGGGCATAAAGCCCGTAATATATTGTTTCTGCTATGTTTACCGACTTATCTTTTGAATATACACCGAAAATTCCACTCATATTATTTCTTGTTTATCTCCATATCCTTCTGGATTACCTGCTGTTCCATATCTCTTTTAAACTGCTCCAGTTTCAAACTTAAATCCTCACTACCCAAAGCCAGTATCTGTGCTGCAAGTATTGCAGCGTTCTTACCTCCATCAATAGCAACTGTAGCAACGGGTACTCCTGATGGCATCTGAACTGTTGAAAGAAGTGAATCCATTCCTCCTAAATCGCTTGTTTTAACCGGAATCCCTATAACAGGCAGTATTGTATGAGCAGCTATTACTCCTGCTAAATGAGCAGATTTTCCTGCAGCTGCGATTATAACCCTAAAACCGTTACTCTTTGCATTTGCAGCCAAATCAGCCGCTATATGCGGAGTACGGTGTGCAGAACATACTCTGACCTGATATTCAATGTTGAATTCATCAAAAAATTTAAGGCCGGGTTCTACTGTCTTATAGTCGCTGTCACTTCCCATTAGAACTAATACTTTCATTTTTCCCTCCCATTAAAAAATGCAGTCTCGTTGTGACTGCACCATAAAAAATCAAAGCAATGGAATAAGCCACTCATAGTCGGGTCTAAGGTGCCCCGGTAGAAACGTTGCAGACCGTATTCCTGCAACATATACGAGCTCTTCAAAAGAATATTTTATCATTCTGCACCCTTTGATGTCAACATAACCAAAACTGAGGTTCTTTACTTCTTTCCGTGAAAAGTTACAATGGGAAGGGATTCGGATATGAAAGCTGCAGTTTCCCTACACATAAGAATATCGCTGTCCTGAAGCTCTCATAAAGCCTGAAGCCTCTTGCTTTTCTCTTAGCTGTCTGTATCATGCTGTTCATGCCCTCTGCAAAAGCGTTAGTATATCTGTTCTCAAAATACTCCAATATCTCTTCCTTGTTCTTCCTGAATGATCTTGCCACTTTCTTCATTGGCTCGAGCCTGCTGTGCATCATCCAGCTTGTC
>Ga0123335_1003587_pt1 | contig 21428 bp, 15 predicted proteins | sample BiotimSIPDNA_2_FD_89707 | JGI IMG/M metagenome (GOLD analysis project Ga0123335, IMG submission 89707) | Anaerobic biogas reactor microbial communites from Washington, USA - Biogas_R2 time_0 SIP DNA | ecosystem: Engineered > Bioreactor > Anaerobic > Unclassified | place: Washington, USA...
AAGAGCATTCAATGTTGAATCTTCTTTGTGAATAATTGAAGTATCTGGGGAATAGAGTATCCTAAGATTATCTCTTTTACATATATAGTACAATATTTCTTCTTCAGAGAAGAGAAATGTTTCAGGAAATAATCCATTACTCCTTTTTATATAATCTTGACTAAAAATTAGACAACACCCGGATAATTTCACATTAGTTTGATCTGTTGAATAATTTAAGTATTTATCTGAAGAATTTGATATAAACGGTTTTGGGAAAAATTTTTTCTTCAGTTTTTCTGTAATCGAATCTATCATAAAATAGTTTAACCCAAGCAGAAACCTATGATGCCTAATCAGTTTAATTAATCTGGCTTTACTTTTAATAGTAAGCTCCCTTGGATTTTGATGCTTTTTGTCTGCTAAAGATACAACATCCGGACCCAAAACATCAAATTTAGAAATTTCATATTTCTTCAATACAATAGAAATAAAATCCGCATCTTCAATAATTGTATCATTATTAATAAGTGCTATAAAATTTGAATTTAATCTTTCCTTTGCATACTTAAATCCAACATTATTCCCTTTTGCAAATCCAAGATTTTCTGAATTTATTATTACAGTAATCTTTAAATTATCCTTGTAAAGAGTGCTTAATTTTTCGCCGGTTTTATTTGGGGATGCGTTGTCAACAATAATTATTTTGTAATCAGGATAGTCAATTTTTTCTAAAATTGACTCTACACATTCGATTGTATCATCAATCGTTAAATAATGCAATATTACAAATGTAAATTTGTACATTATGTTAAATACCTGCTACCAGCATAGTAACTTTTGAAGTCTGTAACAAATCCCATAATTCAATCGGCCACGGTTGATTTTCTCCTTTCAGTGCATCAAAGAGTTTAATCAATTCTTCCAAGTGACCTTTCTCACTTTTAGCAGTTTTGATCTCTTTAATATTTAAACCGTATCCTTTTAAGAAATTATAGTTATCAAGAATAATTGATTTACCATCAAAATGTATTTCCATATATTCCTTTGAAATATCCTTTGAGCCTGTTGAAAAATATGAAATTACAGCAATTGAACCGTCATTATATTTTAAAGTTATTACTTTATTATCTTCTATTTTATAATTATCTGTTCTTGGTGTAATATTTTCAGAATTAACAGAAGCTATTTCCGATCCAACTAAAGAGGTCATTAAATCAATAATATGACAAGTTTCACCGATAATTCTTCCTCCTTCATCAAACACCCAATGATCATCTTTAAGTTTCCCAGCATTCATTCTGTAGTTTATTATTAAAGGATTAACTCTTTTTTCAGTATGCCTTTTTATTTCTGTTATATATTTACTAAATCTTCTATTATATCCGACCATCAATAAAGGTTTCTTTTCATTTCCTTCAGAATAGAATTCTTCTATTTGCTTAATCTCTTCAGCCTTTATTGCAAGGGGTTTTTCTACAAAAACATTTTTTCCGGATTTTAAAGCTTTAATTACAAGTTCTCCATGGTTTTTGTGGCGTGTACAAATCATTACTAAATCTACCGACTTGTCATTTAAAATCACATTATAATCCCCGGTTATATAATTTGCTTTATACAATTCAGCAAAACCTTTGGCTTTATAGCCATTTTTACTCATTATTGCATGCAAAGTAAATTTATTTTTCAGCTTTAATAAGTTAGGAAGATGTATACTTTTTGCAAATTCTCCTACACCAACAAACCCGATATTTATTTTCTCTTTTGAAATTCCTGTATTGGTAACAATAATTTTTTCTTTTTCTTGTTTTATGCTTTTTATCAAGTTTGTATCGGGTAACCCGTAATCAAGAACTACACAAAGCGGCTTTGAATTAGAATTTTTGAATGAATTGAATGCTTGCTCTATCCTATCAGTACCCAAAACCTCCGTAACAAGTTTATCAACTTTAATATTTCCCTGCGAAAGCTGTCGCAAATATTCACGCATATTTCTGTTTTCTGTCCAACGTACATATGGATAAGGATAGTCAATACCTTTTTCTTCGTAATTTTTATCGTACCTTCCAGGTCCATAAGATGTTGAAATAAGAAAATCAATTTCCTTGGCATATATATCTTCCCGGTTTATCTGCATTCCCGAAACGCCAACCAGAACTACCTTACCTTTTCTTCTGCACATTTTAAAAGAATTTGAAATGGGTTGATTACTGGAAGTTGAAGCTGTAAAAATAACAGCATCAACACCAAATCCGTCCGACCAGTTTTCAATTATACTAACTGCATTTTCATCATCCGGATTCACTGAGATCTCAGCTCCTAAAATAATAGCTTGTTCCAGACGTTCTTTATCCAAGTCAACTGCTGCAACCCTGATTCCTGAATTTCTTAACAATTGGATTGTTAATAGTCCTATTAAACCAGCACCATAAACAACAGCAAGTTCTCCCATCTTCAAGTCAGCTCTTCTTACCCCTTGCAGTGAAATTGCTCCTATTGTTACAGTTGAAGCAGATATAAAATCTACATTTCCGGGAATTTTATTTATCAAATTTACAGGAACATCAACATATTCTGCATGGCAGGCATATCCGCCGCCAGCAGCAGTAACTTTGTCGCCAATTTCAAAACCAATGGTGCCCTTACCAATTCCTACAACAATACCGCTTAGTGAATAACCAGTTGCATTTCCAATTTCAGTTTCACTTTTATATTTTTTAATAAATACTTCAATTCCGTCATTTCTCATCCAGTCTAAAGCTTTCTTTATTTTTTCAGGTTGGTCCATTGCCTTTTTAATTAAAGATTTTCCTGAAGCAGCAACTCCAGACATCTCCGTACCCGGCGATATGCAACTATTAACAACCTTTATCAATAGTGAATTTTCAGACACGTTTGGGGCAGGCACTTCTTCTCCAATTACTTTTCCTTTTTTTACAATTGCCTGAATCATATAATTTTCTTCTTATTTTATTAGTGATTTATACAAATTGACTAAAATTTTGCTTGTATTCTGCCAGTTATATTTTGCAATTACAGCTTCTTTTCCTTTTTTACCCATAAGCTGCATTTTTAAGTTATCGCGATGCAAAGCAATTATTTTTTCAGCAAGATCATCACTATCCCCTGTTTTGTATATACTGCCGCACTCCTCTTGTTCAACAATTCTTTTTATAGGATTGCAGTTTGTAGCAACAACCGGTTTTTCAAACAGCATATACTGAAAAAGTTTGTGAGGGATAGTATTATCAGTATGTTTAGTTTTAAGATGCGGAATAATACAAATATCACTAGCATTAATATAGGCCGGAAGTTTTCCGTGAGGCTGCCATCCCTCGAATTTTATAAATTCACTTATTTCAAGTTCTCTGGACATCTTTTTTAATGATTCAATATTCTTGCCGCTTCCTACCAAAACAACTTTAAGATTACCAATTATATTTACAATTGAAGGAATAGCTTTAACAACAGACTCAAGTCCGCGGTGCAGATCGAATGCCCCAATATACGTAACAGTAAAATGTTTATTATCTTTTTGAATCTTGTGCAGCTCAAACATTTTAAGATATTCTTCAATGTTAACATAATTTGCAACTACACTGAATTTATTTCTATCCAATCCCAATGAAGAATAACGATCAACAGCTTCTTCAATTACTGTAACTATAAAATCCATTTTGCTTATCCATTCAACTTCTGTTCTCTCCCATTTAGGGATTGAGATTAAGTATTTACCCGGAAATGTATTGCTAAACTTATATTTTTTTAATCCTTCAACATAGTTTTCGTGCAAATCACCTATTATTGGAATATGTAATTTATACTTCTCTTTTACTTTTATTCCTGCTCCAAACATATAGAGATCGTGAATATGAAGGACATCAATCTTATATTTCTTTACAAATTCATTAATTCTTTTAGCCCACCATGCTGGGTAAATATTTAAAATAGTATTTGTAAGTGCACGAAACTTTTTAATAAAATACTTTTTTGCTTTTACTCTTACTATGGTAGAATTATTAAATTTCTCTTCAGTTTTTTCATGCCCATAACTCAAACACAATATAAAAACGCTAAATCCAGCTTTTTCCAGAGCCGATACTTCATTTTCAATACGAATATCTCCAATAAACTCATTATCCACAACCATTCCAATATTCATATATTTACTCCCTTAAATAAAACAAAGATCGGTATTTTATTAAAATTTTCTTTCAGCTTATCAAATTCTTTTACAGACAACACAAGAACGGATATTTTTCTTTGTATCAAATTTTCAGTTTTAGCTCTAACCCTTTCAAGCTCATTCTTATTAATATTGTCCGCAACAACAACAAGATCAATAAGACCGTTATCCTTGCCTTCAGCATAATCGCCTCTTATAAATGCAATTTGCAAATCTCCAAGCTTATTTATTATATCAGTTATTACTTTATCAATACCGGTTGATTTAAATACAATATTTCTGATGTCATTAAACATCGGATGTTCAGTATTGGCTTTATAAACTTTATTTCTGCCTTCACGATACGAGATAAGCATTCCCGCTTCGGAAAGTTTATTTAATTCGACCCTTATATTATTTGTCGATTCCCCGAACTCAGATGAAAGCTGCCTAAGATAACCAGTGGAAGATGAATTAAGAAAAAACTTTAATAAAAGTTTAATTCTTGCTTCTGATGTAATTAACGATTTTAACATTTAACGAGTAATTATTTTACTCGTTAAATGTAGTATTGAATTATTTAAAATGCAACACTATTTTATATTTCACAAACTTTGTTATTTTCAAACTTGTATTTCTTATTTGATTTTTCGCAGAAAGCAAGTCCGTCTTTATTAAAATTTAATCTTTTCCCTGCTTCGCTTACCCAGCCGATAATTTTTGCCGGCGAGCCGACAACCAGCGCAAAATCAGGAATATCCTTTGTAACAACTGCACCGGCGCCAACTAAAGCAGCTTTGCCGATAGTGTTCCCGCAAACTATCGTGCAGTTTGCCCCGAGCGAAGCACCTTCCTTAATTAAAGTTCTTACATAGAATTGCGAACCGACCTGCGGATATTTGCAGCGCGGTTCAAGTATGTTTGTAAAAACCATCGAAGGTCCGCAAAAAACATAGTCTTCCAGTTCAACGCCTTCGTAAATTGAAACATTGTTCTGAACTTTGCAAAAATTTCCGATTTTCACATTATTCCCGACATTAACATTTTGGCCGAACACACAATTTTTACCAATTCGTGTTCCGCTTTGAATGTGCGAAAAATGCCATATTTTTGTTCCTTCGCCAATTTCGCAGTTATCATCAACATAAGCCGATTCGTGCTTAAAGTAACTCATTTTGTATTCCCGCAATGTTCGTTAAAATAGGATGAAAATGATCGGGCTTTTCAACAACAATGGCAGAACGCATTTTTTGAACTGCTTCTATGGAAGGTCTTGCAGATTCAATTCCGAATCCCTTTCCCTGTAAAATGAGTTCATAAACCTTTTTATGAAGATCCGTAAATCCCTCAGTAAATTCAAGTTCTTCGCCGTCAGCAATTATCGAGCGGAAAGTAGATTTATTATTTTGAACTACTTCTTCAGGCAAATCATTGCGGTCAATTGAAAGGAACCATCGAACATTTGCATTTTCAAGTTCCAGAAATCCCGCCATTTTATTTGCAGCGTTAAGATGAACTTCAGATTTTTGAACCTTTCCGAAAAACCAGATAACCAAATCGAATAGATGAATACCGATGTTAGTTCCCACACCGCCCGATTTTTTAACATCTCCTTTCCATGAAAAATGATACCACGGACCGCGCGATGTAATATAAGTTAAAACTACATCTGCTTTTTTGCTTTTATCTCTCTTTTCAATTTTCTCCTTTAATGAAACTAATCCAGGGTGAACCCTTAACTGCAAAAGAGTAAATACTTTTTTCCCGGTTTCTTCTTCTAATTTCTGTAAAAGATCAAGATTCCAGGGATTAAGCACAATAGGTTTTTCGCAAATCGCATCTGCACCTATACGAAAAGCAAAACGGATATGAGCATCGTGAAGATGATTTGGCGAACAAATTGAAAGATAATCGAGTTTCTGCGGATACTTGCCTTGTCTTAATTTTTCGAGATGCCTGTCAAATCTTTCGAAGTCGCTAAAATAGCTTACTTCAGGGAAATATCGGTCTAATATTCCTACCGAATCGTTCGGATCGAGTGCGGCAATTAAATTGTTATTAGTTTCGTAAATTGCCTGCAAATGCCGCGGCGCAATATATCCGGCAACACCTGTAATTGCAAAATTTTTCATTTTTCTTCCTGATTTTTCTTGAAGATTTTATTTTTCAAAAATTCATTTTCAAAAAGTGCAAAGCCTATCATCATTAAAATGATTATAATATTTCCCGCCCAAGCCATTGTTATACCCGAATAATAAGTCGGCGGATTGAAATCCATTACAAGTCTGCCGTTTCCGGAAGGTATTACAAGTCCCCGCAAAATATGATTTACACAATGGACTTTTATTCCCTTTCCGTTAAATGAAGCTTTCCAACCTTCGGGATAATAGATTTCCGATATTACCAAAAATCCTTCTTTGTCATTTTTAACTTCAAACTCAAGTTTATTCGGGGAAACATTAATAATTTTAACTTCACCTGTATTATTGTATATCTTATTTTCAAGTCCGCTGCCGCTTATTAAAAGAGCTTCGTTTTTTGGATTGAACAATGTGTCATTCATAATCTCAAGCATTAAATTCGGCGATTCCGTATTTTTCGTTTCTTTTACAAACCAAGCTTTAGGATAAGCATTTATATTTTCGTAAAGATAATTCTGTCCGTCAGTTACCAAAGGTTTTAAATTAGGCATCATAACTCCCTGATCCAGAACCGCATACTTTCCGCCAAGCATATTTATAATATTCCAATTAATTTTATCGGGAGTATTTGCCGAAAACAGGTTATTATCAATTATATCCTGAATATTCTGCATTTTAATCGCACTGTATCCGTTTATTGTTGGATAGAAATATGAGTAGAAATTACTTTGAAACTCTCTGCCTAAAACAATTGCTCTGTCGGTTTGAGGCTGTTTTTTTAAGAACTCCGTAACTGATGTGTTTCTAAAAATTGAGGCTTCCAGTTCATTTTCTTTAACCAGATTAATTTTTTCTGCAGCGCGGTTGTTGGCTGAACCTAATTCAATAAGAACTAATCCCAGCAATAATATTGCAAAGATTTCAGTCCGTATTTTTCTAAAAATAAACAAAAATGAAACAGCGGTAAGCCCGACAACAATCCATAATTGCTTGATTGCATCGGCAGTTAAAAATTCTTTACGGATATTTTTTACAAGTTCAAGAGTATTGGAATCGTAGTTTTTAGCATCCGATGGCAGCGAATAAGCAAATCCATCTTTTAATAACAATAATGCCGCTAAAAATGCTATTGCCGATCCAAAAATGCCGGCAGTAAGTTTAATATCTTTGGGGTACTCAAATGATAAGAAAGACTTTAACCCGTATCCCGAAAGAATAAGAACAGCAATAAAAGTAATGTTTGCCATCATAGCCGGAGCGCGGAATTTTGAAAAATACGGGACATAATAAAAGAATAATTTATAAAGTTCCGGGAAATGCTTACCGAAAGAAAGCAGCAGTGAGAATATTGTAAAAACGGTTAGAGAAAACACGAATGTGTCTTTTCTGTTTTTAATCACACCAATTAAGGCAAAAATAAAAAGTATCATTCCCATATAGGCATAATTTCCCGAAAAAGGTTTATCTCCCCAATAACCAGGTATCTGTCTTCCTGTAAATTGCGGATATTCTTTGCCGTCATAAATTTCTGCCGAAACGCCTCCGTGAAAACGCTGGATGAAAAAATCCATAACTTCAGCAGGTGCAAGCGACCAGTTAGTTGCGTAATCAAAACTTACTCCGCCTGATTGTTGTGCAGTTTCGTGGTCAGTTACTGAAACAACCGGATTTCCGCCGCGCGTTGAATACGGAGTGTATTCTTTGATGCTTAAAAACGGCTGAGATGCTGTTAAAACGGTAAGAATTATTGCTGCAGCAAATTTCAGGAATATTGAAATTCCCTGTTTGTATTTTTTATTGATAAATATCTTTAAATACTGATAAATAAAAAGGAAGAACAACATTAAAATAGCATAAAACACAATTTGGAAATGCTGTGTCCGCACTATCCACGAAAAAATAAAAGCAAAAGCTGCAGCACCGAACCAGGAATTTTTATCTATTAAATAATTAAAAGTTAAAACAAGCCAAGGTAAAACCATTACAGCTCGGAGTTTAGAATAATGTCCATCGCCTACCAACGATTGCCAATCGGGTAAAAGTGTAAAACCAATAGCAATAATAGCGCTAAAATACCATGGAATTTTCCGGTAAACTAAAAATGAATATATACCGAATGCCCCGACTAAAAAGTACAAATAAGCCCAATATGTAACACCTTCCAGTTTTCCAATTAAAGTATCAAAATGAATAAGTTCGGGGGTAATTCGTTGATAAAGCGGCATTCCCGAAAATATTCCCGTATTCCACAAGGGGGTTTCGCCGGTTTTCTCGCGCCATTCTGTAACAAGATTTGTTTCTCCTTTTGAAGCTACAATATCGGTTCCAGACGGACGCATATTATCAAATAAATACGGTGAGAAAACAAATGTAACCGGAATTAAAATTAGTAAAACTGCGATTGCATATTTTGTTTTTGCCGGTAATGAATCAAAAAAATTGCTTAATGCTTTCTTATTATTTTTTTGTTTTGTATCTCTAATTTTTGCCATAATCCCTTCAACTTTTTTAAGATGTAAAGCTAACTATAATATTTTTCTAATGAAAATTCTTTTGTTTCAAAATTGTTTGAATTGATAAACATTTTTTCCCAAATTGCAAATCCTACTAGCACCCATATGTAATTATAGTGCCACCGTAATTTCGGATTTGCCGGATAATCTAAAATTCTTTTTATGTAATCGTAATTAAACAATCCCTGTTTTTCGATAAAATCTTTAGTAAGTATTTTCTCCGCAACTTCCTTTAAATCTTTTTTGAATTGAAGAAACGGATTTACCGTAAACCCCCATTTTTTTTTCTGAACAATTCGCGGCGGAAGTTTTGGTTCCATAGCTTTGCGGAAAAGATATTTTGTCGTGTTATTCTTAATTTTCAGATGCACCGGAATAGAAAACCCGAAATTCACTAAATCCAAATCAAGAAATGGCACACGCTCTTCCACTGAATTTGCCATCGACATTCTGTCTTCAACCAGCAGGTAATCGTTCACCATTTTTGTTTGAAATTCAGTAAATAAAACTTGATCGAGATAATTCATATCTTTGCTTTGCTTGAAAAATTCATCAAATTCGGTATTCACTTTTTTAATTTGAGTTTTAAACTTCCCAACTACAGATTTATTATATATTTCATCGTAAAATCCTTCATCGTAGTCCCAAACATTTCTAACAATTAGGTAAAATTTCTCAATATCATTTATTGATAAAAGCATCTGAATTCCGCGCCTGTATTCATCAAAGCTAAGTGTATGCGAAGCGTTTTGAATTTTAAAGAGAAACTCTGATTTCCATTGCAGTAATTTTCCTAAAAATGGGGGTATCTTATTTTTAAAACTGTTAAACGGGAAAACAAATTTGTGAATATCATATCCTGCAAACAGCTCATCACCACCAAGTCCGCCAAGCACAACCTTTACGTGTTGCTTTACAAAAGCTGACATATTAAAACCTTGCAACAGATTTATTTTTGGTTCTTCTGCGTGCCATATTACCTGAGGAAGACTTTTCAGCGGTTCCATCGAAAGGCTATGCGTAAAATGGTTTGTACCGAAATGCTTCGCAATCATTTCAGCATCGGTAAACTCATCGGTGGGTTCGTTAAATCCTAAAGTAAAAGTATTAATTTTTTCAACGCCCAGTTCGTGCATCTTTTGTACAATTGTCGAACTGTCCATTCCTCCGGAAAGATAAACTCCAATCGGCACGTCACTCATTAATTGTCGCTGCACAGCCTGCTTTATGTAAAAGTGCATTTCGTCAATTGCATCATCTTCCGTCATTTTTGTATTAACGGAAGGTTCGAGCCGCCAATATTTTTCAACCTTAATTCCGTAACTGTTATGAACAAGAAAATGCGCCGGGGGAAGTCTTTTAATATCGGCAAAAAGAGTCTCATTCCTTTGAGTATATCTAAGATTAAGCTGTGAGTGAATCGAATTATAATTTATTTTCCGTTCAACTTTTTCGTGCAAAAGAATTGATTTTTGTTCGGAGGCAAAAAGGAATAATCCGTCTTTAAAATAATAGTGAAGCGGCTTAATTCCAAAATGATCGCGGGCAAGTATCAATTCATTTTTCGGTATATCAAGAATTGCCAAAGCGAAAATTCCATTTAACTTAGCAAAAATACTTGTGCCATATTCTTCATACCCATGTATTATAGCTTCTGTATCGGAATTTGTTTTAAAAATATGCCCTTTTGAAATCAACTCTTTTTTAATTTCGTGGAAATTGTAAATTTCGCCATTATAAATTATACAGAGCGAATTATCCTCGTTAAATATCGGCTGGTCGCCTGTAACCAGATCAACAATGGAAAGCCGCCGGTGCCCGAGGGTATAGCTGCCGTTCTCGTAAACCGAAGCAGCATCCGGTCCGCGATGACTTAAAATATCTGTCATTCGCTTAACCAGTTCTTTATTTCCAGTATTTTTTTCGAAGACTCCTGCTATTCCGCACATATTAAAGCCTGTTTATTTTTTTTAATGCGCGATATTTTACAGGATACATTTTCAGCAGATTACTCTTTTTATCGTATTCAGTAAATTTGTGGTAATAATTTGCAAAATCGTCGCGCTTAGTTAATTTGTAAAGCAGCTTAAGCTGAAGATTAACAAGCCTCAAATATCCTATTGTGCAAGGATCAATTTCCGGATAATGAGACATTTTGCAATAGTTAAACCTCAACCAATATCCCATATCATATTCGGGTAGCCAGTCAATAAGACTTTCAATTCCCTCATCAAAAAGATTTTTTGCTTTAAGATTCTTATTTGCGCGATAAAAATCATATAATCCCAAAAGAGAAAAAATGTGCCCGTCCAACACCATAGTTGGTTCTGCGGCGACGTATTCTTCATAAAATTTGCCTTTTTCGGTAAAAGCCGAAACACCGCCTTCTTTAATATCGGATGTAAACGGAATAAGAGCGCTTTCAGCAACTTCCAGAAACTCTTGATTGTTAGTTTCCTGCCAAGCTCTCAGCAGGACTGAAATTGCGCGGCTTTGAGTGAATGCTGATTTCCAGGGAGTGAATATTTTATACTCGGGTTTGGGAATATCGGTAAGCCAATATGCACCCAGTTTTTCGTCCTGTATTTTATTGTTCATAAACCATTTTACTATTCTGAAAAAATGGTCTTTCTTTTCAGGCAACACAGTATCGATATAAGAATTATAAACAGCAAGAGCATATTGCCCTATCGAAATTGGATAATAATGCATTTTCGGTTCGTCAACATCAATATATGATGAATTAAGAGGGACTCCGTCGGCATCAAATGATGTAATTAGTTTATTGAGTTTCCCGGGGTCTTCTTCAAATAAAAAATAAAACTGCCCAAGCTTTTGAGTCTGCAATTCTGTGGAAATAATATAAGGTTCGCTGCTTTTTTTTAAATCATCAGCAAACTTTTTCAGCATAAATATGTATTTCCGGAAATTCATACTACCTCATCAAAAACCGAGGCAAGCTGTTTGGTTAGTCCTTTGCGCGAATATCTTTTAATTACTTTTAAATTTATAATCTGTCTGTAATCTGCTTTCCAGTCTGTAATTTTATCAATCAGCACCTTTGTAAGGTCGCTTCCAAAATCGAACATTTTTCCACAGCCCGATTCTTTCAAAATCTGCGAAGCGTCTCCGTGAGATGGACCTATTCCCAAAATAAAATTTCCTGTTGCCATATATTCAAACAGTTTTCCGGTTAAAATCCCTTCATTTTTTGGAGTGTTTGGAATAACCAGTAAAAGAATATCCGATTTCTGCATAATTTTTACGGTTTCGGAATGCGGACGGGGATAATAGAATTTTATCAGTTCGCCAAGAGAAAATTTTTCAACGGAATCGCGTACAGACTCGTGAAAATTTCCGTAGAAACTTATTTCAATCTGCTCTTTTAAATTTTCAGGAAGACTTTGAACTGCGTGCAGAAAATCGTCTATATACTGATCTTTTCCTAAAGTTCCTGTGTAAGATATTATAAATTTCTCGTTTTTCGGTCTGATGTAATCAAAATCGGCATCATCGTAACCGTTAGGAAGAATGTAATAATTGTTTTTGCAAATATCATAAAACATTTCTGCAATAGAGTGGCTTACGGTTATTGCAGCGTTACAAGATGAAAGAACCATTTTTTCAAGCTTCTTATCCTTAGAATTCGCAAACGCGGTTCTTTTAAGATCTGCCTGCCAAAAAGCCGAACTCCATGGATCGCGGAAATCGCAGACCCATTTAAGTCCGGTTTCTTTTGCTAATTTATACGCACCTATTTGCAACGAATGCGGAGGAGAAGAGCTGAAAATCAAATCGGGAAGTTCTTCTTGTATTACTTTCAGTCCTTCTTTATGAATGTATTTTATCCAGCCGGTCTTGGCATCGGGCACAAAAAAATTAGCCCTTATCCATTTGCTGGCTTTTATTTTAAACGTATCCTTTTCATTCTTATTAAGCACAAATGTCGGCACATTTTCTTTCCCTGTTAAACCTGCAACAGATTTATAAATCTTTACAGGCTCAAATATTTTTGTCTTATAAACCCTGCATCCTGAAGGAATGTCATCAAGCAGCGATTCGTCAATATTCGGGTAATTTCCGTTTTCTACGGTAAGTACAACCGGCTGCCATCCGAATTCGGGAAGGTATTTTACAAATTTTAATACTCTTTGCACGCCGGGTCCGCCCGAAGGAGGCCAATAATATGTAATTATTAATACTTTTTTCATTTATTTATCAATTTACTGATTTAATTGTAATATTTTTTCACAAATCCCGTGGTTTCTTTCCTTTTAAAAATTACTCTCCTTATAAAAGCATATATAAAACCGGTGCCGTAACCGATAATCTGAGTAGGAACTATCAACGGGATATATTTGCAAACCCGCATATCCTTGTATTTTACTCCGGCATGGATTGACATTATTATCAGCATAATTATTCCTGCAATTAAAACAGGAAGAAATATACCTGGTAAGAATATTGTAAAAATTATTATTAACGCCGACATTAAAGTTCCTGCAGCAGGAAAGAAGTGAACGAGTTCAAGCATTTTGCTATCAATTTTATAAAGGTTAATACGAGCCACGCCCCAGTTAAAAACCTGTTTGAAAAATTTCTTAACAGATATTCTTCTTTTATGATAAACAACAGCATCGGCTACTTTTATAACCGGTTCGCCTGTTTTTATTATTCTATGGCTGAATTCAATATCCTGCCCGTGCCGGAGTTTATTCATACCGCCTATTTTTTTGTAAATATCGTTTCTAACGCCCATATTAAAACTGCGCGGATAATATTTGGATATTTTTTTCTTCGAATGCCCCCGGATTCCGCCGGTTGTTATAAATGATGTCATCGAATAATCGATTGCTTTCTGGACGGGTGAAAAATCGGGCAGTACTGCATCGGGACCTCCGAAACCGGCTGGTTCTGAGCTTTCCAAAGCCTTTTTGTATGCCGAAAGCCAGTTTTTATCTGCAATACAATCGCTGTCAATAAAAAGCAGATATTTTCCTTTGGCATTTTCCATTCCTAAATTTCGGGCTTCACCCGGACCTTTATGATTCTGCTTCAGGAAATTAATTTTTAATCTGCTCTTGTTTTCAAAAGCTTTAATTATATCTTCGGTATTATCGTCAGATCCGTCATCAACAATTATAATTTCAAATTTAGAAGGATCTATTGTCTGGACTGATAACGATTCAAGTAACTCTTTAATTTCATCTGCACGATTGAATGTAGGAACAATAACCGAAAACAGAACTTCATAATTCATTTATAATTCGGTTCCTTATTTTTTATCCTTTATGCTGTATTCTTCGTCACTCTGAAAATTATGGACAAATGCTTCGCCAAGCAAACCAACGGAAAAGAATTGAATTCCTACAATCATAAGCAGCATACCAAGAAACAGAAGCGGTCTGTTGCTGAGCGGCATATTGTGAACCCACCATAAATATGCCAGCAGCCCATCAATAGCAAAACCGGTAATAAACGAAATAGCTCCTAAAAACCCGAATAAATGCATCGGTCTTTTTATATATCTGGTTGTAAAAAGCACAGTAATTAAATCAACAAAACCTTTAAAAAACCTGGAAATGCCAAACTTTGTTTTTCCGTAACGTCTCGGATGATGATGTACAACAATCTCGGTTATCTTGTAACCTTCCCAATCGGCAAGAACAGGAATATATCTGTGGAGTTCGCCGTAAACTTTTATATCTTCAACAACTTCTTTTCGGTATGCTTTTAATCCGCAGTTAAAATCGTGTATTTTAATACCCGACATCACCCGTGTTACATAATTGAAAAATTTTGAAGATTGTCTTTTTATAATGGGATCGAATCTTTTCTTTTTCCAGCCCGAAACAAGATCAAATCCTTCTTCAAGTTTTTTTATCAGATTAGGAATTTCAACCGGGTCATCCTGTAAATCTGCATCCATTGTAATTATTGCATCACCGGCAGCACTTTTAAAACCGACTTGCAAAGCGGCAGATTTTCCGTAATTTTTACGGAAACTAATATAGCGTACGCGGTTATCATTTCTCGCAATTTCTTTAATAACGCTCAAAGATTTATCTGTACTACCGTCATCAACAAACAATATTTCGAAAGCAGGCATTCCCTGGGTAAAAACCTTTTTTATTTCATTGTATAAAGGACGCAAAGATTCTTCTTCATTAAGCAAAGGGACAAGTATTGTTACTTTGCTGAAATTTTTCTTTGAAGAAACAAGGGACCTTCCGGCTGGATTTTTTCGCCTCTGATAATAATTTCTTCTGTTTCTGTTCTGGCCGCTTTGTTTTGCTTCGGTGCCCGGACGTTTTTTATCTGGTTCAGCATTTTTTTCAGCTGGATTTTGCGGTTTATTTTCGGACAATGATTTTATCTCCTCATCAATTTTTTGAAATGCGCTATTGTTATTTTCTTTTTCCAATTTTTATGATGCTTATTATTTATTTTTACAGTTGCTAAAATTAAGTTAATATTGAACTAAAATCAATTATTGGAACAGAACGGAGATATGGGAAATATTGTTTTGTGGACTTTAATACGGCTTGTTATTCTTATACCGGCGCTTTGGTATTATTCCGAAAACTATTCCGGAAGGTTCGATTGGGCTGTTTTAAGCATTTCTATTTATCTTATAATAATCCACCCGATTATAAACGCATATAAAATTTTTGAAGAAAATAATAAAAAAGTAAGAGAAGAATCGCTGTGCAGCAAGTGCAAGCATTTCGATGAATCGGCTGTTCTTTGCATGAAATTCGATGAACATCCTAAAGAGAATTACATTCCCTGCGGCACCGAACATTTTGAGAAAAAGTCATTGATTCCTAAATGAAAGTTTAATATTACATTTTTATCAAAGAATTTTATAATAATGCGAATTTTGTAAATTATTGTAGTCAACAATCTTAACAATTCAGCTAAAACACACTTTGTTGATAATTTTTTATTGATTATAAAAATGTTTTAACTTATGTTTTAGCAAAACTTAATTTATTAATTTTAATTTGGTTGGAGCAAATGAAAAAATCTTATATCCTTAGTTTTTGGGCAGTTTTGTTATTTTCAATTTCATTTTCACAAAATATTGTAACAAATGGTAGTTTTGAGGACGAACTTGAAAATTGGGATATTTACGATGACGTTTATATTTCGAAATATTTGGCAAGAGATGGAGAATACTCATTGGGTATTTCTAACAGTGTTCGTGGGAAAGGATTTGTTGTTCAAGAATACGAAGATTCAATATATTCTTTTAACGCATTCTTTTCTGTTTTTCCGCAAAGTGAAAATTACGTAAATACTTTCGAATTGGTTAAGGATTGGGATTATCAGTCTGCTGAGTTTATATCATTAATAGTTTTATCTGGAGATTCAATAAGATTTAAAAGTTTAGACGCTGATACTACGATTTATTTGAAGTTACCTTTACATCGATGGAGTGATTTTTCCATTATTTGTGATAGCACTGGGAAAGAAAAAAAATACTATATAAATGATTATTTAATCTGTACACAAAAGAATGACACAACCAATTATTTTAATTATGCTATAATTGGAGATTTAAGTAATAGCAAACATTATGGAGCTTTACACTACGACAAAATTGAAATTTTCAATACAACAGTTAAAGATAGTACTGGAGATTTCACAGTAACATCTAAACTCACAATAGAAGAATTAAATAAAGACTATGAAATTTTAGAACAAAACTTTCCAAATCCATTTAATCCGGTAACCACAATAAAATACAATATTCCTAGTAATATTAAAAAAAGTCCCGTAAAAGTTGTTTTAAAAGTATATAATATTTTAGGTGATGAAGTAACTACATTAGTTAACAAATATCAGTCACAAGGTAATTATGAAGTAGTGTTTGATGCAAGTGATTTGGCAAGTGGAATATATTTTTATAAATTGCAAACAAACGAAATTTCGGAAATCAAAAAGCTTGTTATACTGAAATAGTATCATTTGATCTGAGATTGTAAATATACATTAAAAGTACCAGTTATTTACCTATGAAAGACGGCTCGATTCAAAGAGGACTTAGGTTTAACCGCCTAACAACTTCATTTCTTTAGGATTTTCTGTATTACAATTTACCTTTTGATAAATTAAAGTATAACAAATTAATTTCATCCTTTGGGAAGCGTGAAATAAAAAGTACTGCCTTTGCCTTCAGCACTTTCAGCCCAGATTTCTCCTTTGTTCAGTCTAACAAAATCTTTGCATAAAATAAGCCCTAATCCTGTCGATTCTTCTCCTTCTGTACCTTTCCTTCCTGTTTTTTCAGAAATTTTAAACAGCTTTTTAAGAAGCTGGCTGCTCATTCCTATTCCTGTATCTTTAATCGATATTTCGATAAAGTTTTCATCCTTTTCCTTAGTCTTGCAAATAACTTTTCCGTTTTTTTCGGTAAATTTAAGCGCATTTGCAATAAGATTTCCTAAAATTGAATTAACCATTCTTTCATCGGCAAATACTATTGTTTTCGTATCACTTTCATTTACAATTTCAATATTTTTTTGTGCGGCTTTTTGAGAATGAATTAATATTGCGGAATTTATATTATCCGAAATAGAAAACTTTTTAGGATAATAATCTATTGTTCCCTTTTGAATCTGCGCCCATTCAAAAAGATTTCGCAGCAGGCTAAGCATATTTTCGGCAGATTTGTTCATCTCACGGCTTATTTCCGAAATTTCCTCCCGCGAAAAATTGTTTTCTTTATCCGATAAAATTTCTGTCAATCCTAAAAATCCCTGAAACGGACTGCGAAGATCGTGCGAAATTATTGAAAAGAATTTATCCTTTGTACTATTGGATTCCGCCAATTCTTCCGCATATTTTTTTAGCTGCATTTCGGCATTTTTTCTGCTTGTAATATCTAAATGAGTACCAATCATTCGTAATGGTTTTCCGATTAAATCATATTCCGCAACTTTCCCTCTGTCAAGTATCCATATCCAGTTGCCGTTCTTATGTTTCATTCTTCCTTCAAATTCATAAATATCCGTTTTCCATTCAAAATGATATTTAATTAATTTATTCGATTTTTCAAAATCTTCGGGATGAATTAATTTTTCCCAAGTAGAAATGCTTACCGGCATAAGTTCTTCCAATTTATAGCCGCATATTTCTGCCCATTTTTCATTTATTGTAAGCTTACCTGTTTGAACTTCCCAATCCCATAACCCTGCACCCGATCCATCAATTGCCAGTTTTAACTGTTCTTCGCTGTTTCTTAATGCCGCTTCCGATTTAAGCGAATTTACTTTATTCCATATTGAACTAGTTAAAAGTTGAAGAGATTCAACATCCTGAGCTTCATAATCGTTTTCCTTGTTTGCTACCCCGACAACTGCAACTATTTGTTCCGCTTGAAATACCGGGATTGTAAGAAATTTTTTTAGTGGAGCGTGTCCTTCGGGATAGCCTTTTTTTAATGGATTTTCTGACTGAAAATCGTTTACTACTATTTCTTTTCTTTGCCTTATTGCTTCGCCCCAAATTCCTGTTTTATCCAGCTGATAAAGAGTCCGGGGTTCAGCAATTCTGCATTCTTTCATTACATCTTTCGACCAGGTATTCAGCTCGAATTCCTTTGTTATTTCATCGTAATGATAAATATATCCTATTTTACTGCTTGTAATTTTTATCGCTTCTTCTAATGCTAAATCCAAAAAATGCTGCACATTATTACTTTTGCTTTGCAGAAGATGAACCAAACTGGTTTGGCGTTCGGAATACTTTCTTAAAGCTTCCAGATTTTTTTTCTGAGCGGTAATATCTTCTTTTACTGCAACGTAGTTAGTAATATTCCCTTCATCATCTAAAACAGGCGATATTGAGGCGAATTCCCAATAAAATTCGCCGTTTTTCTTTTTGTTGCATAATTCGCCGCGCCATTCTTTTCCTGAGCTGATTGCTGCCCAAAGCTGCTTATATGTTTCGGATGAAGTTCTATCCGATTTTAATATTCGCGGATTCTGCCCTTTTGCTTCTTCTAAAGTATAACCGGTTACAGCAGTAAATTTTGGATTCACATACTCAATTTCTCCGTTTAAATTTGTTATAACAATTGAAGTGGGACTATGATAGACAGCGCGCGAAAGCTTCCGGGCTTGGTTTACAGCTTTGCTTTTTTCTGTTACATCAATTGCTATTACTCCAAGAAGTGTATCTTGTCCATCAGAGTTAATCGGGAATTTATGAATAAGCCATAATTTTTCGTCAAATCTTTCTTCCATTTCTTCGGCAATACCGCTGCTTATAATTCTTTTATCATCTTCTATAATTTTTTTTGCAAATTCCGGAGGCAAAATATCGTAGCTGGTTTTTTGAAGAACAGAACCGGGGTCTACATTAAGAAAAGTATTAAATCCTTGGTTCGTAAAAACAATTCTGCCTGATGAATCTTTTATGTAAGCCAGACCTGGGATATTATCCATAAACGATCTGAAAAGTTTTTCGCTGTTTTCTTTTGATGAAAGGGCTGATTTGATTTCATTATATTTTTCTATAATTCTTCCTTTCAGCAGAAAAATAGAGGCTGCTGCAATTATCAGTATTGCCAGAGCAAAAATGAAAATGACTTTAATATAATTATATCCCCGCAACATATGATACGAATTGCTCTGCTTGTAACGATTATTAAGTTGACTGGTAAAACCTGAAATGGACGACATTATGCGTTCTTTCAGCACCTTGTATTCTTCATCAAAAACTAATTTGCCCGAAATACTTTTATCTATTTGGTTTTTTGCTGCTGTCATTGCTTTAATTTCGGTAACAGCAAGCTTATTGGAATTATCAAGAGCGCACTTCAGCATCGAAAATTCGTTTGCAGGAAGATTTAATTCTTTTATCCGGTTTATAAAACTGATTTTCTTTCCGCTTTCATTTTCTGTTTTGCCTTCCCTAACGTTTATAACAGTCCAATATTTTTCTTCCCAAATGCTGTCGCCTGTTGCTATAAAATTCCTGCAGGAAGAAGTAAGTTCATCAGAACTTTGCTTAAGCTCTACGGCGATTAATTCTGCCTTGTTTTTATTTTCCTGCTCCAAAATAATCTGCTTATAATTTCCTAATAACTCAGTAAGCAAGTAACCCAATATTACCAGCGAAATTCCTAAAAAAGAAAAAAATACGATTGTTATGTTTTTTATTTTCATTTACTTATCGTTTTTAGCTTGAGTATTATCGATGGGATAAGTGAGGAATTAAATACCTTTATCTGAATATCCGATAAAAATCATAATTATTTCAAGTCCGAAATAATCCGGTTCATTTCTTTTACAGCAAGATAAAACCGGGGTCCGGGACGTGAAAATAAATTCTGATCCAGCAGGAAAATGCTTTTAGTTTTAACAGCATTTACGCCTGCTAACTGAGGATAAATTTTTGAAATTGCTTCCTTATTATAATCGTAATCGGGCAATAAAATAACATCCGGGTTTCCTGTAAGCACCGATTCGATATTTAAAACCGGATAATTTTGAAGAGTTTTTTCAGCAAGGTTATTAAGGTTGCAAATATTCAGCATTTCGTTTATAAATGTGTTGTTGCCGGCTGCAAATAAAGGTTTCAGACTTATCAAAAACAACGCATTTTTCTTTGTCTTTTCTGAATTACCTTTTTTAATTGAATCAATAACACCATTCCAAATTTTTATTTTTCGCAACGCAAAATCTTTTTTGCCGAATATTTCGGCAATATCCGTATAGCTTTTTTTTATCCCTTCAAAATTTCGGGGATTTGAAACAAAGACTTTAAAACCGAGCTTAATCAGTTTATCGTAATTGTCTTTGCTGTTTCCTTCAATTGTTACAAAAATTATATCCGGATTTATTTGCAATATTGCTTCAAAATCAGCATTCAGCAAATCGCCTACCTTTTTTATTTTTTTCGCTTTTTCGGGATAATCGCAGTATAATGTGTTTCCGGCAAGCCGGTTTTCCTCTTCCAAATCAAAAATTATTTCGGTTAAACTTGGTGCAAGACTTACGGCTTTTTCAGGGATTTTTTCGAAATTAATTACAATGCCCAAATCGTCCTTTACGCTTATTGCAGCCTTCGATGTTTCCTTTTTCTCTTTTTCCGTACAGGAAAAGAGAAAGATTAAAAGAGACGCTATTAAAATTTTCAGTAAATCCATATTACTTCATTTTTTGGTTAATGAAATATAGCAAGATTAAAGAAAATATTTTTTACTCTTTCCGAAATTCATTATATTTGCACCGCACTCTTAGCTCAGTTGGTAGAGCAATTGACTCTTAATCAATTGGTTTCTTTCGTTTTTGGCGTGTTTTCAAAGCTTTTTTTCACTTTGTATACAAAAGTGTTGTAAAGAACGTAATTCTAAACTAAACAACAAAGAGTTTAGATAATCAATAAATTAAATGCTGTTCTAATGAGTAATTTAACTAAAACAGCATTAAAATACTATCAAAATATTACCGGCAAAAACCTTTTTTATCTTCCTGTTTCAACAAAATCTTTTCAGCTAATGCCTTATATTTCACGAAGTCAAAAAGCTTCATACAAACGAAATTATTATTGGGTTACTTTCGGGAGGTATTTTTATTTTATGTTTAGCTTCATATTCTTCCACTGCCTTTTTAGGGT
>Ga0123335_1003589_pt1 | contig 21428 bp, 18 predicted proteins | sample BiotimSIPDNA_2_FD_89707 | JGI IMG/M metagenome (GOLD analysis project Ga0123335, IMG submission 89707) | Anaerobic biogas reactor microbial communites from Washington, USA - Biogas_R2 time_0 SIP DNA | ecosystem: Engineered > Bioreactor > Anaerobic > Unclassified | place: Washington, USA...
AAGAAAACGCACCTGCCGGCTCCGGTTTGACGGAGAAAGCGGGTGCGTTACAATTATATGTATGGTGTATGGTCGATAGATGCGCCTGCCTAATGCGGGTTGTCGTTACGTGCCGAGCAGCTCCTCGCACCGGCTGAAGATATCGGCCGAGCGTTTCGCGCCGAGAGCTTTTTCAATGACCGCTGCGGCGGCTCCCGCCACCAGCATCTTCAGGATAATGACCCATACCCTGCGCAGCAGGATATGCAGCACCTCGCTCAGATCGATTTCTCGCAAATCTTGTACCTCCAGATGGAACTTTATGACCTTAGTGATTATTTATCCGACACGGATTATTTCCCTGCCAAGCTTGCGGGGGAGATCGGATCTCCTGACGGCGACCTTGGCATCCGATTCGTTGTCTGCGGTATCTGCGTTATGATAACCGGGGACGTAGCGGTGCAGAAGTTGCCGTATCCTTTCGTTATCCCCGTTGCTCACAGCGGCGCCGAATTCATCGAGCTGCCTGACGACCGTCGACCAATTGACGTTAGTGTTATTCTTTTCTACAAAGATCTTGGATTCCTTCGTCGCGATGTGTTTCTCATCGCTCACCAGCAGTTCCTCGTGGAGCTTCTCTCCGGGTCGAAGTCCGATCTCGATGATCGGTATGTCTTTGTACGGTTCCATCTTTAATAACCGGATCATGTTCTCTGCCAGATCAATTATCTTCATCGGCTCACCCATGTCCAGAATGTAAGTTTCGGAAGAGGAGGCCATCGCACCTGCCTTCAGGACGAGCCCTACTGCTTCCGGTATCGTCATGAAATATCTCGTTGCGCGCTTGTCTGTGATCGTGACCGGCCCGCTGCGGGCGATCTGATCCTGAAAGATCGGGATAACGGAACCCGCTGAGCCGAGCACATTGCCGAAACGCACCGACACGAAGCAGGTCCTGTTGAACGGCTGCCGGGACAGCGCCCTTATCATGTCCTCGCCGTAGCGCTTGGTCGCTCTCATGACGCTGCTGGGGTTTACCGCCTTGTCGGTGGAGATGAAAACGAATTTTTCCACGTCGACCGAGCTGGCCGTTGTGATAACGTTTTTCGTACCTAATATATTGTTTTTCACCGCTTCATAGGGGCATTGCTCCATGAGCGGGACATGCTTATGTGCGGCGGCGTGGAACACCACGTCCGGTCTGTACTTTCCGAAAACATCTTCGACGCGGCGTATATCGGTGACAGATCCGATCTCCACATATACACGGATATCGTCATCTATCTGATCATGTATCTCGTTTTGAAGCAGGTACGACGAATTTTCATTTATATCGAAAATAATAACGGCCTTTGCCTTTGCGCTCGCGATCTGCCGGCACAGCTCAGACCCGATCGAGCCGCCGGCTCCCGTGACCAGAATTGTCTTGTCCCGGATAAAATCCTTTATCTCGTTATCCGTGAAGACGATGGATCTTCTGCCGAGCAGGTCCTCTACCTTGATATCGCGGATCGACCTTACCAGCTTGTCCGTGCCGTCCTCCATTGCCATGACTATATCCGGCATTATCTTCAGCCTGCTGTTCAGGTTCTTGCAGATGTCTATGATCTCCCGCCTGCGCTCAGGCCCCAGTGACGGAATGGCCAGCACTATGTCGTGCACATCGGACGATTTGATCTTTTCGGGGATGCTCTCGATATTCCCCCTTACAGGCACTCCGTCTATCGACAGCCCGATCTTGTTTTCGTCATCATCGAAGAATCCCCAGACAACATAGGGGGATTCTTTATTGCGGGAGATCTCATGCATCAGCATGACTCCCGCGCTTCCCGCGCCGATGATCGCTATCGGCCGGCGGCCTTTATTTTCCGATTGTTCGCCGCCCGCTCTCCTGCTGCGCGCGTTATAAAGTTTTCTGAAAACGGTACGTAAATAGCAGGAGATCATCTCCGAACCGATCACCGAAAAAAGTGTGATCCTGACCGGAACATCACCGGAAAAAATGTGATTGATAAACAGCGCTGTGATGCAGGTAAGCGCGTAGGCGTTCATCATACCGAAAAGCTCCGTCTTTTCGGAATACCGCCACAACTGCTTGTGCGTCTTCAGAAGCAGCATAAATACCACAAACAATATCGCGAGCATTCCCCAATAGATCAGGGTCTTACCCCACGATATATAGCGCGGCCATATCAATCTCGCGCTTATGATCGTCATCACCAAGAGGATAGCCAGATCGGCTAATAGCAGCGCGTTTCTGACTTTATTCCGGAAAAAACGCGTAAATTCGGCCAGCATACCTTAAACACCCTTCGATCAAATCACATATGTGTCGTCTTGCATATGTACGAGGTATCTTACGGGAAAACGGCAAACCATGAGTCGACAAAATAAAAAATTAACTCGCTTTTTTCGACATTATCGCCAACAAGAAATGTGCCAAGACATGGAGAAGGCTTTCTTCGACATTTCTCAGCACATTTTTCCTATTGAGCGAAATTATTCCAGTGGTTCACATAAAATGTTACCGTTGAACTTGTTTGCTGAGCGGATACATAAGAGACCCGATGAAGATGATAACTTATTTATATTAAAGGCATATCAAAATCCGGGCAACACGCATAATATGGTGGTCCGCAACCTGCCGTGCGTGTGCTCTCTTCGGGTCAAAAGCGCATAATACCGACGGCCGCGGTTGTTGCGGCGCAGCTTGAATGATAGAACCGTTGTCGTTCATCAGCGGCCGGATCAGATCGCGGAAATGGTTATCGTTACGGTATAGGTATTGCTGTTTACGTTATAAGTAAAAACGTGTGTACCGATGAGCTGCGCGAAAGTCGCATCCCTGTTCAGAAAATCAGAATCATGCTCTTCGAGCACATCACCGTAAAGATCAACAAAGGACTCCCAGTCGGCGTCGCTTCCCTGATAAGCCGCGATCCCGGCATCCAATATATCGCGGGCGGCTGCATCGGGGAATGCATCACGCAATGCGGTGCGGTTTTCCTCCAGCAGCATGACGGCCTGGGCATAGAAAGGCGTGCTGCCTGAGAGGGTCGTGCTCGCGGTGGATCTTGTTATCGATTTTACGCCGTCGCTGATGCTGAGCGTTAATTTGTAATAGGCAGCGGGTCCGGCATCCTGCTCTCCCGTCTTACCGGTCGTACCGGGGGCGATATCGCTGCCTTTATTCGTTTTGACCGGCGTGCTGCTGTTGTTCACGACAATGGTACCGGCGGTATCCACGCGGGTATCGGACGATCCGGCTTCGGCAGTCACATTTTCCACCCTGCCGCTGCCGGCTATTACGGTCCCGGCCGCGCCGGCCTTCACATGTACGAGCGTGACCTTACCGGCAACGTTCACCTGAACTCCCGAGGCCGCGACGTCTATATCCGACACCGTGGAGTCTTTATCGACCAGAAGCCCGGCGCCCGCCGCCGAGATCGTAACGTTGTCCACAGCCGCCCTTCTTAATTCGACATCCACATCGCAGTTAATGGCGAGGTCGCCAAACTCGCCGGAAATTATCACTTTGTCGCTTCCGTCGTCGACGACGATTTTTTTCACCTCGGAGCCGCCGTCGACGCTGACATGTACGGCGCCGTCCCTGCGGGATATGATGACGGAACCGCCGATGCCCGTATTAATGATGTATATTGTATCGGCTCCGCCGCCGCGCACAACGAGGCGCCCGTTAAGCGTGCAGTTTTTCAGGGTGAAATCTCCGCTGCCCACACCGTCGCCCACAATTATATCCCCGTTGATAGTGACGTTCTCAAGCGTCACACCGGGGACGCGGATAACCAGATTGCCTGCGGGAACCACATTGAGCGTACCGGCCTGAGTAACGTATCCCGATACAAGATTGTACATTAACTGAGCGAATTCCTCGCGGCTGATATTGTTTTTCGGATTCAGGTTCTTTCCGTCCCCCCGCATGTAACCGGCCTTTACTATCGCCGCAACACCGTCGCGAGCCCAGGAGGAGATATCGTCTTCATCCTGAAAAACCGACAGGTCGGCTCCGGTATCCGTCAGTTTAAACGCACGGGCAAGCACGAGCGCAGCCTGCTCCCTGGTAATATTGTCCTCGGGTCTGAGGCGTGTGCCGTCCCCTTCGAATATGCCCATCTGTACGGCAACAGCCATTTCGCCGTAATACCATTTGTCTGTACCGACGTCCTTGAACGCGCTTATGTCCGCCTGCTTTGTACCGCCGAACGCGCGCACGATAACTGCTGCCATTTCCGCTCTTGTCAGGAACCCCCTGGGATTGACCTTTCCGTCATATCCTTTCAGCAGCCCGTTTTCGATCGCGGCGACGACCGCGTCGTGCGACCAGCCTGTCGGAATATCGGAATAATCGCTCCCGGAGTTCGCAGCCAGCGCCGCGGTCGACAATGACAGAACCACCGCCATTGCAAGAATGAGCCCCAAAATCTTTTTCATGTTGGTACATCCTTTCGAAATTATTTGTACAGATTCATATAGTAAGCTTTCTTCAGCGCCTTTTCTTCGGCATATGCAGCCTTGATATCGGACACGATACTCATATCGCCGCCGACTTCTTTCAGGAGAGAGGACAATTCGGACAATATCCCATCCATCTTTTCATCGCTCTCCGCTTCAAGTTTGGAGGCCTGGCTGATGCACTGCAACATGAGTGCACGCTTCTTTGATTCTGTCCTTTCGTTCTCGGGAAGTGCATTGTATTCTGTCAGCGCTGCTGTCTTTATGTTCTCAAGCTTGGATATGTACGAATCCCGCATAACATAGATGCCGGCGATCAGCTCTGCGATCCTTGCGTATTTCGCCTTGCGGTCGTCCTGCGAGGGGGCGGGTGACACGTCTTTGTGTTCCTCTGTCGGTGCAGGCAAGTCATCAGGGCCGCCCGGATCATCGGTCTGATTCTCGTTCTGAGGCGGTGGAGAAGTTCCCGGATCTCCGAGCAGGATATCCATCGCGTCTTCTTCCGATATGATCCCCTCCTGAAGCATCCGGCGTTCCTCGTCGGTCAGCGGCCTGATACTGATCTCCGGTATTTTGCTGATGGCTTCATCTACGAGCGCGTTGTTCTCGGCTATTTTTGTATTCAGATCATCCTTGGAATATCTCAAAAACAGCAGGCCCGCCCTGATATTGTCCCGCTGCCAGAATAGACCGAGACATATGAGCAGCAGGATCGCGCCGAAAATATACCACCCTGTTTTTCGCTTCTTCACCGCATCCTCTCCTGTCGGACAATACTTGACATCGTTTGCGGGTATGTTATTTGCAGGTTTTTCTTTCGAAAAAAGTACAGACCGGTACAGCAAAAGAAACGACGGGTTATCGTGCTCTGTTGCGCCCCGGCAGCTGCTGTGCAGCCTACATGCAATTTCTATAGATAAGTCAGTATAATGTATGGTGCCCGGAATGTCAATTGCTCTGCGGTTTTCGAGGTTATAGCAGCAAGAGTGACATCCGGACAGAGGACACACTGCCGGGTGCCAGGAATCTTTGTGATGCTCCCCGCCCCGGTCCGGAATATATCCTTATTAAATCACAAAAATCTTCAGTTTTCATTAAACAAGGCACGAAAACCTCTCGATTTTCGTGCCTTTACCTGTACGCCCGGCGCGATTTGAACGCCGGCCTTCAGCCTGGAGAACTTTTTGCTTGTGACGGGCGGCGAAGTCCGTATCCAGCCGCACCGCGCTTTTTAATGCACACGGTTTTCTGCGGGGCTGCCCCGATACTCGCTGACGGAGCATTGCGGAAACCGGAGCCGGGGGCTCTAAATATTGCGGAAGGATGCGGATGCGGGACTCAGCGCTGATATGTGATCCGTCCCCCGGCCATAGTAAGGACCGGATAAATGGTGTTCAGAAGCTCAGGGGGGCAGGTGAAGGGATCTGCGCTGAGAACTACCAGATCGGCCATCTTTCCCGCTTCCAGTGTTCCGGTGTTTTCCGTATCGTGAGCAAGTACGGCGGGCCCGGTGGTATAGAGCCGTACGGCCTCCTCTACGGTGAGCCGCTGCTCGGGCAGGAAGACGCCACCCCTGCCGTCGGGACGGTTCACTGCGCAGTGAATGCCGTAGATGGGGGAGAAATCCTCCACCGGGCTGTCGGAGCCGCCGCCGCAGACGACCCCGGATCGAAGGAGCGTTTTCCACGCGTAGGATGAATCGGCTCGCTCTTTGCCCATGTACTCCACTGCCAGGGAGGCATCGGTGGGGACAAAGGCGGGCTGAATGTCCGCTCCCATGCCCAGAGCGCCCATTCGGCGGTAGAGATCCTTGTCGCCGAACTGACAGTGTACCACTCTGTGGCGCAAAGGTTTTGGGTCGGCCTTCATGGCCTTTTCCACGGCATTTACAAAGCGTTCCACCGCACCGTCGCCGATTGCATGGCAGGCGACCTGCAGGTTCTCCCCGTGGCAGAGGGCTACCAGCTCGTCCATCTCCTCCTGAGTATAGACGGAGATGCCACGGTTCCCAGGCTCGCCGATATAGTCGTCCCTTACGAAAGCGGTCTTTGCACCGAGACTGCCGTCCCCGATGAGCTTTATGTTGCCCACTTTCAGCCAGTCGCTCCCCTGGAATGAACGCAGAGGCTGGGACAGAGGTCCTTGCCGCAGACTCTCCGGGTCCGGGGCTTCCCACTCCTGCCAGAGCCTGACGGAACAGGCATTTCTCTTCTCAAGGGTTCGGCAGGCGTCCAGCAGAACTGACCAGCGGACTCCCTCCGGGCCCAGATCGTCACTGTGAACGCCGGTGATACCGGCGGCGGCCATCCTCGCCCCGACGGTCTCCAGCCGCTCCACCGTACGGGCGGGATCTATTCCGGGGGAACAGCGCTTCAGCCGATCCAATTCGGTCTCCCTCAGGATACCGTCGGGGTGGTCGGAGAAACCCGCCAGAGAGAGAGCCGGCCCGTTGCCCGCACCTATGTGTCCGCATACGCGGTCCAGGATAACGGGGATCTCCGTGGAGATAGCATCCGCCGTCTCCCGTCCGGGGCAGGGGATGTCAAATCCGTAGCCCACAAGCCACCCGCCGTCAGGCAAAGTGTTTTCCGCTAAGAAGGCACGTCCGCGCCGGACGATCTCGTCGGCAGACCGCACTCCCCTCAGATCAAGGCGGTGGTACTGCTCCTCTGTCAGTAAGATATGGGTGTGGCTGTCCACAAATCCCGGCAGGACGCATCTGCCCTCTAAATCCAATGTGGATTCCGCCCCGAAGGCCAAAGCCCCGGAATCGGAGCCTGCATAGACGATGCGCCCATTCTTGACCACAAGAGCCGAGACCGTGGTACCGGCCATGGTGCGGATGACACCGTTATATAAAAGGGTAGACATACGAAAAACCTCCGTGCAGCTTTGCCGGTATACGGGCATAACAAACCATGCTCCCCCGGGCGGGGGAGCGGAAGAAATACTAAATTATGCTGCGGGACGCACATCCTGGAAGTGTATATTCCATATCCAGGAGGCGTTCATTGTGACACCGGTGTAATTTTTGTTCATGGCTATGTTCTTTACGGGGTAGTAGATAAAGATGTAAGGGGTGTCGGCGATTATTATGTCCAGAGCCCGGAACATCATGTCGTTGCGCTCGGTCACATCGCTGCTCTGTGCCTGCCGGTTGATAAGATCGGTGACCTCCTGATTGTTGTAGGCAGCGGTGTTGGAACTGTTTCCTCCCTGGAACAGGGGAGTCAGGTTGCCGGAGGGGTCGGGGAAATCGGCTTCCCAGCCGGCCATGATCATATCGTAGTCACGCACGCCGTCTGCATCCAGAATATCGCCGAACTGATAGGCGGTATGCTCATCCGTGGAGACCTTGAGGATGCTCACGTTGATGCCGACCTGAGCCAGCTGCTCCTGAATTGCCAGGGCAATGGACTCACGGAGGCTGTTGTCGCTGATGGTAATGGTGCAGTCAAAGCCGTCTGCATACCCTGCATCGGCCAGCAGCTGCCTGGCGGCCTCCACATCATAAGTGTGGGCGGGGGCGGAGGCCAGATAGTCGTTCCAGCGTTCGGCCTCAAGAGTGAAGAGAGCAGAGGAAGAGGGCAGAGGAGTGGAAGGTTCACCGGCTTTGCCTATCAGAGTCTCGTATATGGTGTCGAGGTCGATGGCGGTGTAGATGGCATTGCGGACATCGGCATTGTCAAAGGGAGTTCTCTCTGTGTTGAACGCCAGGAAAGTCACACCGAAGCCGGACGATGAGGTCATAACTATATTCTCATCCGCAAGAAGCACATCCAGCATGGACTCGGGGGGAGCAACCGTGCAGTCCACATCGCCCGACTGGAGGGCGGTCACACGGGTCGTGTCCTCGGTGATGATCTTGAAAATGATGTTGTCGTAATAGCCGGCATCCTCACCCCAATAGTTTTCGTTGCGGGCCAGGGTGATGCTGTCGCCATTCTGCCAGCTCACATATACATAGGGGCCGGTGCCTATCAGGCCGCCGTCGGGGGTACCCAGCTTATCGCCTGCCGATTCGGCATGTTTCCTGCTGATGACATGGCCTGCGGTAGTAGCGGGGATATACTGCCATGTGGCATCGGGGACGGACAGAGTGACGGTCAGTTCCCATTCCCCGGTCTGCTCGATGGAAGCCACATTGTCATACATCCATCCAAGATAAGATGCTGTGTCAGGATCGGCAATTCTCTCCATGGAGAAGATAACATCGTCCATGGTCATGGGAGAGCCGTCGGAGAAACGCACATCATTACGGATCTGATACACATAGGTCAGTTCGTCAACCTGTTCCCATGAGGAGGCCAGCAGAGGCTGAAGCTGGTTGTCCTCGTCAAATGTAAGCAGACCCTGGGTGATCTGGTTTACCACGGGGTTGGTAGTAAAGTCGTATGCAAATGCGGGGTCAAGCTTAACGATGTCGCTGTCCAGAGCCACCACAAAGGTGTCCTTTTCTGTGGATTTGTCGGGCTCATCCGTTTTTTTGCCGCTGCAGGCGCTGAGCAGGACAGCCAACATCGCCACAGACAGCAGGAGAGCCAGGAGCCTCTTGGGGTTTTTCATGCACTTTCCTCCATTTCTTGGTTTCGAAAATATATGTTTTCGTACGGCAGAACATACCGGAACGAACGAAAGGATGGGGTCACACCAGATGGCAAGCCACCAGATGACCGTTGCCCACATCCCGCAGTGGGGGGCGGCTCCCGGAACACAGGGGCTGATATCGGGGACAACGTCCGGAGAAGGGGCAGCCGGCGGGCATGTCGATGGCAGAGGGGGGATCCCCCTTCAGGATGATCCTCTGCTTTTTCCTCTCCGGATCCATAGAAGGTACGGCGGAGAGAAGGGTCTGGGTATATGGATGGAGAAGGTTTCGAAAGAGCTCGTCGGTCTCTGCCTGCTCCACGACGGTACCCAGATACATCACAGCCACGGTGTCGCAAAGATGACGCACCACCGTCATCTCATGGGAGATGAAGAGCATGGTGAGGGAAAATTTCTCCCTGAGATCCAGGAGAAGATTCAGGATCTGCGCCTGCACGGACACATCGAGCGCGGAGACCGGCTCGTCGGCCACGATGAAGTCGGGGGCCAATAAAAGGGCCCGGGCGATGGCCAGCCGCTGAAGCTGCCCGCCGGATAATTCGCCTGGGGCACGGTGCAGGACATCCTCCGTCAGATTGATGTCGGAAAGAAGCTGCGATATATTCTCCTGGGCCTGAGGAATCTTATGGACCTTACAAACCTCTGCCAGTGCCGAGCCTATCTTCTGCTTCGGGTTGAAGGATGAATACGGATTCTGGAAGATCATCTGCATTTTCCGGCGGAGAGGCAATAAATTCTTTCCGGACAGGGCGGTGATATCCCGGCCCTGAAAACGTACCGAGCCGCCGGTGATGGTCTCCAGCCTCAGGAGACAACGACCCAGTGTGGACTTACCGCAGCCGGATTCACCCACGACCCCGAAGATCCCCCCTTTGGGCACAGAGATAGAGACATCATTGACGGCGTGGAGCAGTTTTTTCTTTTCCCTTAAGGCCTTGGAGGCGATGGGAAATTCCTTCACCAGCTTCTCTGTCTGAATAACAGGGGTATTCATACGGCCGCCTCCTCTCTCAGGGGGTAGAAGCAGGCCGCAAGATGGCCGTTGCCGCAGTCTGCGGACGGGGGATAGGCTGCCCTGCAGCGATCATCGGCATAGGGGCACCGCGGGGCAAAAAGACAGGCCTCGGGGGGGCGGAACATAGCCGGCGGAAAACCGGGAATGGTCTCCAGCCGTGTACCCCGCTCCCCGCCTCCGGGGATGGAATTGATGAGAGACCGGCTGTAGGGATGACGGGCTCCCCGCAGAAGGGCGGATGTCTCGCCTGTCTCCACGACTTTTCCTGCATACATAACGGAGACCCGCCGGCAGGTCTCTGCCACCACGCCGAAGTTATGTGTGATGAGAAGAATACTCATGCCCATATCGTCGGAGAGCTTCTGTAAAAGTTCCAATATCTGCGCCTGAATGGTAACATCCAGAGCGGTGGTAGGTTCGTCGGCAATCAGGAGCTTCGGTGTGCAGGCGATGGCCATGGCGATCATAACTCTCTGCTGCATCCCGCCTGACAGTTCGAACGGATACTGGCGGCAACGCCTGGCGGCGGGTTCGATGCCCACCTTAGTGAGCATCTCCTTTGCCTTATCCATAGCCTCTCCCTTACCGGCACCGGTATGACAACGGTACATATCGGCGATCTGCGCGCCGATGGTCATCAGGGGATTCAGTGAGGTCATAGGGTCCTGGAAGATCATGGAGATTTCGGTACCGCGCAGCTTTTCCATTGCCCGGTCGGACAGGGAGAGAAGCTCCTGTCCTTCAAAGCGGATACTTCCGCCCATGCGGGTCCGCCGGGGGTTGTGGAGCCTCATTACGGATTTTGCCGTCATAGACTTGCCGCAGCCCGATTCTCCGACTATGCCGTGGATCTCGCCGGGACGGACGGATAGATCTACACCGGACAGAGCATAGACAATACCCTGTGTGGACATGAGCTCTACGGTGAGGTTGGAAATCTCGAGAAGGTTATCCATCGGTTTCCACCTCTTTCTTTTTCAGGTATTTGCGCTCATATTTTCTGAAGCCGGGCAGAGCGGTCTGCGCAGGGTCAAGATACTGATGCAGGCCGTCGCTGAAGATATTCAGAGCCACCACCGTCACCACTATTACAAACCCCGGGATAAGTGAGAGCAGAGGATTTATCAGCAGGAAAGCCCGCCCCTCGTCCAGCATAGCCCCCCAGTCCGCCTGAGGCGGCTGAGTTCCCAGTCCCAGAAAGGACAGGGAGGCAAGGTCCAGAATGGCATAGGCAATATCCAGCGTGATCTGGACTAATATCGTGGATATACAGTTGGGCAGTATGTGTCTGAAAATGATCCTGCGCTCGGAATAGCCCAGAGAGATACAGGCGGAGACATATACCTTGTTTTTCTCCACCAGCGTAAGGGAGCGGGTCAGACGGGTGAGCATCGGCACATAGACGATCCCCAGTGCCAGCACGGCATTGAATGTATTCCTCCCCAGTCCCGCAACCAGAACAAAGGCCAGCAGAAGCGAGGGGAAAGAGAGCAGGACATCACAGCACCGCATGATGAAAGTATCTGCCCGGCCGCCCTTATAGCCGGAAATGAGACCCAGAGGGACGCCGATGATCATTGAGATGGCCACTACTCCGAGAGCGCTGGTCAGTGCGGTCCGCCCGCCGTAGAGGATGCGGGAGAACAGATCCCGCCCGTTCTGGTCGGTGCCGAAGAGATGCCGGGCAGAGGGGGTGGCCAGACGGTTGTACAGATCCTGCGCGTTGGGATTATAGGGGGCCAGCACGGAGGCGAAGAAACAGGTGAAAATCAAAATCAACAGCACCGCGAAGGAAACCGCAACCGCGGGTGTGAAGAGTCTCCCGGTCTTCCGTTTCCTTGATCGGTATAGGGGAGCGTGACCAAAGATGGCGCTGAACATAAGTCTCCTCCTTTACCGCATACGAATGCGCGGGTCGATTACCGCATAAAAAACATCCACCAGCAGGTTTATGCACAGAAATACAAATACCAGCAGCAGTGTCACACTCTGCACCACCGGGTAGTCGGCCGTTTTGATACCGGTGATAAGCAGATCGCCCAGGCCGCCCATTGCGAATATGCTCTCTACCAGCACAGCCCCCACCAGCATCGTGCCGAGCTGCACGGAGGTGACGGTGATCACAGGGATCAGGGCGTTCTTGAAGGCATAGACGAGGACCACCCTGCGCCTGGGCAGACCGTTGGAAGTTGCGGTACGTATGTAGTCCGAGTTGAGCTGCTCGATCATTCCGGCCCGGGTAATACGGCTTGTAAGAGCCACCATATTCATAGCGAGGGCGATGGCGGGGAGGATCATCTGTTTGATACCGTTTCCCTGGAAGATGGACGGGAACCAGCCCAAGCGAAGGGCGAAGACCAGCATCAATACCAGCGCCGTCAGAAAGACAGGGGAGGCTACAAAGATCAGCGTCAGAACGGACAAAAGCTTGTCCAGCCAGGTATTCATCTTTATCGCACTTAGAATGCCCGCCGGCAAAGCGATAAGCAGAGACAGAATGCCGCTCATTACCACCAGTTTCAGGGTAACGCCGATACGCTGACCGATGAGGTCACTGACACCCTGCTTATACCTGTAGCTCTCGCCAAAATCGCCCTGTACCGCGCCTGTGATCCAGATAAGATACTGCTCCACCGGATTCTTATCCAAATGGTAGTGGATTCTCAGCTCGTTCTTGGTCTCTTCGCTGACATTTCTGCCCTTGGTCATTGAGGCCACAGGGTCGGACGGGGTGATACGGACCATTGCAAAAATCAGGACAGAGACCACAACAAGCACCAAAACCATCTGTTCGATTCGCTTCAGTATAAATTTTCCCACCAAAATACCTCTTTCTTCCCGGGGAAATCGCTTCTTTGTATTATAAAAACCACATATCCCTGTATAAATCGATCAAGTCTGTGTATTTAGCATTTTTTTACAATGTGTATTATTATAAGAAAAAAGACGCAGATTGTCAACGCAAAACTAAAATAGCCCGGTGCTCGGAGAATCAGCAATATTATTAAAGAAAAAGACGGAATCTGCCGGAAGGGCCGATAGATACCGCTCGGTATCTTTTTTGTTTTCATATGGATGATAATACAACCAGGGTCTGTCGTAAAGGACTATCCGCCTTTTTTGGACAATATGCGGGGAGTGCACTGATACGCAATCGGAAAATCGACCGATATTAATAGATGTTAACAGATATTAACAGATAAATCAAGGATTTCTTATGATTATATCAGAAAAGGCACGATGACCTTCGGGAAGGGGATCCCGGTCAGAGAAAAGGGCTTGATCTCCTTGATGGCTTTTATTCCGTTCCCGACCCATATGCAGACCGGATATTGAGTTTCTTCACGCCGGCATTGGCCGGGATATAGAAGCTTCAACGGCAGAATCCGTTTGAAAGTTGAGAATTCGGGAAGTACTCCGTGATACTGAGACGGAGATAATACTGCCGAAAGCCGAGACGCGACATAAGCCGCGGTACCGTAGTTATGCAGAGGGCGCCAAGACAGCAGAAAACACCGCAGGAATGCTCTGCCGTGTGTATAAAGAGATTGGTCAGCAGGATGACTTTCTGCAGCTTTTTTATGATGAGGTCTTGACAAAATCACACTACTGAATATTATATAGTTGTAGACGGAACATTGTACTGATGATGGAAGGAGGATCTGCATGAACGCACAGTATAAAAAAGGTGTACTGGAGTTGTGTGTCCTTTCCTTGCTGAAGAAAAAGGATTGCTACGGATATGAGATATCCGAATATCTTTCCCGCCATATAGATATTGCGGACGGAACCGTTTACCCGATCCTGAGAAAGCTCAAGAGCGACGGCCTGCTGACCACATATCTGCAGGAAGAGAGCGGCGGGCCGCCCCGAAAGTATTACTCGCTCACTTTGCCGGGCAGGGAGATCTACGAACAAGACCGGGCCGATTATTTAAAATTTGCCCACGCCATAGAAAAATTACTGGAGGATGACGATCATGAATAAGAATGAATTTCTTTCAATACTGACTTCTGTGCTGGAGAAGAATCAAATATCCGACGCAGCCGAGATCATTGAAGAATACGAGCAGCATTTCGCCTTCAAACTTGCGGACGGTTATTCGGAGGAGGAGATCGCCGCCAGATTGGGTGATCCGGAGAAACTTGCCTTGCAGTACGAAAAGGAGCTCTTGTCAGTTCCGAAGCAGAGCGGTATTCTGACAAAAATCGGTCTGGGATTTGCTGATATCTTTGCAGGGTTGTTCTTCCTGCTGCTTGCCGCCTGCGGCGTTGTGATCGCGGCTGCAGCTATTGCCTTTGCCGCCGTCGGGGTTTGCATGATACTCGGCGTCAGCCCGTATGCGTTAATTCCGTCGATACCCTACTGGTGTGGTGCAATGATCGGTGTCGCATCAGCGGCCCTCGGAGTGCTGGCCGCTGCCGGATGTATTTATTACTGGGCACTCATCAGGCAGCTGATAAAATCCTTTGGCAGATTCCGGCACAATACCATTGCCGTTGCCGAAGGGAAGCCCGTTCTTCCGTCCCTTCCGGCTCATGTACAACTTGCTCCGAGAACGAATCGCCGCCTGCGCAGTATGGCGCTGATTGCCCTTATATTATTCGCCGTGTTCTTCATCCTCGGTTTTGCGGCCAGTATGCTGTCTGCCGGAAGTGTCGGGTTCTGGCACGTTTGGGGATGGTTCGTCAATTAACCGGAGACGGTTTCCGTATATGGATCAAGAACACAACGTCTGACCGGGCATATGCGAGAGGAACAAGAACTCAAATACATTTTTCGAGAAAAATGCTTCAACAAAGAAGTATGCACTCTTTCATCGCAGGCGACGATGTACAAACAGACATTTTCATGCGGAGATAACAGCAAACTCCGATGAACCGACTTTAACAGACCGACCGGAGGTAAAAATGAATTCGATTGTTGTGACCGGCGCCACTTCCGGCATCGGTCTGAAACAGTACGCCTTTTAGCAGGTGAAGGGTATCATGTTCTGGCTGTCGGGCACATACAAACTCATTGTGAAAAAGCAGACAGGGATATCAGGGCCGGAATTCACGATGCAAAAATCGAGTGGTACGCCGCTGATCTCATGCAGCAGCGTGAAGTGATCCGGGTAGCCGGAGAAATCAAGTCCCTGCTGGATGAGCGCGGGGATGGCAAGCTGTATGCTCTCATCAACAATGCAGGCTGCGCCAGAAGCTGGTATATGACTACGGAGGACGGCTATGAACAGCAATTTGCACTGAACTGTCTGGCCGGCTTTCTTCTGACCCACGAGCTGCTTCCGTATCTCTTGAAAGCAAAAGGGCGTGTTATTATGACGAGCAGCCGGTCCCACAAAGGGATTAAGGTGCATTGGGACGATGTGATGCTCAGCAAGCGCTATAATCCTCTGACCGCTTACAAGCAGTCTAGGCTCTGCAATATCCTGTTTGCGCAGGGGCTTAACGATCTCTATGCTTCGGAGGGATTGCGCGCTTATGCTGTCGATCCGGGGCTTGTCAATACGGATATCGGAAACAAAACGGCAGGAATCGTGGATTTCGTCTGGAGACTCCGGAAACGTCACGGAGTTTCTCCCACAGTTCCGGCAAAGACATATAGTTATCTGTGTGAGCATACGAAAGCGCCGACCGGTTTGTACTATTATCTCTGCAAAGAAAGATCCTACAGCAAGCAGGTCACAAGCGAAAGCGCAAAGCGCTTATTTGCCCTCAGCGGACAGCTCTGCGGCGTTCATTACGGAAAGGATGCAAAAAGATGAATGTCATGATCACGGGAGCGGCAGGCGGCCTCGGCCGTGCGATGGCGAATGAATGTGGCCGCCGCGGATATAATATGTTTCTGACCGACATCAATGAAGACGGCTTGCTGTCGATCCGGCGCGGACTGGAACGGCAGTTCGGGGTCACCGTTGCAGCAAAGGTCTGTGATCTGACAGATCCGGACAGCGTGGATAGTATGCTGGCAGTAATCGACCGGCACGGGATTCGCTTTGATATGCTGCTGAATATCGCCGGATTGGATTTTGAGGGCAGCTTTATGGGTCACGACCGGGAAAAGGTTGTGAATATTGTTGCCTTGAATGATGCAGCCACTCTGAGGATCACGCATGCTGTTCTGATGCGTCGAAGACAGATCGGACATTTTACAGCCGTATTTGTATCCTCCCTGGCGTCCATGTTCCCTATGCCTCTGAAAGCGACCTACGCGGCGTCCAAGCGGTTTCTGCTGGATTTTGCGACATCTCTCCGGCAAGAGCTGAAGGATCAGGACGCAAATGTGCTGGTGCTCTGTCCGGGCGGAATGGTCACAAGAGATGATACTATCGAAGCAATAGCCGCACAAGGCTTCTTGGGTACTGTAACAACGAATCCGCTGGAGGTCGTTGCCAGAAAAACGCTGGACAGGGCATTGAAGGGCAAAGCGACTTACGTTCCCGGCAGTTTGAACCGTATTCTCTCCTTTACCGGGAAACTGATTCCCCGTTCTGTTGTTGCAGCGGTGATCCATAGGCGCTGGAACCACGCGCAGGAGAAATGGCTGAAAAATAAGTGTTGTACACCTAACAGCAGCCTGAAGCAATCGATTCATTGACATGCTGCATGCTTAATATCGTAGTTTTTAACGGATTCTCTGCAAACAACGCAAATAAAACGCCAAAGCGTCTATCACGCCCATGATGCAGGGCCGGTAGACGCGCTTTTTTGTGCCTTGTTTTGGGCGGAAGGAGGTGCGAATCTCATCGCCCGTGACATACGAATATTTCTGTGGCAGCCAAGGAGAGCAGTTTTCCTGTTTTCGCATCCCGAAGGTGCATTTCACGTATGAGCGCTTCCGCGGTATCTCAGCCGAAGCAAAGGTGCTCTGCGGTATCCCGAATGAGCTTATCAAAGAAAACTGATAGCTCGACAGCGGCGGCAGAGTATATATCATTTTCATGCCGGACGAAATCATGAGATCCGTCGGCTGCGCTGCGCAGAAGGCGGCGAAGCTTCCCGGCGGGCTTGACGGCAAAACCGGTCGTATTGAGCGAAATCGCCAGGGTCCCGGAAGGCCGAATGTGTTCTACGCCGGAAGTTCCGCTGCCGGACCAAAATCAAAAATCCGGAACAACGAAAATCAGATTCCATAAAACGAAGATCGAGGAATGCCGGATAACCAGCGCCGGAAAAAAACAGACCCGGAAATCAAAAGATTTCAGGGTCTGATGTGGCACGCCCGGCGCGATTCGAACGCTCGACCTTCCGCTTAGGAGCAAAAAAGCTGTTTTCACAAAACAGTCAAGTTCGGTCAAGAAAAGCCTGTAACTGCAGGGGTTTCAAATAGTTCCGAGTCAAATCCGGTAAGCAAAAGTAAGGTCTTTTTGCTAATTGTCAAGAAGGGTAAATTAGCACAGAATTAGCTGAGCTAATCAGCGGTGGAAGGTCGTTTTCACAGAATACATAGAAACAAATCGGCCGGCCGCCAACATCCAATATGCTTTTTTGAATGGCTTCGCCAGCAAAGGAAGCAGGAGGCCAAGAGGTATGAACATGGCAACATTCAGTAGAAGGTTCAGCCAGTTTTTGAGTGAATACAGATTCCATGCCTCGCGCCATGCCATGAATGGATGGAGGTTATATCCGTAAGCGCCGCCAAACCGCAGGAGAGTGGCGTATATCAGAACGGTCAGATATCCAATAAGCAGCACCACAATGACCGTCTTGCACCAGGGAAACCGCCGTTCGCCCTTGTAGTGCTGTTTGAATATAAGCCAGCACACACTTATTATCAAGACGCAGAGTACCGCGGCCATGATTGCCAGCCATATGCCTGTTCGGAGATGCTGTAAAATAAATGTAACGAAATCATTCATGCAGTTTGCCACTCATTGTCGTCTTTGCTTTCATACAACAAGGTCTTCATTCATATCAACCTTCCACTTGTTTCATACTCAGGCTGGGTTATTCACCACACCCACAAAGAGGGGCAGACCGTCGGTACCGGTGATAGCGAAGATGAAGGGCCGGTCAACCGTGAAGTCAATTTCCTCATCAGGGGGCATGGCGGAGCCTGCCGACATCATGACTGTATAGGCGGCGGCGATCACGCCTTCTTCGTCGATGGTCACCCGGGCAGCGTGCTGCGCCTTAGACAGAAAGATTTCGTCGGTGTCGGTGGTCATGGGCGTAAAGTCGGAAATATCCGCATCGAAGACATCCGTTATACCCAGTTCCTTCAGCTCAGGGACAAGGTCAGTATCGGAAACCACATCGAACTTGGGCAATGAGAGATTGACAGTGAGGAACTTACTGTTTTCCCAATCGCCATCGGCGAGAATGAAGTCCATGGTCTTGCTGTCGGAAAGCAGCTCGTCAACGGATACATCCTCATCCGGAAGAATGAACCACATATTCCCGCTGCTCTCCAGCCGCTGTGCCACGGCGGAGAACTTATCGCTCCAATAGTAGTTCCGTGTACCGGACTGATGCATGAAGTCGCAGGTAATGGCCTCGCCGTCGGCGCTCAAGGTGTAGAACAACCCCTCGCTGGTAGCGTTCTCGGAAAACTCGCTTGCCCACTTCGCCCGGAAATAGATGGTGGTTGCCAGCGCCATGATGGTCTCGGGGCTCATTTCCAAGGTTGATGCCTGCTCTTCAAGAAGTCCGCCGGTCTGCTCGTTCAGCCAGTCCTGCAGCGCCTTGTTGAAATCCGCAGAACCCATCTCGCCCTGATAGGATGAGGCGTAGTAGTTTTTTGCCAGTGAGTCCATGGTGCTCTGCACAAAGCTCACATCCTGGTTGAGCCACAGGGAGCTTGCCAGAATACTGGTGACCGCACCGTCGTCGCAATAGTTGGCGTTCCAGAGTGAGCCTGCCTGCGCGCGCAGAGTGTCGATGTCGTCAGCGCCCAGCAGGTCGAGGATCTGCTGACGGCTGTTTCCGTCCGTTACCTCCGCCAGCATACACAGTGCCATGTAGACATTCAGCGGAGAGTAGACCTTGTTTTGACTGTTTGCGTCTGACAGCAGCTCTGCGATACTCTCGGCAAAAAAGCCGTCCAGCCCGTCGGCATAACCCTCCGGCTGGTTTCGCTGCGCCTGCTTATCCTCACGCCACGCGTCATAGACCTTGGAAAAGCCCTCATCGTCAAACTCGCCGGTCTTGCTGTCAATATAGTCCATCTCATTGGGGTATACGGCCATTTCGGGATATTTGACCGCCGCCAATTGATACTTCGTTGTTTCGGTTTTTCCGGTCTGGGCGCATCCGGCCAGAGAAAACAGGCATGCCAGCGCCAGAACGAGTGCAATACTCTTTTTCATAAGAACTCCTTTCAGTCGGGTACGGATTCTATCTCACACGCGCCGAGTATATCCATTGCTGCGTCTTCGTACTGTGGCCACCAGGCATCCACATTCTCCGTCATGGCAACCACATTTCCCTCATCCATTCGGATGCTGATATAGTCCCAGACGGAGTGATAATCGTAGGTACCCTGAAAAGCGGTCAGACCGTTTGTCAGCGTAATCTCATGCTCTTCAAGTCCCGTACCGCAGACCCCGAAGCTATCCCAGTAATGGAGCTTGATGCGTCCGTTCTCTCCCGTCGGTCGGAAGCTGATGCCCCAGCTCATGCAGCCGTCAGCATATTCGTCTATGCTGTACTCCCAGCCTGCTGCATAAGGAATGGAAACATAAACTCCGTCGTGCAGGCAGCTGATGGTAAGCGATTCACCTTTTTCCAGCGGGATGAGTTCAAAACCAGCATAATATGTCTTTTCCTCGTAGTCGCCGGTACCGCGGAAGTCCATAACCGACTTTGAGATACGATAGACGCCGGCAGGCAGCTCGCCATACAACCAGCTCCAGTCCACCGTCCATTCCACTGTGTCGTTTGATGGAATGCGCCATGCCTCCTCCGTCCATGCCAAATCGTTTTCCATGGGCAGCATCTCTACGGCGATCCATTCTCCGTCTTTGTAAACCTCCAGAGAATACGGGCTTCCAGTTTGCAGTTCGCCTGCAGGCTCTCCGTCCTGCTGCTTGCAGACAAGCGTCAAACCTTTTGGAGTGATGTTCTTTGCTGTGAGCTTCACACCCCATGGATCCTCATAGACCTCTGTGGCAGGCGTGCGTACTATGCCAACGAGACCCGTTTCGCTTTCCTCCGGCGGCGTACCTCTGTCCGGCAGTTCCTTATAATAGCTGTTTCCAAAGGCGTTCAGGGCCTCGCTGGGCTCGTATTTCGCCTTGTAGCAAACACCGTCGTAATACATGTAATCGCCGTATGCGCTGATGCTGTGGGTCGTACCGTTCGCCATAACGATTGTGATTTCGACAAGCTGTCCGTCCATATCCCGCCCGGCGTCATCCTGCTCATACAGCACGACATCGTTCAAAAGGTCTGTAAGCTTGGAAAGTCCATCGTCATCCGCGATGGTGATCGTGCTGCCCGGCGGTACGAGATATATATCCGCAGAGGCAATATCCTCCGCTTTCAAGTCGGTAAAAGGCTTCGTTTCGCCAACACCGCAGCCGGAGAGCAGTGCAAACAGCAATGCACAGAGAAAGAGCGACGGTATAACAGGTCGATATTTCATCGGAAATTCCTCCATATCCGTGAAATTGAATGTTTATTTAGACGCGGAAACAGAGCGTTTTGTTCCGGTTCCGAGTTACACAGGGCGGCGTTGTAAACGGCGTGACCCTGTTGCTTTACGCTATTCGGCATGTTTCAGCACCGCCGCCGTTTGCGCCAAGGAGTTAGTCAACAGGCGAAGGAACAGCTTGCTCGGCAAGCCCGAGATGCTCCGCGCCGTTTTTTGCGTGGTGTCGGAGCAAAATCGCAGCACAAGCACGGCACGGCGCAGTCGGGAAAGACTGCCGAGAGCAAGATAAAACAGATTGTTGTCCTCGGAAACAGCCTCCTGCGCGGGAGCATATTTTGCCCGACTCCAAAGTGAATGCCAGAACAGCCAGCGGACGAGGCGGATTCTAAAATCCGCCTCGTCTTTGAAGTGGTCGCACCGATCACATCCCCAAACACACGCTTTGGTGACGAGCTTACAAGCCGCATCCTGATCTCCAATCGTAAGATATGTAAAACGGTAAAGCATATTAAGCGCAAAAGTACAGGCGTTGCAGTATTCCTCGTGCGTCAATTTCTCACCCCTTGATATCTCTTTTTAGAAAGGAGTCAGTCAGCTGAATCCATTCTCAACTGGCCCATACATATCTCCTTCATCCCATCTGTTTAGAAAATCCCCGGCATCCACCGTGCCACCAGCATCCCGACCGCGAAGGAGGCGACATTTGCCGTCAGTGCGTACAGCCATGGATGGCTCTTTCGCTCCGGCTCCGCAGCAC
>Ga0123335_1003590_pt1 | contig 21427 bp, 20 predicted proteins | sample BiotimSIPDNA_2_FD_89707 | JGI IMG/M metagenome (GOLD analysis project Ga0123335, IMG submission 89707) | Anaerobic biogas reactor microbial communites from Washington, USA - Biogas_R2 time_0 SIP DNA | ecosystem: Engineered > Bioreactor > Anaerobic > Unclassified | place: Washington, USA...
CCGTTCCGCGCCGGCTGGACCCCGCTCAACGTCCGCGCCCTGCTCCGCAACCTCATGAAGCAGCGGCCCGACGGCAAAGGCAACATGGTCCCCTGCGAAACCTGGGACAACGCCACCCTCGCCTGCGAAGCCCTCGACCCCGCCGGCGGCGACCCCTTCCCGATGACCATCAAGACCCATCGCATCGCGCCCGGCCAGAAGAACACCTGGTACATCCACGTCTGGGGCGACAAGGCCTCCGCCCGCTTCAGCAGCAAGAGCCCGCGACTCCTCCAGACCATGCACTACACCGGCGGCGAACAGGCGTGGCAGCGGATCGACATGGGTTCCGAGTTCACCTTCAAGACCATCACCGGGCCCATCTTCGAAGCCGGCTTCATCGACTGCATCATGCAGATGTGGGCGGCCTTCCTCTACGAACTCGAACACGGCCCGCACCCCAAAAAGTTCGCCCGCTGCGTGACGCCCGAAGAGGAGGCCCTTGCCCACCGCCTCTTCACCGCAGCCCTCAAATCCCAACGCAACGCCTCCGTCGAACCCGTCTGAAAAAGACCGGCACGGATCACGCGGACCAAAGGAGATGAAAACGGAAATACCAGATACTGGAATGCAAAATGTGGCTCCGCCGCCCTCGGCGGAGTCTTCCCTCTTCACTCTGACTACAGGCTTCTGACTTCTGGCTTCTTCTCTCTTCCGCGTGCTCCGTGCCGCTCTTAAGACGAAGTCAAGGAATCGAACATGCGTGAAATCTCCGTCGGCATCATCGGATACGGCTTCATGGGCCGGGCCCACACCTTCGGCTACGTGACGTTGCCCCTCTACTACGAACCCGCCCCGGTCAAGGTCCGCAAACTCGTGATGTGCACCACATCCGACCGCAACGCCGCCGCCGCCGAGGCCACCGGCTACTACCACGCCGTCATCCGCGACTGGCAACAGCTCATCGCCGACCCCTCGATCGACGTCGTCCACATCTGCACGCCCAACAGCCTGCACCACGACATGCTCGCCGCCGCCATCTGCGCCGGCAAGTGCATCTTCTGCGACAAGCCGGTCACCGCGACCTGGGACCAGGCCCGCCGCCTCCGCGAACTCATCGAGCAGACCAACTACGTCCGCACCAACCAGATGCACATGAACGCCCGATTCTTCCCCGCCACCATGCGGGCCAAGCAGCTCGCCGACGAAGGCCGCCTCGGCGACGTCCTCTCGTTCCGCTTCCGCCAGCTTCACGCCACCAACGTCGATCCCCAAAAACCGGTCAACTGGAAATCCGACAAGACGATCGGCGGAGGCGGCGTCATCCTCGACCTCGGCTCGCACGTGATCGACCTCGCCACGCACCTGCTCGGCCCGATCCGGCGAATCCTCTGCCGCACCGACAACTTCACGCCCGTCCGTCCCGACGGCAGGGGGGGGCTAAGAAAAGTGGAGGCTGAGGAACTCGCGATCATGATCGTCGAACTCGAAAACGGAGCCGTCGGCACGCTCGAAGTTTCCAAGGTCGCCACCGGCACGAACTCCGAGCTGCAGTTCGAAATCCACGGTCGCCGCGGCGCCATGCGCTTCGACATGATGCGGCCCAACTGGCTCGGCTTCTACGACAACACCGATCCCGAAACGCCGCAAGGCGGCACGCGGGGCTTCAAGGACATCGACTGCGTCCAGCACTACCCCTCGCCCGGCGGCAAGTTCCCGCCCGCCAAAGTCGCCGGAGGATGGCTGCGGCCTCACGTCCAGAGCCTGCACAACTTTCTGGCCGCGGTCGCCGACGATCGTCAAGCCGAGCCGTCCCTCCTGCGCGGCATCGAAATCCAACGCTACCTCGACCTGGCCTATCGCTCAGCCGAGTCCCAAACCTGGCAAAACGCCTGAACCGCTCAGACGGAATAACCGTCGGGATGGGCCTGATGCCACCGCCAAGCCGACCCGACGATCGCCTCCAACTCCGTGATCTGCGCCTGCCATCCGAGAACCTTCCGGACATGCGACGGATCGGCATAGAGCACGGGACAATCGCCCGCTCGCCGGCCGGTCTCGACCATCGGAATATCGCACCCGGTCACCTTCTTCGCCGTCTCAATCACCTCGCGAACGCTATGCCCGCAGCCGGTGCCGAGATTCGCAATGATCGACCGGCCCGGCGCCAGGGCCAGAAGCGCCTTCTCATGAGCCCGACCCAGATCCTCGACGTGAATATAGTCGCGGATGCACGTGCCGTCCGGCGTCGGGTAGTCGGTCCCATAGATCTGAACCTGCTTGCGCCGGCCAAGCGCCACCTGCAGCACGATCGGAATCAAATGCGTCTCCGGATCGTGATCCTCGCCGATCGAACCGTCCGACGCCGCACCGGACGCGTTGAAATACCGCAGCGCCGCAAACCCTAATCCCCACGCCGCTGAGCAATCCGCGAACACCTGCTCCATCATGTACTTCGTGCGGGCATACGGGCTCTTCGGATCGGCCGGCAGATCCTCGGTCATCGGCGTCGTCTCCGGCTCGCCGTAAATCGCGCACGTCGAACTGAACACCAGCCGGCGAACGTCCAACTCAGCCATCACGTCCAGCAGCCCGATCGTATTGGCCACGTTGTTGCGGTAGTATAGCAGCGGCTTCTCCACCGACTCGCCCACCGCGATCGACGCGGCAAAGTGCATCACCGCGTCCGGCGCAAACGCCGCCATTGCCGCCCGCAATGCCGCCAGGTCGGCCAGATCGCCCACCACCAACTCGCCCTCCGCCACCGCCGCACGATGTCCAGCCCCTAGGTTGTCGTAAATCCGCAGCGTATGGCCCGACTGGCGAAGCTGCCGCGAGCAATGGCTGCCCACGTACCCCGCGCCGCCGGTGATGAATATCCGCATGCCTGTGGCTCCTTCTATCGCAGTGGTTAATCGGCAATCACGTCGTCGAGGGCGGAAACCGCGATGGCATTCTGACGCGGCACGTACGTCCGACGTCGGCTGACTTTCACCCCGAACTTCCGCGTGTTGATCAGGTACAGTTCCTTCCCGCTGTGGCTCTCCTCGCGGTCGTACAGATCGGCGTCGTCGAGAACGAACGCGTCATCGGCGATCCGGACCAGCCGCCCGATGATCATCGTCGGACCGGCAAAGTCGATCACCACCACCTGCCCGACCAGCTCGTCAAGCCCGCTCAACGCGCCCTTGCCCTCCTTCACAGCCTAATCTCCTTCGGAGGAAATCTGAACGTCGCGAATGCGGATGGTGGGCTTCGGGTTGCCCGGATCGTCGCGGTAATCGGCGCTGACCGCGTCCAGATCGCCCAGCAGCTCCAGCAGCGAACCGCCGACCATCGCGTTGGCCACCGGGTAGGCCAGTTCGCCCTTCTCAATCTTGAACGCGAAATCCAGGCTCGTCGAAACGTCGCCGCTGGTCAGATCGGGATCCAGAGACCCGATCTCCAGGTAAACTCCGTCCTCCACCTCGCCGATCAGCTCAGCCGCCGAATGCTCGCCGCGGGCGATCTGCAAATTCGTCGATGAAATCCCGCCCGTCCGCTGACCGTGACCGGTGTTCTGCGTCTTGGCCTTGTGGGCGGTGTAGCTGTTGTGAAGGGCCGCATTGAACCGGCCGCGGTCGAAAACGGTGACCACCCGCCGCGCCGCCCCCTCCGCGTCGTAAGGCCCGGAGTACAAGCCGCGATCGATCAGCCCATCATCCGTCACCGTCAGCAACTCCGACCCGATCGTCCCGTCCAGCCGATCGACCAGCAAACTGCGACGCCGCTGAATCGACTCGGCGCTCGCCGCCGAAACCAGATCCGCCACCAGGTCAAACGCCGCCCGCGGCCCAAGCACCAGCGTCGTCCGTCCGGTGGGAACCCGGCGGGCCTTGCGGTACTCCAACGCCCTCCGGGTGATCCGCGCCGCCAGCTCCGGCGATGGATCGAAGTCATCCAGGAAACGGGCGCTCGTGTGATCGGCGAAACTGCCGACGTCCGAGCCGTCCTTGACCACCGCGAAAAAACTCAAATACACGCTCGTGCTGTTCCGGGCGATCCGAATGCCCGAACTGCTCGCAAACGCCCCAGCCCCAGCCGAAAACGCCGCGTCCCCGCTGATGATCGCGTCCGACCGAACCCCGCGAGCCGCCTCCAGGTTGCCGCACGTCCAGCCGATGATATCGTCAGCGGTCAGCGAGAGAATCTTCGGATCGAACGTCACCGGAATCCGCGACGGACTCTGCGGATCGGGCAACGCCGCGAAATCCGGATCGGGACTCGCCGACCTGGCCAGCGCGACCGCCTTCTCCGCCAACTCCGCCAGGTCGCTCGCCGCCGCGCCGCTGCTCGACACGTAACCCATCCCGCCGCCAACGTACGCCCGAATCGACAGGTGCCGGCTCCAGTCCGCCTCGGCGCTCTTGATCGAACTCTTCTCGACCACCACGTTCAACCCGCGCGACAGCGAAACCGACGCGTCCGCCCACTCGGCCCCCGCCTTCCGGGCCAGCTCCACCGCCCGCGCCGCGCCAGGCAGCAGGGCCTCCGGACGCTCGATCTCGGCGGTGCTGTTGTGCCCCTCGCGGCTCATGCGCTCTCGCCTCCGACCACCATTTTCGATACCCGCAGATGCGGCCCGCCGCAATCCGTCGGCACGCCCTGGCCCGACTTGCCGCACGTGCCTGGAAAAATCATCTCGAAATCGCCGCCGACCTTGTCGATATTCATCAGCGTCTCTACCAGCAGCCCGCTGACGCTCACGTCGCGAAGCGGCTCGCCCAGCCGACCGTGCTCGATCATCTGCGCCTCATGGGCCCGGCACAAAAACTGCCCGCGCTCCGGATACACGTACCCTTCGTGCCCCTCCCGCAGATAGATGCCGCGCTCAATCCCCGCCAGCATCTCCTCGAACGTCGACTCGCCCGGCTGAAAGAACGTGTTGCTCATCCGGCAGATCGGCGGCGACGTGTGGTCTTGCGCGCGTCCGCAGCCGTTCGGCTGGGTCTGAAACTGCCCCGCCGTCTCCAGGCTGTGAAGCAACTCCGTCAACACGCCGTCCTTGACGATCGTCCGCGTCCGCGCCGCCACGCCCTCGCTGTCGTACGGCTCCGAACCGTACTTGCCCGCCAGAGTCGAATCGTCCACGATCGTCACCAGCGGGCTGGCGATCGGCTCGCCGAACTTGCCCGCCAGGATCGACTGGCCGGTCCACACGCTGTCGCCCTCCGCGTTGTGCCCGAGCGCCTCGTGCGCCAGCAGCCCGCTGATCGTCGGATGAAAAACCACCGGAAACTCGCCCGCCGGAGCCTTCTTCGCCCGCAACTGCTCAAGCACCTTCCGGCCCGCCTTCACCGAAATCTGTTCCGGCGCCACGTCCAGCAGAAGCTCCGGTCCGCCCTGATGCCCGAGCACCTGGAAATTCCGCTGACGAACCTTGCCCTCGATCGCCGTGACCTGGCAACTCAGCCGCGCACGGCCAAGCTCCGTATACACCTGCGTGCCGGCCGTATTGACCACCCACTGCCGCCGCACCGCGTCGCCGTAGCCCACCATCGAATTGACGATCTTCCCTTCGCCCGCCGCCAACGCCAGCCGCTCGTGCTCCAGGCAGCGCCGGCGCTTCTCCTCAAGGCTGATCTGGTCCACCTCGAGCCGCCCAAGTCGCCGAACCTCGTCGCGAACCGGCTCAACCGATGCGACCATGCCCCGGTCCGCCACCACCGGCGCCGCCAATCGGGCCAGCGCCATCGCCTGCTCCAAACCGTCTTCGAGCTGACGCCGGTCGAAACCGTCGCAACTGGCAAATCCCCAACTCCCATCCACCAGCACCCGCACCCCGATCCCCGCGCTGTGCGAGTGGAACATCTTCTCCGCACGTTCGTCCTGGACCAGCAGCGAACTCCCCGTCGACGAAACCGCCCGCACGTCCGCGAACGCCGCCCCAAGCCGCCGCGCCCGTTCCACCGCCGGCAGTATCAGATCGAACACCTGACGCACCAGGTCACTCATGGGGCGGCGCCTCCCCGGTAGGGGCCGGTTGCACCACGATGGTCCCAGCCAGCAGATCGCCCGTCCGCTGACGCAGGCTCGTCAGGAACAGCGTCATCAACATCACCACGAACAGCGGCGGCGAATACAGCTCCAACGCCTTGGCAACGTTCCGAACCACGATCTGCAACACCGACGCCGGCGAGGCCGGATCGCGGGCCGAACGCACCCGCAGACCGAAAAGCAGCTTGCCCGGCGTCGCCGACCAGATCAGTTCCGTAATCATGCAGTAGAGCCCGTACCCGATCACCGTCGCCAGTGACGCGAACACCAGGCGACTGTCCTGGGCCGACTGCTCGACCAGTTGCGAGAACGACCCGGCCTGAAGGTACAGCTCATTGAACCGATCGTACCAGATCAACGAGACCGCCAGCGACACCGGCAGAAAATCGATCACCGCCGCCAGTGTGCGACGCCAGTACTCCGCCAACGCTATGTCGGACGGCAACTCCGGCGTCCGGGCCGGATGGAACGCCCGCGCCAGGAAGAACAGGAACGCCAAAAGGACCAGAATCACCAGGTTCGTGATCTCCGGCTCCCGGGCCGGCTCCGTCCGCAGAGACGCCGGCAACTCCTCCGGCTCCCCGACGGCCTGGCCGGCGTAGTCGTATCGCGCCAGCCTTGCCTCGCCCCCGGCCAAAAGCTGCACCAACTCCAGATGACTCGCGGTAAAGGCGACGTCGAGCAGTTCGCAATGGTCAGCCGCGCCGTCGCGAACGGGAAGGGCGACCGGATCGGACACGTCGCCCTGTTCGCCGATACTGTACAAATCAAGCCGCGCCGCACCATCGGTCTGACGGCAGGCCGCCAAATACAGCGGACTCGCAGCCGACGATACGCCCAACCAGTGCCGCCCGACCGCCTCGTCAAGCTCAAAACGGTTGGGCCCCGACCACGCACCGTTGCGGAAAACCCAGTGGGCAAACCGCCGCGTACCCTTCTGGATCAGCAAATCGATCTGCCGGACGTCCGGAACGAACGACACCGCGTCCGTCTCCTCCACCATCTCGGGCAGATCGGCCAACGCCTGCCACTCGCCGCGAACGTACTCGAAAATCACCTGCCGCCCAGCCGGCGAGGTCGCCGGAGCCGTCTGCGCATCCGCCTGCTTCGGGCTGTACTGACCGATCGCATACAGCCGCTTCCGATCGATCCCGCCGGTCAGCGCCCGAAGCCGATACTCCTCCGGCACCCGCACAGCATACTTCGACACCCGCCCCTTCTCGGAGCTGTAGCGATACACAAATCCATCCTGAAACGCCAGATACAGGTATTCAAGCGTCGAGCCCACCGCCTGTGCCTGGCCATTCACCTGAAACCACTGCCACCGGGCCTGCGCCGTCTGATACCCAGCGTGAAGAAAATGGGAATCCCCGTCCTTCTGCTGAACCACCAGCCACTGGCCCGTCCGAGTCGGCTGAACCCATACCGCCGTCGGCTCCGGGCTCCCCGCCGCCACCGAAGAAGACGCGGCGCCGAACATCCCGGCTGCCGTTATCGCAAGAACACTGATAGTCGGAAGTTTTCTCATATCCTAGCCGTTTTGCTCTCGAGTCTCCGACATTTTACACGCACCCACCCACGCCGGCCACGGGCAAAATGTAAAAGTGAGAAAACTGGGCAGGATGTGGCGGCACGGCCCTTGATCCCACGGCCGGACTGCTCTACAATAACACTTCTGCCTGAAAGGAGGGGGCTATAATTCCACAGGCCCCTGACGGCGTGGAACGGGCCCCGGGATTTGAGCATGCTATCCGGCGGTAATCAGACGGCAGTACGGTTGGGGAATACAAAGGGACGGCACGTAGTTCCGGTCTCCGCCACCCCGGGTGTGCAGCCGATGGAAGGGGGCGCTTTCTCGCCCTGGTTCGTCCTGGCTCTGGCCGTGGCGGTGCTCGTGTTGCTGCTGTGGATCCGGGCTATGGGCCACTTCCTCCTGCTTCACGCGCTGGTCGAACTCTTCAGCATCGCCGTCGCGGCGGGAATCTTCATGATCGCCTGGAACTCCCGACGCTACTTCGACAACGGCTATCTGCTGTTCCTGGGCATCGGCTACCTGTTCGTGGCCGGACTCGACCTGGTCCACATGCTGGCCTACGAGGGAATGGGAGTCATCCCCGGCGTGAGCCCGGCCGACACCGATCCAGCCACCCAGTTGTGGATCGCCGCCAGATCCCTCCAGGCCCTGACGCTGTTGGGCGGCTTCGTCTTTCTACGCCGCCAGGTGCCGGTGGCCGCCGTGACGGCCGGCTACCTCGCCGTCCTGGGGCTGGTCCTCTTTCTGATTCTCGCACGGGACGTCTTCCCAGCCTGCCTGCCCGCCGGACAGGGACTCACCACCTTCAAGATCGTCAGCGAGTACGTCATCATTGCCATGCTCCTGACGGCAATGGTGTTGCTGTGGCGGTCCCGCGACGAATTCGACCGCCTCGTGCTCCAATTCCTGTTGGGCTCGATCGCCCTGACGGTCGTCTCCGAGTTTCTCTTCACGATATATCCAAATGCCTACTCGGTCAGGAACCTCCTCGGCCACTTCTTCAAGATCGCCGCCTTCTACCTGCTCTACAAGGCCCTGATCGAAACCGGCCTGCGCCAGCCTTACGCTGTCCTGTTCCGCAATTGCAAGCTCAGCGAAGAGTCGCTGCGGGCCAGCGAGGAACGCTACCGGACCGTCGCCGATTTCACCTATGACTGGGAGTACTGGCTGGACCCCAACGGCCGCATGGTCTACGTCTCGCCGTCGTGCCGGCGACTCACCGGCTACAGCCCGGCCGAATTCCTCGAAAACCCCGCCTTGATCGAACGGATCATCCATCCCGACGACCGCGCCCGCTGCGCCGACCATCAACACGAACCGTCCTCGACCGGCGAACTGCGGTCCCTCGATTTCCGAATCGTCGACCGCACCGGCCAACAGCGGTGGATCGGACACGTCTGCCAGTCCGTGACCGCCGACGACGGCCGCCCGCTCGGCATCCGCGCCAGCAACCGCGATATCACCGCCCGCAAAGAAGCCGAAATGTCCCTCCAGGAAACCGCCGCCCTCAACGAACTCCTCCTCGACAGCCTGCCCCACCCCGCCATGCTGATCCGCCGCGACCGGACCATCCTCGCCGCCAACCGAATCGCCCGTGAGGTCGGAGCCGTGGCGGGGGGACTCTGTTGGCGCGACTTCGGTCGCAGCGAGCACCTTCCCGAATGCCGCGAAGCAGCCAAGGCGATGGATGGGGCGGGAGCTGATGCGCCCTTTCACTGCGCCTTCTGCCTTGGCGACAAGGCGCTGGACGAAGGAACAGCCCAGAACCGCCCCGACGTCGAAATGCTCGGCAAAATCTGGGACACCTACTGGATCCCGCTCGACGCCGACATCTACCTCCACTACGCCATCGACGTCACCGAGGCCCGCCGAAAGGAACTCGAACGCGACCGCCTCTTGAGCCAGGTCCGACAGGTCAACGAACGCCTCGAAGGCCGAACCCGCGAACTCATGCTCCGCTCGCAGGAACTCCAGCGGGCCCGCGACGGCCTCGAAAAACGCGTCGAGGAACGCACCGAGGAACTCGCCACCATCAACGACCAGCTCAAGCAGGAACTCGAATGGCGGGAACTCGCCGAACGGGCCCTGCGCGAATCGGAGGAAAAATACCGAACCATCTTCGAAAACTCCCCCCTGGGAATCGCCCACTTCGATCACAAGGCAACGCTCACCACCTGCAACGAACGACTCGCCGAGATCATCGGAACCCCCAGAGAACGGCTGGTGGGCCTCGACCTCCTCAGCGCCGTCAAGGACAGCCGAATGTTCGCCGCACTCGAAAGCTGCCTCGCCGGCCAGCGGGCACACTACGACGGACGAACCACACTGGGCCAGGGTCGCAGCGCCTATCTGAACATCTACTTCGCCCCCATCGCTGACGACGAAAACCACCTCCTCGGCGGAGTGGCCATCTGCCAGGACGTCACCCAACGCCGCGAAGCCGAACTGGCCCTCCAGCACCAAACCCAGGAACTCGCCCGCTCAAACGCCGAACTCGAACAATTCGCCTACGTCGCCTCACACGACCTCCAGGAACCGCTCCGAATGGTCGCCAGCTTCATGCAGCTCATCAAACGCCGATACGAAGGCAAACTCGACGCCGACGCCGACGAATTCATCGGACACGCCGTCGACGGGGCCTTGCGCATGCAGCGGCTCATCAGCGACCTCCTCCAGTTCTCCCGAGTCAACAGCCGCGCCAAACCCCCCGAACCGATCGGCGTCGATGACGTCCTCCGCCGGGTCGTCGCCAACCTCAAAGTGGCCATCGAACGAAGCGAAGCCGCCATCACCTGGGGCCACATGCCCACCGTGACCGCCGACGACACCCAGCTCACCCAGTTGTTCCAGAACCTCCTCGACAACGCCATGAAGTTCCGCCGCGAGGACCAAGCTCCGAAGATCACCATCTCAGCCGACCGTGAAGACGCCTTCTGGCGATTCACCGTCGCCGACAACGGCATCGGATTCGAACAGGAATACGCCGACAAAATCTTCGTCATCTTCCAGCGGCTGCACGCCCGCGATAAGTACCGGGGCACCGGAATCGGACTGGCCATCTGCAAAAAAATCGTCGAACGACACGGCGGCCGAATCTGGGTCAAATCCGAACTCGGCAGAGGCACCACCTTCCACTTCACCCTGCCCGCCGGACCGGCCGAGGCGCCGGCCTGACCCAGCCTGCGGTTGCCTCGACCCGCCATCGCCGGCTATCCCAGCTCAAGCTTCGCGCTAACCGGCGTCTCGTGCGTCACCATGTCGAATACCGGCGATCGCTTCTGAGCCAGCTCGACCAGTTCCTCGATCGTCTCCCGCGGCGCGGGCGACTTGACGTGGAACGTCACCTGGATGTTCGAATAGCCGTTCCGCACCTCGTCGCTCAGCCCCAGAAACCCGCGCAGGTCGAGGTCCGCTGTCAGGTCAAGCCGCAATTCGTCGATCTGAACCCCGCGGGCCGCCGCGTGGTAGACAAACGTGGTGTTCAAACACGAGGAAAGGGCGTACAGCAGCGCCTCGGTCGCGCTGGGCCCGCGGTCCTCGCCCAACAGCACGTCCGGCTCGTCCGCGTGCAGCTCGAACCGCTGGGCGTGCTCGCGATCCTCGCCGGCCCCGTAGTAGTCGCTCACGGTGGTCCGGCAATGGGCCCCGTCCACCCACTCGTTGGTCGCCCGATGCTGAACCTTCGCCAGCTCCGGATTCCCCTTAAGATTGTGAATCGTCTCACGAAGCCGCTCGATATCCACCCCGTTAAGCGTTGTCGTCTGAGTCGCCATGACAAGTTCCCCCAAAAGATGTTTTGAAACTCTCCACTGACATTCACTGACGTCTCCATGGGATTCTATCCGGAGTCAACGATGGACGGAACCGCCTCGCACTTGATTGGCATCTATTGGGCGAAGGTGCTGACAGCCGTCAATCGCCCGGACTTGATCTTGGGCAAGCCGGCTCGAAGTGCCTTGACGACACGCCAATAATTAGATGACAGGCCCAGCTGATGATCCGGTCTTTCGCACGTCTGGGAGGCAGAACGATGAAAAATGTACCGGTGGAGCCGTGGCCGTGGCAGTGTCGACAAGTGCTGGCGGCGATGCGGAGCGAGGTCCTTGGGACCGTGCGGAGGTTTCTACAGCGTGTCAAAAAGCCTGGGCCGGTGGAGATCGAGAGACTCGCGGACGGAGAGGGCCAGGGTGAGGACCGGGTCTCCCGGTTCCTCGTCCGCCAGGCCCAGGCCCTCTCCGAAATCGAACAGGCCATGCACCGCTTTGACACCGGCACCTACGGCCGTTGCGAGGCGTGCGGCGATCCGATCAGCGCGGTGTTCCTGCAGGCGATGCCGTGGACGAGAGTCTGTGACGAGTGCTGGCGAGGCCAGATAAGCGGCCGGCCGGTGGCCCAAGACAACGACGATCTGATCCGCCGGCTCTTCGACTGTCAGAATTGAGCGAAGGAAGGCCGTCCACGAGCATCGCGTGCTTTCCGACGGGGAAAGACAGGCAGGCGGCGGGGCCGGCGAAGGCGAAGCTCCGCCGCCGGATCGCCGTGAGTTCCAATAGGTTACGCGTCGAGCCGGCGGGGCCGGGCCGGACGTGGCGGCATCGCCGACCGCGTCGTGATATAATTCAATGAGCCGAATTCCGGCGCAGACGGTGCGCCAGATCGTTCGGTAACCAGGTGACCAGTTACGGGGGAAGACCATGCCTTACCGACGAGCGCAGATGGAATACCGGGACCGTGGCCGAAAGTACAACACCTCGCCCGGCCAGCACGGCGGACCGGCCAAGCCGCCCGCCCACATGCACGAACACATGGAACAAATGCACTACCCGCTCCGAAAGAGCGCGCTGATCCGGGCGGCCAGAACCCAGAACATGCCAGCCGACGTGGTCCGCGTCCTGCGGCGGCTGCCGGATCATGAATACCAGAATGCCGACCATGTCTGCCGCGTGGCCGTGGAAGTCCACGAGGTCTGACCCAAACGGACCGCGAAACCGTTAGAGCCCAAGCAGCCGGGCGGCGTTGTCCCGCAGAATCATCCGCTCGTGCTCCGCGTCCAGTCGCAGGCCGCGAATGCTCTGGACGACGAAGTCCGGGTCGCCCCACGGCGAATCCGTGCCGAACAGCATCCGCTCCCTCGGATGCGCCGCAATGATCCGCCGGGCCTGCTCGGTGCCGATGTACTCGAAGCTGTACGAAACGTCGATGTAGACGTCGCGGCCCACCAGGCGGCGCTCCACCTCGTCCCAATCCTCCCACGCCCCCAAATGCGAAGCGATCAGCTTCAACCCGGGAAACGCGTCGATCACCCGGGCGGTCCGCACCGGATCGGCGATCCGCGTCCGCGGAAACGCGATGTCAAAACCCGTGTGCATCAAAAGCACCAGGTCCAGCTCGCGAACCAGCTCATAGATCGGGAACAGCCGCTGCTCGTCGTCGATCTCGAACTCCTGGTAATACGGGTGGAGCTTGAGGCCCCCATATCCCGCCGCCTTGATCCGGCGGATCTGATCGGCCCACTCCGGATGCGCCGGGTGGACCGACGGAAAAACAATCAGCCGCTCCGAGCGGATCTGCTCGCTCCAACTGAGAATCGCGTCGAACTGCTTGGGCTTGGTGGCGATCGACGAGAGTACGCTGATCTCAATGCCCGCTTCGTCCATCGACGTCAGCAACGCCGCGATCGTGCCGTCAAGGATCGCCTTGACCGAAGCCCCTTCCTCCAAAGCCGCCATCGCACGTCCCGCCAGATGATCGGGAAACGCATGCGTGTGTACGTCAATGACACAGTTCTGTCGCTTCATCGCAAATGCACCATCAAAAAAAACGCCGCCAAACGCAGCCGCTGCGGCTCCTGGCAGGGCGGGAGGTTCTGCCGCAACGCGGCAGGGTCACCCGCCATCCGTCACGCAAAACCACTCAGGACACCGGCAAAACCGCCTGCCCGAACAGCACCGACACTCTACGGCAGATCCGCCCAAAGATCAAGAATTCACCCCGCCCCGAACCGCCGCGGGAGCGGGCGACGACGGGTGGCTGGATATGGCTGGTTAGCGGCGGATCACGCCTCCGTCTTCACTTCATCCGGCGTGAGCGTGACCAGAGAGACAATCCCGAGCAACTGCTCCTTGGTCAGATGCGACTCCAGGTAGTCCCACACCATGTTTTGGCGGTCGATCTGAGCCATGCCTTCGAACGCGGGCGATATGACAAACCCTCCGACCTTGCCGCCGGCCGTCTCCTCCAGATCGAACTGAGGCTCTGTCAACCGGCTGTCGGGTCGGCTCAACGTGGATACTATTTCGTCGCGGAGCGCCATGCGAGTTCTCCTCTCGCCATCAACTTGAGTGCGGCCTCAATAATAACGTGCGAATTCTTCTTCAGAAAGTTGCCCTTTATGCCCCGGTTCAGGTTCTGGCGTCTAAACTCAGCCTCCAATCGCTCATCAGAGGCGTACCGGTAGTTATTCTTCCATCGCTCCCACACTTCGCCAAGCCAAGCGGCGACGTCTCTGCGCTTGTCCTCCGGAATCATATCCCCCAACTCCGACCGCTTGTAAAGATCGCGCAAGTCATGCCGGGCGTCGAATTCAGGAGTCCTGCGTACGATGAAAGCTCTGAGCAGGCACTCGACGGCGACGCCCGCGAAGTAGACCGCTGCCGAAAAACGTTCAGCTTCATGAAGCCGCCTGGCGGTCTCTACTCTCTGACGCGCGGCGTCAAAGTAATGCTCCGCTCGAATCTCCATGGTGCGTCAGTGCCTCACCTCTTGCCTGCGAAGGCTGTATCCAACTCAATGCGGCTGTTTGGCATATTCTGTAGACTATCTACCATCCGACCCGTTGTCAAGCTGCCATTTCACTTCAGGAGGAGCCTTGATACTGCCTCGGTCGGGTAGGAAAAACGTGCCGAAGGCCGATCTGGACTTGGAGGCCACCCGGTGATATAAGATTCCCCAACGCGGTAAGGTTCGGCGGTTTGGGTTTCTGCGAGGACGGACGTGCTGACCGACAACATTCTCGATCTGATCGGCAATACCCCCCTGGTCCAACTGCGGGGCGAACGCATCTTCGCCAAGGCGGAGTTCCTCAATCCCGGCGGCAGCGTCAAGGACCGCGTCGCCCTGGCCATGCTCGAAGGGGCTGAGCGCGACGGGCGGCTCAAACCCGACTCGATCATCGTCGAACCGACCTCGGGCAACACGGGCATCGGCATCGCCCTGGTGGGGCGGCTCAAGGGCTACCGCGTCCGCATCGTCATGCCCGAAGGCATGAGCGAGGAACGAAAAAAACTCATCAAGGCCCTCGGAGCCGACCTGGTGCTCACGCCCGACCGCGAAAGCATCCCCGGCGCCGTCCGACGGGCCCGCGAACTGGCCGCCGACGACCCGCGCGTCTTCATACCGCAGCAGTTCGAAAACCCCGATAACCCGCGAATCCACTACCAGGAAACCGTTCACGAACTCTGGCGCCAGATCCGCGGCGAGGTCGACTGTTTCGTCGCCGGCGTCGGCAGCGGCGGAACCCTCCAGGGAATCGGCTCGTTCCTCAAGGAAAACAAACCCGACGTCCGCATCGTCGCCGTCGAACCCAAAAACGTCTCAGCCCTCCTCGGCCACGAACCGGGCCTGCACCAGATCCAGGGCATCGGCGACGGCTTCGTGCCCTCGATCCTCAACGTCGCGATGGTCGACGAGGTGCTCGAAGTGACCGACCAGGACGCCATCGAAACGACGCGACAGCTCGGCCGCGACTACGGCCTGCTCGTCGGAATCTCATCCGGCGCCAACGTCTGGGCGGCAAGGCAACTGGCCAAAAAGACCAAAGGCAACATCGCCACCATCCTGCCCGACCGGGCCGAACGCTACTTCAGCACCGCCCTGCTCTAGCCATTGACCGTCCGCAACGCCTCGACAAGCATGCCCGCTCGCTGGTCCCGCTTATTTCAACCCCTTCCGGTTCGATGCTCAGAACTCGTAGAGCTCCTCGTCCTCGAGGACCTTAAAGCCCTCCTTGACCACCAGGGCCTTGCACCGTTCCAGGTCCTCCGCGTTCTCGAACTCGATACAGCAGACCCCTTCCTTGTTCGGCTCCAGCACAAACCCGTAGGCGTCCACAATGTTGATGTTGTGCTCGAAAAACACGCTGGTCAGCTTGTGCAGGTTGCCCGGCCGGTCCGGAATCGAAACCGCCAGCACGTCCTTGAGCGCGCAGGCGAACTGACGGTCGGCCAGCGCCAATTGCCCCTGCTTGGGCTTGTCCACGATCAGCTTGATCAGCCCGAAGTCGCCGCGGTCCTGAATCGTGAACGCCCGGATGTTCACCTTCGCCTCGGTCAGAATCTCCGTGATGCTCCGCAGGCGACCGGGCCGGTTCTCGATGAAGATGTTGATCTGGTGTGGCATCGTCGCGTCCTTAGAGTTTGGGTCGTTCGTCCACCACGCGCTTCGCCTTGCCCTCGTACACCGGCAGGCTGCCCGGCTCGTGCAGCTCGACCGCCGGGTTGATGATGATCGAAGCCTTCAGCTCCTCCTTGATCCGGTTCCGAAGCGCGTCGAGCTGACGCACGTTGCCGCTGAACATCTTCGAGTAAATCTCGACCTGAACCGTCAGCCGGTCCAGCGAGCCCTCCTTGGTCAGCCGGATCTGATAGTTCGTGCCGACCTCCGGAATCCGCATCACGACTTCCTCGATCTGCGACGGAAATACGTTCACCCCGCCGACGATCAGCATGTCGTCGCTGCGTCCGGTGATCCGCGAAAGCCGTCGGCACGTCCGGCCGCACGGACACTCCCCCCCGAACACCGACGCCAGGTCCCGCGTCCGGTACCGCAGCAACGGCGTCGCCTTGCGCTGCAGCGTCGTAAACACCACCTCGCCTTCCTGCTCGTCGCCCAGATTCTCGCCCGTCGCCGGGTCGATGATCTCCAATACGTACGCGTCCTCCCACGCGTGCATCCCGTTCTTGTAGACGCACTCGAACGCCACGCCCGGCCCGTTCATCTCCGACAGGCCGTACGAGTTGTACACGTCGATCCCGTACAACTCCTCGACCTTCAGCCGCGTGTTCTCCGAGTGCGGCTCCGCCCCCATGTACGCCTTGCGCAACGCCAGCTCGCCTCGCGTTACGCCCGCCTCGTCCAACTTGGTGTGGACGTGCAGGCAGTAGCTCGGAGTCACGTGCAGCACGGTCGTGCGGAAATCCTTCATGAGCTGAATCTGCCGCTTCGTGTTTCCGCCGCCGACCGGAATCACCGTCAGGCCCACCCGCTCAGCCCCGTAGTGCAGGCCCAGCCCGCCGGTGAACATGCCGTACGTCATCATGTTCTGGAACACGTCGCCCGGACCCGCCCCGGTGGCCACGATCGACCGGGCCACCAGCTCCGTCCAACTGTTCAGGTCTTCCTGCGTGTGGTAGATCACCGTCGGCGTGCCCGTCGTCCCGCTCGAGGTGTGAATGCGCACCACCTCGGTCGGGTCCGCCGCCAGCAGCCCGCGCGGATAGTTCTCCCGCAGGTCGTCCTTCGTCGTAAACGGCACCCGCTTCAGGTCGTCCAGACTCCGGACGTCGTCCAGCGAATGGATGCCCGCCTTCTCAAGCCGGCGCCGGTAAAACTGCGTCTTGAGGGCCGAACCCACCGTCTGACGCAACAGCTCAAGCTGCAGCGCCCGCCGCGCGTCACGGTCCATCGTCTCACGTTCTTTGTTCCAGTAGCGAATTTCGTCCATGTCAGAGATTCACAATGTCTTTGGTGCCCAGCACCTTTACGCCGTTCTCGCTGAGGACCGCCAGCCCCTCGTCGGGATTCTCGAAGCGGAACACCATCAGCGCCTTGTCCGAAAACTTCTCCACGAACCCGTACATGTACTCGACGTTCACGTCCTTCTCGTACAGGATTTTCAGGATATTCGCCAGGCCGCCCGGCCGGTCCGCCACCTGCACCGCCACGATCTCCGTCTTCTCCGCCACAAACCCCTTCCCCTTCAAAACGTCCATCGCCGCGTCCGGCTTGTCCACCACCATCCGCGCCACCCCGTAGCCGCGGCTCTCCGCGATCGTCAACGCCCGGATGTTGATCCCGCCCTCGCCCAGCACGCTGCACACCTCGAACAGCCGCCCCTTCTTGTCTTCCAGAAACACCGAAATCTGGTTCAGCTTCATCGCGATCCCCTTGCAACAGGATTACTTGGCCCGCTTGTCCACCACGCGAACCGCCTTGCCCATGCTCCGCTCGATCGTCTTGGGCTCCACCAGCCGCACCCGTGCCGCAACGCCCAGAACCGATTCGATCTCCTTCCGGATCTTCTGCTGAAACCCCTCCAGCTTGCGAATCTCATCCGAAAAAATCGTCGGATCCACCTCCACCACCACCTCCAGCTCGTCCAGCTCGCCCGATTTGCGATCGACCACGAGCTGGTAGTGCGGCAGCGTCCCCTCGATCCCGATCAGCACGTGCTCGATCTGCGACGGGAATACGTTGATCCCCCGCACGATGATCATGTCGTCCGTCCGCCCCTGAATCTTCGTGATCCGCGGGCTCGTCCGACCGCACCGGCACGTCTCGTATGTCACGCCCACGATGTCCCGCGTCCGATACCGCAAAAGCGGAATCGCCTGCTTGGTCAGCGTCGTGATCACCAGCTCCCCCTTCTCGCCCGGCCCGACCTCTTTCCCCGTCTTGGGGTCGATGATCTCGGGATAGAACACATCCGAGAAGATGTGCAAACCAGCCTTGTGCGTGCACTCCTGCGCCACGCCCGGCCCGATGATCTCCGAAAGCCCGTAAATGTCCGTGGCCAGCATGTTCCACGTCTGCTCGATCTCCGCCCGCATCGGCTCGCTCCACGGCTCCGCTCCGAACACGCCGATCTCCCAACTGCTCGAACGCGGATCCAACCCGATCTCCTGCGCCTCCTCCGCCATGTACAGGCAGTAGCTCGGAGTGCACGCCAGCACCCGCGGCTTGAAGTCCGTCATGATCTTAAGCTGCCTTTTGGTCTGACCCGACGAGGCCGGAATAATCGTCAATCCCATCTCCAGCGCCCCGTAGTGACAGCCCAGCCCGCCCGTGAACAACCCATACCCGTACGCCACCTGAATCTTGTCGCCCGGAACCGCCCCCGCGCAGCACAGCGCCCGCGCCATCACCTCGCCCCAAAGCTTCAAATCGTCCTTCGTGTACCCGACCACCGTCGGATTCCCCGTCGTCCCGCTCGAAACGTGAATCTCAGCCAGCTCACGCTCCCCGCGCGAAAACAGCCCGAACGGATAGTTGTCCCGCAGGTCGTCCTTGACCGTAAACGGCAACTGCTTGATCTGGTCGATCGACCGGATCGACCCGGGGCTGACCCCCGCCTCATCCAGCTTCCTGGTGTACACCGGGCACTTCCGGTACACGTACTCCACGATGGCCCGCAGGCGGTCGGACTGAACGTTCTTCAGCTCCTCCACCGGCGAGCACTCCATCTTCTCGTTCCAGATCATGGCGCCATCGTCCTTACAAGAGACATCATAGATCACCGCCGATCGGCCCTGGTCCGATAACCATCCTCGACACCAACCAGCCGGCCGCCCGCAAAGGCAGGCCCAGCCGCGATACCGTCACCTTTTCTTATATAAAATCCCTCCCGGATAATCAAACCCCAATGTCCCGCCCCAAACCAAGACCGCGGACCGCCACCGGCGGGGAATTCCGTTGAATTCCCCCGCATCAGCGGGTACACCAGACCGCCGCATCCTCCACCGTATATGAGACCGCCCAAATGAACATATCCAATACCCGCCTCACCGTCCGCTGCTGCTACCTCGGCATGGTCGTCCTCGCCCTGGCCATCAACCTCACCCCGCCCCTCTTCATCCCCCTCCGCGAAATCCTCGGCCTGACCTTCGAGCAGATCGGCCGACTCATCCTCATCAACTTCGCCACCCAGGTCACCTTCGACGTCCTCTGCGGCGCCCTCGTCGACCGCCTCGGAGCCAAACGCTTCGTCGTCTCCGCCAACCTCCTCGCCTTCCTCGGACTCTGGCTCTTCGCCCTCTCACCGTCGTATTTCCAGAATCCTTACCACGGCCTCGTCCTCGGCACCGTCGTCTTCTCCATGGGCGCCGGCATCCTCGAACTCCTGCTCTCCCCCATCGTCAACGCCATGCCCTCCGACCGCAAAGCCGCCGATATGAGCCTGCTCCACTCCTTCTACGCCATCGGCCAGCTCGTCGTCATCCTCGCCACCGCCCTCGCCGTCTTCGCCCTCGGAGCAAAGCACTGGCGACTCATCGTCCTCGCCTGGTCCGCCGTCCCCGCCCTCAACGCCCTCGGCTTCTCCCTGGTCCACATCCCCCGCTTCGTCGAGGAACACCAGCGCCAACGCGTCCGCACCCTCCTCCGCAAACGCGCCTACGTCGTCGCCGTCCTCGCCATCGGCCTCGCCGGCGCCACCGAACTCGTCATGGCCCAGTGGATCTCCGCCTTCGCCGACGTCGCCCTGGCCCTCCCAAAAATCATCGGCGACCTCGGCGGACTGTGCCTCTTCGCCGTCGCCCTCGCCGCCGGACGAGTCTGGTTCGGCTTCAAAGGCGAAAAGGTCTGCATGTACCGCGTCATGATCGCCGGAGCTTGGCTCTGCGTCGGCGTCTACCTCGTCGCAAGCCTCTCGCCCTCGCCCATCTTCGCCCTCTCAGCCTGCGTCATCGCCGGACTCGGCTGCAGCCTCCTCTGGCCCGGCATCCTCTCCGTCACCGCCGCCCGGTTCCCACTCGCCGGAGCCTCCATGTTCGCCGTCCTCTCAGCCGCCGGCGACACCGGCGGAGCCATCGTCCCATGGCTCGTCGGACTCGTCGCCGACCGCGCGCCCGCACTCCGCGACCTCCTCGCCCACCTCATGCCCGCCGGCCTCACCGCCGAACAACTCGGCCTGCGTACCGGACTCCTCCTGGCCACCATCTGCCCCCTCGCCATGCTCACCCTCCTCTACTGGCTCCAAGCCGAATCCCGACGCCGCGAACCAGCCGACCCAACCCCATCCGCCGAATCGCCTCAAACCGCCGCGCCGCCCGCCCCCTGATCCCCTATTCCCCGCCCTCAGCCCGATTAGCCCCAAAGGGGCAAAAGCCTGTAGCCAGGGGCGCGAGCCCCTGGTACCAATGGCCCCATGCGAATCAGCCCCGAAGGGGCGCAAGGATGTAGCCAGGGGCGCAAGCCCCTGGACTGGTTGACGCCGCCGAAGGCGGCTCCGGCCTGCCCCCCTGATTCGCTGACCACCCGACCACCTATTCTCCCCCCTGATCCCGCCTTTTCATTTTCATTGCCATTCCCAGCCCAATACAATGCCCTTCAACGGTCCTCCCAGACCCCTCAAGGAGCCTCACCGGTGCCCGAACCCAGAGACGTCACCACCAAAAACCTCCACGAGTCCATCCGCCAGGCCTGCGCGTGGCTCACCGACATCGCCCAGGTCAAACAACCCAACCTCGCCGACGGACCCGGCCCACACACCAGCCGCTTCGACTACCACGACTGGCGAGGCGCGATCCGAGGCGAATACGCCGCCGCCACAAAACAATGGGACTTCTTCTGCCCCATCTGGCACACCGGACAGGCCGTCGCCGCCCTCGCCTTGGCCTCACAAACCCTCCACGACGACTCGCTCCTCGCCGCCGCCAAATTCTCAGCCGACTTCATCCTCCGCCACCGCATCGACGACCCCAACGACCCCGACCACGGCCTGATCCTCGCCTTCGAAGACCACGCCGACAAGGTCAACACCTCCGCTGTCATGGAATCCCTCGCCGGTCTCCTCCAACTCCACAAGATCACCAACGAACCCCGCTACCTCGACGCCGCCAAAGCCGCACTCGACTGGATCGCCCGAAAAGCCTTCATCGACGA
>Ga0123335_1003592_pt1 | contig 21426 bp, 22 predicted proteins | sample BiotimSIPDNA_2_FD_89707 | JGI IMG/M metagenome (GOLD analysis project Ga0123335, IMG submission 89707) | Anaerobic biogas reactor microbial communites from Washington, USA - Biogas_R2 time_0 SIP DNA | ecosystem: Engineered > Bioreactor > Anaerobic > Unclassified | place: Washington, USA...
CAGGGATATTTATACCACTGCCATTGATTACGACAAAAATTCCGAAGCGGCACAGCTTTTCTTTAAAAAAGTACAGAATAAAATGCTCTGGGCGACTACCGGTAAAACCGCCGCAGAACTCATTGAATCCCGTAGTAACCCTGACAAGCCAAACATGGGACTTACTACATGGCGTGGTTCCATTGTTCGTAAATACGATGTTTCCATTGCCAAAAATTACCTGAAAGAAGAAGAGATAAAGGATTTAAACGAGATTGTCACCATGTATCTCGATTATGCCGAACGACAGGCTCGCAAAAGAAGAACCGTGACCATGGCAGAGTGGTCTGATAAACTTGATGCCTTTCTGAAGCAAAATGAAGAAGCGCTCCTCACTCATGCAGGCACTGTAAAGGCTGAAGTAGCCAAGAAGATTGCTGAAGAGCGATACGACGAATTTGACAAAAAGCGGAAGATAACAGAAGCAAAAAAAGCAGATGAAGAAGATTTAAAGGAATTGGAGGAGATGGAAAAGAGGCTGCTCAATAACAAAGACGATAATGGCAAATAATGAAAGAAAGAAACCGCCTCCGCACGTCCTGTGCTCCGTCGGTGGGGCGCGGGGATTATAAGTAGGAGAAAACAAATGAATAAACCCCTTCGCGCCCTTTGCGAGAAAATAGCGGAGATAACTCCATGAACTACTCTGAATTAATCCGCTACAAAACCGAAGACGGCGCAGTCAAAATAGACACCATATTCCAAAACGAAACTATCTGGTTGACGCAAAAGAAGATGGCCGAACTCTTTGATGTCCAGAGACCAGCCATAACCAAGCACCTGAAAAACATCTTTGAAAGCGGCGAGCTGGATGAGCAAGTGGTTAGTTCCATTTTGGAACATACCACTCAACTCGGCGCTATTGAGGGTAAAACCCAAACAAAAGAGAGGCACTTTGCCATGCGCAGCCCGTTGTGACTTGTGACCATACAAAGGAAATATACTGAAATTGATCCGATACAACTCCTATCGCACCTACCTCAAAGAAAAATTCGGGATCCCGGTTCTGAAAGTGCCTCTAAATGGCGGTTTTTCCTGTCCAAACAGGGATGGAACGAAGAGCTCTGAGGGGTGCAGGTTCTGTGACAATGTCTCATTCAGTCCTGCGGCGCTCAGTACAGTTTCCCCGCTTGCGCAGCTTATCGATACAGTAAGAAGATCATCTAAATTTGAGGCTTTTCTTCCGTACCTCCAGCCTTTCTCAAATACATACGGCCCACTGCAGAGGCTCAAAGATGTTTACGAGCCGCTTCTTTCGGTTCCGGGTGTTATCGGGCTTGCAATCGGGACCCGCCCCGATTGTTTTGACGATTCTATCTACGGCTATCTTGAGGAGCTGGCCTCGAGAACCTATCTGTGTATCGAGCTGGGACTTCAAAGCTCAAATGACAGCACCCTTCAGAGGCTGAACCGGGGGCATACTTTCAACGATTTCTGCAAAGCTGTAGAGAGACTAAGTAATGCGGGAATAGAGACTGTCGCGCATGTCATGATGGGTCTTCCGGGGGAGAGTGAAAGAGAGATGCTTCAGACAGCCCGCGATATCGCTTCACTTCCGGTAAGCGGTGTAAAGATTCATCAACTGATGGTGATACGCGGGACTGCATTAGAAGAGTCCTTCAATGCCGGAACATTGAAAGTTTTGACACTTGAGGAGTACTCCGGAATTATCTGCGGCTTTCTTCCTCTGATTCGTCCCGACCAGTATATTCACCGCCTGATGGCAGATTCAAAGGAAAGTCTGGGACTTGTTGCCCCGATGTGGAGTGCAAAGAAAGCGGAATCTATTGCCTTTTTAAATGCAGTATTAGAGAGAGAAAATATTGTGCAGGGTAGTGAAATAGGGCTATAAAATGTCAATTATGAATTACGAATTTATTCTTCAGTATCCATTCTCACCATAAGGTCATCATAGTCTGCTGCTGCTACTGATCTTGTGTTATCTGCATCGCTGAGGATCGCTATTCCCTCAACAGGCGGGGGTTCTTTTCCAAACAGACGTTTGTAGTCCTGACGGATATTTACTTTTTCAGTAACCCATTTACCGGTATCGGTACTGCCGCTTCGCAGCACGATTATTTTGGCATTTTTATTATAAGGACTGTCTGTCACTGAACCTTCTGGCAGTGTAGAGCTCCAGACGTACTTCAGAATGTTGTTGAGCTTGAAGTTGCCTTTGAAAATTATATAAACAGAGGCCCCGCTGTCGTTGGCATTTTTTTTATCTTCTTTCGCGCCTTCCGGAAGGCTGTTGACTCTCCATTTCCATGTGAGAATCGGGTATTCACGAGCGGAAAATCTGAAAAGTTTTCCTATGCTGGTACAACCACCCTTTGTAAATATTCTTGTAAAGAAGTTCTGTTTTTCGTTCCGGACAGAAAACATCGAGGTGTCATCGCGGCTCGGCCGCCAGCCAGCCGGAATTTTTGAATTCCCGGAGCTTGTGAATGTGTCAATTACAAGGCTCTGCGGTTTTTTTTCGAGCACAGATGCTGTGGAGAAGGAAAAGAGGGATACAAGCGTCATCGCCCAGATAGAGAACTTTGCGTAAATCAGACGGTAAATCGACATGTGTAAAATGTATTCCTTTTCTGGATAAGACTTGATTCCATACGAGCAGTCTGGAGAAGTGAAAAAGTCTGTGTTTATTTTTTCATAACAAAACAGCAGAGGAATTCGAGCCGGTAGATGGATTTATTGCTCATGTAACCCGGATTATTGCTGGAGTTGGTTTTGGTCACTGTGACCAGGTGCTAAATAAACAGAACACTATTGAACACGTTTATCATCTTTTGGTCATCTGTTCTGATTAATGAGATCGGGGGCTCGGTCTCATCGAAGCTGTTCTCTACAAGCTTCATATACTGATCCAGGTCGATCTCCCGCTTCCCGCTAATAGATGCTTCATTTTCTTTCCGGTTGCAATGAAATGCGACTGCGCCACTCAGGATGTTCATTGAATTATTCTGCGTACCCTTTGATCCATCTCTTTTTGTGTTCAAAAATCGGATAACAGGGCATATATAAGGCTGGTAATTATAATTAATCACTTTTTTTGTGAGATAGATCAGTACGTCATCTGAAATAAGTGCGATGAGATGTGGTAACAGTGCCGGCAGGGACATAGCGGCATCAAATGAGATATCGTTTAATTTGTAAATAGACTTGCCTGATCTCCGGGAATAGCGGTCTATCAGTTCTTCGGCAATTTTAATCATGGATGCAGTATATGAGTCACCGCTATCCTCAGGAAATCGATCCAATGTAAATGCTGCAATTGCAGTGAGTAACTGTTTTGAGTCTGTCGGGATTCTGCGGTTGTCCTTGAAGTTGAACGCGTTCTCCAATGTGCTGCACGCATCTTTCAGTTCTGAATTATTGTAACCTATACGCGATTTTACCTCTATTACAGTGCTTACGTTTTCCGGTATTGAAACTGTGAAATCTCCGTCACGAAAGACCGGCGGGAAGTCAAATGTGTCGTGAACAAAAACATCAAGTTGACTGCTCGATCTGCTCCCCTTAGCACCGGAAGCGGCCATGAATCCGTGTGAGACGCTGTATCGCTCAGGCAGGGAGGAGGCAATTGCTTCCCGGATCAACTTTTCATTGTAGGAATTATCAGAATACCAGTGGCCTTGCTCGATAAGGCTATTTGCCTGTTTAGATCGGACCATAAGCGGGTCTTCAGACAGGCTGCGGAGTGCAATCAGCTCTTTTAATTTTTCGTGATCGGTATTTTCATTTTGCATGTTATAAGTTACCCTTTATTGTAGATTGCAAACAGGGACAAGCAAGTTTGATATCTATAAGTATCAGGAGCAAAATAACTCTGAGCAGTGTAAAAGCGCAGACCCGGTGCTGTACCTATTTTCTCAACGTCAAGTCTATATTAAGTTTTCGGGCTGAACTTGCAAGTTCAGATGACACAAACACTGCTTTCTCTCTGGCGTTTGTACTCTTCAAACCAGCATCACTGGAGATCTTTTCATACAAAGCTCTCAGGTCTTTGATGGGTAATAAATTAACGGCTGTACAATAAAAGCTTTTGCGTCTGCCATCATTGAAGTTATCGATGAAAAACTTAAGGATGCTCGTCTTTTCATTAAGTTCGTCAATATATTCATCAAGATTTTTTCCTGCCCGGGTTAAATCCTTTTTTACATTTTTGTAAGTTATGAATGAATCAGATCCCTTCTGTTTTTGATACTTATCACAGGGCCAGGAAGAGCACTGGAAGCAGAATTGGACATTATCGTGATTTTTATTACAGGTAATTACTGCGCATGAAGGATGTCGCAGATGAAAATCTTTACCTCCACAGCCGGGACATTTTGAAGCCCCTGCTGTCTGAAATCTGGGACAAAGGCTGCAGTTTAATCCACACAAAGAAAATTGAGAGTATTCTCTTTTGAATTCCTGCATTTAATTTGACTCTGATAAGTGAAGAGGGTTCTGGTAATCAGAATTGTGAACTAAAAAATCCCGTTTTTGATTCATGACGTTAAAATACATTAATGGTGTGAAACAATATGTTTGGACAGATGGGGCTCTGCTTTAGGAATTGCCGATCATACCTGGTTTATGCACCAGGGACTCAGGGCGAATTGCACGTATCTCTTCCCAGATACATAAGTTAGGTCATGCAAACCACGTGATAAAACTAAATTGCTATTTTAGCAATTCTGGTTAAAAGGAGATTATCTGGAGAGAAATGAATGAATTATGTGAAGTAGACAAAAACATTTAGGGTTGAATATCCGGAATTCAAACCCTGAAAGGTTGATACTCATTGACTCTAAAACCCCGGTTATAGTACAATTTTTGATGTCACCTGACATATGCACCCGGATCAGGGCGAATTGCACTTTCCCTTGTGCATAAAGGTTTTCACAAATCTTAGATGTCCCACCGGTATGGTGCAAATGCGATTTGCTCAAACCTTTCTGCTGCAAGGTCTAAGTGTACTTAATCCCCTTTCGGATGCATGTGTCTGGTATCAGACGGAATTCACTATCGCAGGGGAATAAGTGTGAAGATTGAAACTTATGCTCATGGGAAATACCAGGTACTGAGAATTCAGGCTGATGATAACAATATAAGCAATATTTCTGAACTGAAAGATTTGATCAGCGGATATTTAAACCGTGGCAAAATTGATATTGCGGTAAGTTTCTGCGATGCATCATATATTTACAGCGGGGCAATCAGTGTGCTGGTGGATTGTTATAAAAAAATAGAGGAAAAGGGCGGATCACTCTGTATCCTTGAACCTAACCCGGGGCTTTTTGATATACTCGAGACCCTTAATATCGACCGGGTGATTAATATCTATGTCTCAGAGCAGTACCTGCCACAGTGATTACAATCATATAGTCTGGTTCTTGAAGTTAAAATTACGGCACCAGTTTAAGCGGCTCCAATCTCCTGGCATCTTTTACACTTACAGGTTTTGATTCAGTGATGTTTTCAATCGCGGCTGGTTGAAGCGAAACTGTATCATCATTGTTTTCCGATATAAACGGGATCCACACAGTAAGGCCGGGAATAAGTCGGTTCAGGTCAATATGCTTGTTGAATTTTTTCAAAAGCCACAGGGGAATTGTGTTCTCACCGGAGTTACAAAGATCCCACAGAGTCTGTCCTCTCTCAAGAGTATGCTTTTTCAGATCGCTGACTACAAACTGGGAATAAAAGTCTTCCTCGATGGCCATATGGTATTCAAGTCGGGCGGCGACGAAGTTTTCCAGATCTGTCTGGCTGGCAACCGGAATTAGAAGTTTGCTGTTTACGCGGATATCGGAGTTTGCTCCCATGGAGTTAAGTTTCCTGATCTTTGATGTCGGAACTTTCAGCCAGTCTGCATAATGGCCGATTGTTTCATCAACTGACACTTTGAGCTCAGCGCTTGTCCCCACAGTTGAAAGCACAACATCGAGATTGTAAATGTTTATATCGAAATCGGATGGTACAGATGGTTTGCCTGACGGCTCTACTTCTGGTTCAATAAGGGCCGGCGCCATCACCGCCTCTTTCAGAGAATCGGGAATCTTTTCCTCTTTAGGTACAGAAACTGGCTTTACCGGTGTCCTGGCAGGGGGGGCAACCGGGATCGAAACTACGGTTTCATTCTTTGCGACGGGGATTTCCTCAGGAGCAAGTATCTGCTGTGCCTCTGCCTGGGCGATTTCTATTGCTGCCTCGCTGACCTGAGTTTCAACGACTGCGGGTTTAGCCACTGCTGCGATTGGTTTTTTTTCTGCTGCCGTGGTGTTAACAGATGCAACTTCGGCCGGCTTGGATTCAGGTTTCGCTGCCGCTCCGGGTACTCTGAGAACCTGACCTGCACGGATACGGTTGTACTTTGTAATGTTATTTTCATAGGCAAGCTCATGGACAGAGACTCCAAGTCTTGTGGCGATAGCGTAAAGATTATCTCCTTTGTTAACCTGATAGTACCTGGGGCGTTCGGGCATCTTGCTCTTAAGAGAGTCAGGAATCAGGGACAGGGCTGCGAGAGCGTTTTCTGATGAAATCTCTGCGGGGATGTGAATATTGAGACCGATCGGGAGCTGTTTATGCTGTTCAATGACAACGGGCCGGATAGCCGGGTTAAGGTTGATCAGGGCCTCGGTAGTGATCCCCAGATACTTACAGAGTGTTCCAGGGCTCATATAGTGAGTCAGTGAGATATCGTTATACCTGATCGGCTGCATGAGTGTGACAGAAGGGAACCATGTCTGATGGTTTTCTGCGATTTGGCTTGCGGCGATAAAGCAGCTGTAAAAGTTGCTGGAAGCGAACTTGAAGGAACGGCTGGAATAGTTCTGGATAATGACGGCAAGATCATTTGATCCGGTCTGCTTAACCGCCCTTTTCATCCCGTAAACACCATGGTTATACGATGTGATTGCAAGGGGCCATGTTCCAAGTTCTTTGTAGCTTGAGGACAGGTATTTTGCTGCTGCCATGGTGGCAATTACCGGATCCCTGCGTTCATCTATGCTGTAATCGATCTTCATTCCGTAAAGCTTTCCGGTTCCTCGCATAAACTGCCACAGTCCCGCTGCTCCTACTTTGGAGTAAGCCTCGGTGATAAATGAGGATTCAACATGCGGGAGGTAGGCAAGCTGGAGCGGGACACCGTTACTTGCCAGAATCGCTCTTATTGTGTCAAGGTACATTCCAGAACGCCGCAGGCCCTCTCTGAACCGCTCCATCTGGCCCTGCTGAAAACGCACTCGTTCAGCTGCACCCTGGAGATCCAGTATGGAGGCCTTGCTTTTGAACATTTCGAAAATCTGGCGCTCTGAATCGGTCCAGGTCGATTCGGGCTGTGATGTTATGATACGGAGAGAGTTCGTTATCTGCTCCCTGCGGTTCTTTACAATGGGAGAATCGGATCTCCCGGTGACACGGTCATAGATAAGCTGTGGAAAGTCTCTGTCATGTATCAGCCCCTCTGCAGAGGAGATCTGGGTGTAGATATTTTTCCAGAATTCCACATTGGGAATCAGAAATTCCGGCACCGGAAAAATGCTGTCCTGTGCAGCCTGGGAGAAAGCTGTAAAACAGCACAAAAAGAAGAGTGGTATGAATCTGTTTTTATTCATTTTGGACCTTGGTAGGAGTGAATGTATAGCAGTATTATAGAATCTCCGCACTGAGGATGCAAGTGATGGAAAAAAGTCGATTTCAACAGGTGAGCAAAGAGTGGACTCACTTTATATTTTGTAAAAAAGACCCATTGAAATACCGAAAATTCCATGCAGGAAAAAGATCACCAGCAGGGTGTATGAGGGGTAATCAGAATCGGTGGGGGGGGAAGGAAGAACACGGGTGCGTAAAGAGGGCAAGCAACAGAAAAGAGCTGCTGTTGAGAATGTGATTGCGGCATGTGGTAGAGAGAGAATAAGTCCGCGCCACCAGACCGGCGTTCCCCAGAGGGAGAGTATCAGGGCATAGATAGTTCCCAGGACTGCTCCAGATGCAAGGAAAAGCAAAAAGCCCAGCATCGATGAGCCGCTGTCTTTTCTTTTTGTCACTGCTGAGCCGGCAAGCACAACAGGGTCAATGCTGCATAACTTCATCTTTTGAGCTGCAAGAAGCAGTATGTATGAAACTGTGGTACTGATCATCGCAGCTCTGAGTGCTGTGTCGATATTGAAAATAATGGCTGGATCCTTTATTGATAGAAAAATAAAAAGACAGATAGATCTTTTATTACGTAAGTGGGATTTGAAATAGTGTGGATGTTTTGCCATAGGCGGGCATGTCAAGATAGTTTTGGCATGATTTTTCTATGTAAAATTTCAAGAATCAATTGGCCGTTTAATTATTTTTGAATGATTATTTAATGGGTTGATAGGTTCGGTTTCAGGATTTTTCCTCCGGAGGATAATATTATGGTGAAGTTTCTGGCAGAGTGGTTTACTGCAGGCGGTCCGTTTATGTGGGCGATACTGGCGGTGCTGGCTTTCTCCTGTGCTGTTTTTGCAGAGAGGTTCTTTTTTTATTATCTGGTTTGTGGAAGAAGAGGGAATCAGATTGTTTCAAAGCTGGCCGGGTATTTAAATGAAAATAAGTCCGGGGAGGCTGACAAATTATTAAAGCGCGGAAATGCACCCTTGTTGGTTCTTCTGCGGACCGCGCTGGACCGTTTCAGCTCCGGTGTCACTGCCGATGAGGTTCAGGAGGGGGTTGAGGAGACTGCTATTATCCAGGTCCCGCGTCTTTCACAGCGCCTCAACTATCTCTCTCTTTTTGCCAATATCGCTACTCTTCTGGGACTTCTTGGGACTATCACCGGGCTTCAGCTCTCTTTCTCCTCTCTTGCAACGGTCGATGCTGCCCAGAAGGCATCTCTACTGGCTTCAGGTATCTCCCAGGCGATGATCACTACAGCTTTCGGGCTCATCGTGGCGATCCCCTGCATGGTGGCATATACTTTCCTGGTAAATAAGCAGAGCCAGCTTACAAAAGATCTGGATCAGTCAGTTGTCAAGTTCCTCAATTACCTCAGAAAGAAGAGCTCCTGATGCTTTCGCTGTTCCGTTCCAACCGTCCTCCATCGGAGGCGGCCGCTGAAGCTTCTGATCTGGATGTGACACCGGTGATGAATTTGTTTATAATTCTCATTCCGTTTCTGGTTTCCATGGCGGTTTTCACGCATCTGTCTATAGTGGAATTCTCTCTGCCTCCTGACCTTGGTGCTGGAAAAAATGACTCATCGGCTAAGCCGGTTCCAAAGCTTACGGTGCGAATAGGAAGAGATTTTCTGGCGGTGGTACTCGGGGAGAGGATGCTTGATTCGCTGGCCGTAACGACTGAATTTCCCTTTGATACTCTTCTTTTACGTCTGAAATACCGGGTGCAGGAGCTTTCCTACAGTGATGAAGTGATTGTGGCATCGAGGGACAACATTCCCTTCAAGCATGTAGTGCGGGTGATGGATCTCTGCAGGGAGGCAGGGTTAAAAAAAGTGGGGCTCTCAAGTGCTACTGCTGATCCTGGAGCAGGTTTATGAAAAGTATTCTGCCACCACAGGCCGCCCCCCCAAGTGATGGTACTTTTAAGCCCCAGCTTACATCGCTTGTTGATGTAATGACAATTCTGCTTGTCTTTTTAATCAAGAGTTTCTCCACAGAGGGCAGCCTCATTACTGCTGCAAGTGACCTCGTTCTTCCGGTGTCAAATTCACAGGAATCCCCGCGTGTCCGCAGTTCAATAGAGATCACCAGAAAATCGGTAATCACCGACGGTCATGTGCTGATAAGCACCGATTCGCTCCGCATGGCTGATTCTCTATTAGTGCCGGGGGTATATGAATGGATGAAGGCAGCACGGGAGAGAAACAATGATCAATCTTCCGGGGAGCTAGTCATTCAGTGCGACAGAGAGATAGAGTTTGCGGTGGTAAAGAAAGTCATGTATACCTGTTCTAAAGCGGGTTTTTCCGATTTTCTGGTCCTGGTGACAAGGGAGGAGTAGTGGAGCAGTTGACTCATGAAAAGCTTCTGCAGATCTATGCTCTTCCCGATAAGCGTTCCGGAAAAGGGGATTTTTTTCCGCTCTTTCTGCTGCTGTTCTCTTTTCTATTTGGTCTTGGAGGAGTTTTTCTTTATTTGAATAAACCCGCTCCTCTATCCTCTCCGCCCAAAGCCGTTGTATCGCAGGCCCGCTTTATCGTAAAGCAGGAGAAGACGCAGGTTGTGCCTGAAGTTAAGAAAGAGAAGAAAAAGGAAGTCTCCCAGGAAAAAAAGAAGCCTGTTGAGGAACCGGTAGATCTTACAAAAAAGCCTCTTCTTAATCAGAAGACAGATGATATTGTGAAGGAGGAACAGTTCAAATCGGAGAAAAAAGCTCCGCGACGTATATATGGGCTTCGTAAGGTCTACTCCACCGGTCTGGGTGCACAGGGGAACCTTTCAGATGCCATCGTAGGTAAACTGGGGAACACGCTGAATACAGATATCGACACTTTCAAGGCTACTGAGGAGGATCTTAAAGGCGAGCTTGTCTCTACGACAACTCTCACCAGGGAGCCACGTCTAAAAGTGAGAGCAAAACCTCAATACACTAAAGAGATGATTGAAAAGAGAATCGAAGGTGTGGTGAGGGTAAAAGTTCTTATTGACAGTGACGGAAAAGTAAAGAAAATCATAGTGCTGGATGATCTGGGATATGGATCCAGGGAGAAGGTATATGATGCCTGTCTGAAACTGGTGTTTGAGCCTGCGCTGCGTGATGATGTGCCGGTGGCGGTCTGGCAGATAATAAGGTTTCGCTTCGAGCTTACTGAGGGATGATTACTTGTAAGAGGTACCCCTAATAAAGCCCTACAAAAAACAGCTCACGTTTCCCTGCTTGCGAATTTTAAACTCGTAAAGTGATTTTTGATTCATTCACAACCCGGGTATATGATTGTTGCTTAATGATGGAATAATCAGACCTTGCGAAAAAGTGTAATTAAAGTAGAAGCGACTTTAAATAAAAAGTAACCTCGTTTTCATCACTGGTCTCTTCCGGTCTCCAATGACATAATGGCACTGGCTTCGCTCGAATTGAAAGGGAACCATCGGGATCCGGATTTGGATCTGGAATTTCAGCACCATGCTGATTTTCATCTCTTACCTATATAGACAGAAAGAGTGTTTTAAACCGGACCTTTTTTCCAGCTTGTGACTTTCGACTCGTAACTAACATACCTGACCTCTTTTCCCGCTTATGACTTGTGACTTTCGACTTGTGACCTGTGACTTGTGACCTGTGACTTGTGACCTGTGACTTTTCTGCATGGAACTTGCTGTTAATAAGTGTAAAGGATTCGGTTCCCGCCTCAACTCAGGAGCCGGATTGTCTTACCGCGTTTAACAGATGCTAAAGGCCACATGTCGATGAAGAGATTACTGGGTTTTCTGGTGCTTATGGTTCAGGTGTTTTCAGGGGCTGCAATATCGAATCAGGAGAGTGATGCGGAAATAGTTCTGGAGTCAGAAGAAAACGCAGCTGTCTCAGATTCTCTTCAGGAGATTCCTCCGCTGGACAAGGAGCCGGTGCTGAGGAATTTTGTAAAAGCGCAGTATCCTGCCCGTCTTTCGCGCATGGGAATAGAAGGTAAGGTGACAATGGAGATACTGGTGAACGAGCTGGGTTTGGTGGACAGTGTTTCTGTTCTGGCGGGAGTTGAACCGGAGCTTGACAGTGCAGTTGTATCGGCAGTCAGGCAATTTCAATTTTTTCCCGCAGAAGCTGCAGGGGATAGTGTGGCGGTGATAATCACCTATCAGTACAATGTTACCTTGCAGGATGCAGCCGTGGGGATAAGAGAGTACGTGAATTTCACCGGGACTCTTTTTGAGCGCGGCACAAGGATGGCGCTCTCTGATGCTGATGTGGCTGTGTTTTTCAGTGACACTGCGGCCGACAGTTTAATAGATGTGCCTTTTGAGATTTACCTGCAGAAAATCGGCAGCTTTACGGGTCAAAAATTGACTGAGAGGTCCATTTCGGCAGTAAGTGATTCATCGGGGAAATTCTCCTTCCGCTCTCTTCCATGCGGCCCTGTAGAGGTAAGGGTCTCTGCTCCCGGGTACGAACCTTTTACTATCAAAGATACAATTGTCTGCGGAAAGGCAACAGATGTTGTCTACAGGCTTCAGAGGTCAAGTTATTCTGAGCTGGAGATAGTTGTTTACGGCAGGTCAGAATCCCGTGAGGTATCAAGGCGCAGTCTATCTAAAAATGAGGTTAGTAAAATTCCCGGTTTTTCCGGTGATGCCGTAAAAGTGGTGCAGGCTCTTCCGGGGGTGGGGAGGTCATCTTTTGGCGGAGGATCGATCCGGGTGAGGGGTGCTCCCACCTGGGACAGCCGGTTTTATCTTGACGGGATACCGATTCCCATGCTTTATCATTTCGGGGGGGTAAAATCCACCTACAATTCCGATGCTCTAAAATCGGTTGATCTTTATCCGGGCGGATTCAGCTCCAGATACGGAAATTCAGTTGCGGGGGTGATAGAGCTTCAGGGAAGAAATGCGGACCGGCAGAGGCCAAAAGGATTTGCTGATATCAATCTGTTTGATGCGACGCTGTTTGCGGAGGGCCCAATCGGTAAAAAGGGTGGAATACTGGCTACTGCGCGAAGAAGCTATATAGGGGACATTCTGGGGTTTGTAGTAAAGAAAGTCGGCGATGCCATGAATATGCCGATTAGTGTTGTTCCCTATTACTATGATTTTGCGGTTCGTGCAGACGTGGATCTCAATTCTAGAAACAAATTATTCATGACCCTTTTTGGTTCCAAGGATGAGATGAAGATGATTCTTCCGTTCATGAGAGGGGGAAGCAGCGAGGTTGACGCGATGGTCGACCGGATGGAGAGCGTAAATGCCTTTAACATGGTGATGGCGGGATGGGATTTTTCAAGCGGCAGGTGGGATAATCATTTCAGGGCCGCTGTTGTGCACAGAGATGGTCTGGGGTCGCTCTTTGGTTATGCGAAGTGGAAATATAAGGCCTGGGAGTATCTTCTGCGGGCGGAAACCTCATTCAAACTCTCTCCTGAGATACGCTTTACAACCGGAACGGATCTCTGGTGGCAGCCATATCTGCATTATGCCATTTTCCCCAGAACAGACAAGACCTTTTTCAGGGATACGATGGACATGACATTCGGTCTTGTGGGGCCCTACCTTCAGCTTGAATTCAGTCCTTTGCCTGATCTGCTTATAATTTCCGGGCTCAGGTACGATTATTACCCTGAACTGATTTACAAGGGATCAATCCTGCCGGAATTCTGGGATTACCGCAGGTTCAAAAACCAAAAGGGGCTTAGCGGTGAGCCCTCGGCACGCTTTAGTGCATCTTACAAGTTAAATGAATTCCATACATTCAAAGCCGCATTTGGCTCTTACAGCCAGACTCCTCAGCCGATGGGTTTTGTAACTCATGATACTCTGGGCAACCCGATGCTTCCGGCGACAAAGGCCACTCATGCAGTTGGGGGGTATGAATGGAAGATCAGTGATCTGCTTTATGCTGATTTTCAGCTTTACCATAACACTCAGTGGGATATTCCAGAGATTGCCACCCCTACAGACATGCTCATTGATCCAAGCACTCCCGGCTTTCTGGATTGGGGAAGGGGGAGGATGTCCGGTCTTGAGGTTATGCTTCGCCATGAACAGAGCGATCGTTTTTTCGGATGGATATCTTATACATTGTCAAAAAGCCAGAGATGGAGCCGCAGAGAAAACAGGTATTTAAACTATGAGAGGGACCAGACGCATAATTTTCAGCTTGTCATGAGCTTCAAACTTCCTGAGCAATGGCAGGCCGGCACAAAATTACGGTATGTCAGCGGTAATCCCTATACTCCTGTTATAGACAGGGTCTTTAATGTTACTAACCGTATCTATGAACCAAAGATGGGAGTAGAGAACAGTGCCCGGGAAGAGGCGTTCTTTCAGGTGGATTTGAGGGTAGACAAAAAATTTGTATACGACAAGTGGATGCTGTCGTTATACCTTGACCTGCAGAATGTGACCGGATTTCTTTACAAAAGCCCGGAACTTACTATCTACAACTATGACTACACTAAGCAGATTTCTGTTACTTCGCCATTTATCCCGTCATTTGGTTTAAAGGCGGAGTTTTAATCGGAGACAAAAATGAAACATGTGGTGGTTTTAATAATATCTCTTTTTCTGGCTGGATGCGGGCTGGAGTTTCCGGATAGATATGACAGGGTAGATAATGACCGGGTGAGACCGCTGGTGTTTGTGTACGATAATAAAGGGCTGGCGGAAGGTGCCCCCGGTGATACCGTTACTCTTCATGCCTACTTTGCCGGAGAACCGGCAAGAAATATTCAGTGGACAATATTACCTGCGATGTTAGTCCGGGCATTCGGGGTTGATGCTTATCGCGACACGATTCCTCTGCAGTCTATAGTTGTTGCAGAGAGCTATGCGCAGTACAGTGGCGGGCTTACCGATTCAGCTGTAATTTCATTAATGATTCCCAGAGACATAATACGTAATGAATTCGCGAATGTCAGCACAATAGGATCTCTGCTTCCGCTGCAGGTCCGTGAATCGGTTCCCGATAAGCTTTTGAATGTAAGTCCGGTAAAGGTAATTGATATGCTGGATTTCCTGGCCAGCCGGCCCCCGGGCGTGGATTCATCCGTTGTCGATTCCGCTCTTAAAGCTTTAGCCGGAGAAAATGCCTCCGATCATATTCCGTTTCTGCTGCAGGCTCTATCTGTCACCATGAAAGTGCTTTCGACAGTGAATGATAAATACAAGGTTGAATCGCTTTTTACGATCAGGTATAACAGTGCTGTCAGTTATCTGAATTCAACTGTGCCTGTTAACCGCAATCCGGTTATTGAGTGGTCCAGACTATACAAAGTAAAGGGGACATCGGTAAATTCCTTTGATCCTGCAAAAAATGCATCGCTTGTGGATCAGGTTTACAGCATGGATGAGGTATACAGAGATACCGTGGTTATTGAGGATGGGTACAGTTACTTTCTTGCAGCCGACAGCGGTACACATTCTCTGGATTACGGTATGAGTATGAACAGTGGTCAAATGTCACAGGAGAGCTTTATATACGAATGGTTCTACCGCAATGATGATTTTCTGGAATCTGCCGATCCTGAGAAACTGATAGTGCTTGAAAAATCACCAGGATCAAAGTTTGTAAAACTGCTTCCCCCCATTGACAGGAGAATGAAACATTTCAGTCTCTGGCTTGTGACCTACGACACTTTTATGGGCGAGAGGCTTCGGCCGGTCGGTTTCTGCTTCAGGGCGATGCACGGGGTGATAGCTTACAGATGAATATCCGCAACTGCTTTATTCTCCGAAGAACTCCGGACCTCCATCGATGCCCATATCATTTTTGGATCCGTCCATGTCATTGAAGCGTTCGGCAGGGTTGCCTGCATTTACACAGGGAGAATACCTTGAAAGACTGTATTTCCCAGTTCCGGGTCTGGGTATTTGTTCTGTTTTGTCAGCATTGTTGAAAACGATTCTGGCGATCCTGAAATTCTTGATTTTGCTCTTTTTTGTCGGTAGTGAGATATCTCGTTCCGCGGCTACTGAATCTGCAACTGAGCCTGTAAAAACGGGATCCCGATAGAGATTGAAATGGTTATCAACCGAGTCCTTGTTTTTATTAATTTTTGATAGTACTCCCAGTTCCGGATCACATTCAAGCATATCGCCATCACCATTTCCCCAGACACAGTTGTATTCAAAACCGATTTTAGATAAACCGTCGCACCAGACTCCCGTGTTGTGATTAAAGGCAATTATGCTGTTTGTAATGCGGGGGTTGGATTCACGGATTTTTATTCCGGAAGCGAAGTTGCGGGAGACGATGCAGTTTACAACCTGTGCGGTTCCACCATTAATACAGTTTATGCCGACGTGATTGTATTCAAATGTGCTGGTGCGTATGACCGGACGGCTGTTTGTAACCGTGACTGCACAGAATGCACCAATGATATCGGTGAAGGAAATTTCAGTAAAGGGGTCCTCTGCGCCGTCAAGGACTATTCCGTACCAGGAATGATGGCTGGAGCCGGGAACTTCCGGTGAGATAGTAATTCTTTTGTCACTGCGTCCTATACAGATAAGTGCACCACCTTTTACTTTGATGGAAATGGAAAGAGAATCGGTGCGGTCAATTTGAGCGGATGTATCTGACACTGGCGATCCGGCAATAATTATGCGGGTTGCCGGTGCAATTGTGAGCCTTACACCTTCTGGTACAATAACATCTTTCTCCAGAATAAACGGACCTTCATCGGCGTTCCAGCGGGTACTGGCTGAAAGGATTCCGCCGACCCGCTGCTGAGCTATGCAAAAAGAAGCAAAGACGGTCGTGATAAGGAGTGCATTTACAGTGACCAGATTGTAGACTTTCCTGTTCCGGAACAGTACAATATGCAGTTGGTTCGAGTTTGATCTCATAAAAAATGTAGCAAAAGCGGGTTTGATTTTTTTCAGAAGAGATTTCATAATATAAAAGGCATCATTTATAATTATACTTTGTTTCCTAATTTCAATTGTATCTATCTGAAGCAACGAATGCAAGCAAAACACAGCTCTTACATGACAGGGTTCAAGCCGGTTCTGCTGGTGATAACACTTCTGTTTGCGATCTCCTGTCAGAAAAGTGAAAGAATTTTCCTCGATATTGATTTTGAAAATGCAAAATCATGGCACTATCTGCTGGGAGTAGATATTAAAGGGAAAGTAACGCCCGACAGTATTCCTCAGCTCTTCAGCAGCAGTCTCAGAACTTACCTCCAGGGCGGTATTTCACCAGGGAATAAAAAAGTTATTACACTCAAAACAGAGCAGACAAGAATCAATTCCGATTTTCTGGTTGAACAGGAGATCCGGAATCTCGAACAGCAATTTGATAATGTATCTCTGCTTTTCTCACCGAAGGACGGGGCTTTGAATCTGATTGATACAACAGATATGCCTGTGGTCAATATCGGGGGATGGGATCTCTTCAGGAGTTTTGCAAAGGTGCTTCCGGTGTTTCCAGAAGCACCTGTTGGTCCAGGCGACAAATGGGACCGTGATCGGCAGTTTCCGATCCAAACCAATCACGGTGATGCAATAGGGCATCTCTATCAGTCTTTTATTTTTGACAGTGTGTACCAGTCTACCTCCAGGTTCGCGGCTGTAAGCTGGAAATTTTCATATAGAATCGAACTAATCAACCCTGATACTTCCGGAACGCTGGATAATCTTCCGCAGGCCGGCAGGGGTACCGGAAGGGTACTGCTTGACCTTACTTCAAAGCGGATCAGCAGCGCTCATGCTGAATTTGATGTGCCCATTACTGATGACTACCCGGGTATGAGCTGGAAAGAGGTTGTTCACATGGAAATTATCGAATAGCGGGTTTCCGGTACTATGAAACACAACATTCTCTTATTATGCATGTTTTTCTGCGCTGTACAGGGATTTGCTGCTGGAGTAGTGAAAATTGAAATTTCAGCCGATACTGTTTTTCAGCAGGATGTTGAGATTCCGTTTGGTACAACACTTGTGATAGCCCCCGGAGTGAGGATCCTTTTTGAAGGATATCGTACTTTACGTATAAGCGGTCTTGTCATCGCAGAGGGAACTTCAGACGAACAGATTATTTTTTCCAGTGTGGACCGGGCGCGCGGTTCGCGCGAAACCCCTGCCTGGAAAGGAATTGAAATTGTGGGCAAGCAGGCTCATGGCAATTTCAGGCACTGTCGTTTTGAAGGCGCGTTCAGAAATCTTATCTGGGAATCTAATCCATCGTTTGATTCATGTGAATTTGCGGGTAATCACTACGGGCTCTATTGTACAAAGAAAGCTGCTCCGCCTGTAAAGAACTGCAGGTTTTACCGTAATACATACGGTATAGCCGCTGATTTTGCCTCACCACTTCTTTCCGGAAATGTAATCACTGAAAACAACGTCGGTCTTCAACTTCAATTGAGCGCAAGTGTGCTTGCCGGAAAAAATATTATATCCGGTAACCTGAAGGATATTAATACGGAAGATGCATTAGGGCCGAACCAGAATTCCATGTCGATGCAGAAGATGTGGGATATAATGCGCCAGCTTTACTAAATTAAACAGATAGGGGTATTTTATGGCTTTTTTTATAGCACTGCTGCTTATCGTTCTTGGTATTATTCTGCTTGCTTCTCCGGCCAACAGAAACGTTCCCAATCCTAAACCGACTGGAGTAATTACAATTCTCGCCGGCTCTGCACTGCTGATTTACAAATCCATTGTGGTTGTTCCGGCCGGAAATGTCGGTGTGGTTGACTTTTTCGGAAATGTTTCCAGCAATGTATTAAAACCCGGCATCAATCTGGTTAATCCGTTTGCCAAAGTGGTAAAGATGAACATAAAAACAAGAGAGATTAAAGAGGCAACCAGTGTTCCTACTCAGGAAGGACTTTCTCTGGGTCTTGAAGTGAGTCTTCTCTATCACCTTGATCCTGAAAAAGCTCCGGAGGTATACAAGACGGTCGGGCCGATTTACGAAGAGGTGATTCTTGTTCCGCAGTTCCGCTCGGTTATCAGGGCAGTCACATCAGGTTATGAAGCCAAAGCTCTTTACACATCGGTAAGAGAAAAATTGGCCACAGGTATTACAAGTGAACTGAAGAAGATCGTGGAGGTGCGCGGAATCGTGGTTGAAAGCACTCCTCTTAGAAATATTCAGCTCCCGGCAAAAGTGGCAGATGCCATAGAAGAAAAGCTGCGCGCGGAGCAGGAGAGTCAGCGGATGCAGTTTGTGCTTGAGAAGGAACGTCTTGAGGCGGACCGTAAGAGAATCGAGGGTCAGGGAATAGCCGATTTCCAGAAGATTGTTTCTGAAGGTTTGAATAAAGAGCTTCTGCAATGGAAAGGGATCGAGGCTACCGAGAAACTTGCAGGTTCCGCCAATGCCAAGGTTATTGTTGTAGGTGGAAAAGACGGGTTGCCTTTGATTCTGAATTCGGAAAAATAGGAAAAGACGGGTTGCCTTCTTTTGACTTGTAACTTGCAGAGACGTCCTGCCGGCGTCTTTACCAGGACGTAACTTGGGCCCTGTGACTTGTGACTTGCTACTTGCTACTTGTGACTTGTGACACTCTGCCCTCCAGCATCTCCAGAACGATCATTCCCCCTATGATGCCATATTTTCCGCTGGAAGATCTGAAACGGTAAAAACCTGCCGCATCTCTGGGCAGGCCCTTAATCTGTCCGGTAAGGGTGCCGCTTTTTATCTCTTCAGGTTTGAGGTAATCATTAAATCGCCATCTTGTATCGGGATCGTGAATGATGAGGACGTCCGGATCGTTCTCTTTTCCATTATGGCCATATCCCACCAGTGAAACCCAGTGTCCGCCATTTCTGCGGTACTCATTTCTGCTTCGGCTGAAGCTGTACCAGCCGATATTAAACCATACTGCTTTATTTTCAATCAAGGCTTTACGCGCGATATTCAGGTCCGGTACAGAAATGCCTGTACCGAAATCATGAGGAACGGTTCTGAAACCGTAGTAGTGAATTTTGGCAGAATCGTAGCCGTGATCGGAGAGGAAAATTTTCAGACCGTTGACCATATCCGCTGGACTTGATCCGTGGGAGCCGGTATTTACATAACGGGAAGAGCCCAGTTTCTTTATGAGATTGTACTGGTCTTTTTTAGGATCGCCTGAACGGTTTATTATCCCGGGATAACCGTTGAGATCATAATAAAAAAGTGTGTTGGAGATCGATACGGGGCCGCAGTAGAGAGAGCCTTTTCGCGGGAAACCGCCAAAAGAGCCGTCCCGCTGGTAATAGTCCGGGATGGAATCGATGCGGCTGGTAAAGATTGCCGGCAGGGAAATCGCATGGGAGGGTGACTGAATCTGTTCTGTAAAAGCAGAAACGACAAAAATGGAAAATAGAAAGAAAATGGATCTCAAAGGCGGTAATCCAATCTTGAAAAATCAACGCAGATACAGTCCTGCAGGGGCTGATCTTCAGAACTGTTGTATTTACATTAAGGGAGGGGAGACTTATACTTTATTCCGCTCTGGTATTCTGTTCTATCCAGTCAAGATAGCTTATGTTTCCGCCGGTTACCGGGATAGCTAATATGCAGGGGCAGGAATATGTATGAAGGCTTTTTACCCTGTCAGTGAGTTTTTGAAGCAAACTGCTTCTGGTTTTTGCGATAAGCACAGCCTCATTGTCTTCGCATATTGAACCTTCCCACCGGTAGATAGATTGCATTCCATCGATAATGTTGACACATGCGGCAAGGTTTTCCTCAACCAGGGATCTTCCGATCATTCGGGCCTGTTCCCTGTCTTTGGCTGTAATGTATGTCAGAATAATCTCCATTGCTACCCTCCTGATGACCGGGAAGAATACGGGACTGAAATAAAAATATTAAACGCGGGTTTCTGCGGGTAGTGACCGGTGCGGAGATTACGGTATGTGTGAAATACGATATGCTGTTATTGATAGGGGTGGGATCAGGAAAGCTTATTTTCCTGGTCGTGGACAATTTTGCTGAGAGCTTTCATTGGTACCGGTTTTTCGAAAAAAACCGCATCCATAGCCTGAAGCTTCTCCTCGGCAATTTCGGTAACGTATCCGGAGATGAGTATTTTTTTGACTTCAGGTCCAAGCCCTTCCATAAGCTGGATTCCGTTGTACCTGGGCATTTTGTAATCAGTAATCAGAACATCTATCTTATTTTCAGCCAGATAAGACTTGGCTTCTACGGAATCGTTAAAAGTGCGAATGTTGCTGTTCTTAGTTGCACACTGCACAAATGTCTTCAGGAGTTCAGTGATTTGAACTTCGTCATCAACTATTACTATTTCCAATTTTTTTGCCATTAAACCCTTCTTAAGGAATTTTGATGAAGTTATGATTTTAACGTTTTTGTTTCGTATTTGCAAGTATTTTTTCGGTTTGAAGGAAAACGGCTGGCAGACTCTTTTGGAGCGCTACAGTTTAGTGGCTAATTTGTCGAAAACCGTTCATATTCAGGAGGTAAGGGTCCTGAGTCGGTTCACTCCTGGTTTAATCACATATCAGCTTATTAACGTTAATTTTCCTGAATTACTGAAAAGCTCAATTGTGCTGGTAGTAAAATTTGGTTTTTACTTACTTGATTTTCATAAGGCTATATTGTATTTCCTTGCATAAAGGAACCTGAAGGAACTTCATTCTGTTGTTTTTTTTTCTCACATTTAGACGTCGTCCCGAAGTTGGTGGCAAATAGATTGCCTTTAAAATAAAAAAACCGGATATTCTATCTTTCACCTTGCAAGTAGAAAGAGGGAACTCCGGTATGAAGCTCGAAATTACTCTC
>Ga0123335_1003595_pt1 | contig 21422 bp, 13 predicted proteins | sample BiotimSIPDNA_2_FD_89707 | JGI IMG/M metagenome (GOLD analysis project Ga0123335, IMG submission 89707) | Anaerobic biogas reactor microbial communites from Washington, USA - Biogas_R2 time_0 SIP DNA | ecosystem: Engineered > Bioreactor > Anaerobic > Unclassified | place: Washington, USA...
GGCATATATTTTGTAACAGGATGCTTGATCAGGGAGTTACGGTTGGAATAATCAGCAATTTCGCAAAGAAGTTTACTGCTGAGGAATTGCATACTCTTTCGCGCTTTGCCAACATAGAGGTGAGTTGTGATACTGCAGATCCGGATCTTTTCAGAAGGCTCAGAGGTGGCTTAGAACTTAACAGAATGCTCGAAAAAATGCAGCTGGTTCGTGCTGAAGCACAGAAAGAGAACAGAAAACCACCTTCATTTTCGTGGTCCTGCGTTTTATCGGACCAGAATGTCTTCGGTCTTGAAGATTATGTAAAGCTGGGGCTTCAATACGGAGTTGAAATATTCTCTTTTTGTAATCTGGTAAGCTTTCCAGGCTCCCCTGATTTTCTTCCTGTAAAGCACCTTACAGAATTGCCGGACGATAAATTCTGCGAGGCGCTGGCAATTTTCAGGGCTGTAATTGCGGTTCTTCAGAAAATGGGGAAGGGGGTTTGCTATCCGGGGGGACTGATTGAAAAATTGGTAAACAGGCTCAATTCTGTAAACAGTCAAAATCCCTTGCAGAACACATTAAGTTCTTCAGACCTTCTGCATACAGGAGAAACAAGAAACTGTGCTGATCCATGGAATATGATTTATTTCCATGCTGATGGCAGGGTTTCACCCTGCTGTTCCTATACTCCATTTGGTGATCTGAGCAAGTCTGGCATCGAAGAAATAATCAACTGTGAAGAGATGTCAAATATCCGTAAGGGCCTTTTATCAGGAGAGCTTCACGGGGACTGCATAAATTGTGAGATTGCAGAATGGAAAAAAATGGGTGCAGAGTAAGCTTCAGCAGTTTCCCAGTGAGCATACTTATAAGTTTTTCTTGCTTCTTCCGAGCAGATCCCGGCTGCTTCCACCGGTTCTGGATGAATCGCGTTCCGTAATTGAGGGCCTCTTTTTTACCAGTGCTTTTTTTACCGGTTCCAGAATCATGAGCAGGTAAACCTGAAATGATGCTTCTTCATTCTCAAATAAAAAGTCAAATGAGAGTGTATCACCTCTGGAGACCATCACAGCTTTTTCTTTTCTGTCCCGCAGGGTTGTTTCTACAAAGATAGAGTCACCGGATATATTGGAAATAGTGATTTTTTCCGACAGATAAATGTCGGCATGCTGCCCTGAGAGTGTGATGCTTCCTGGCTTAAAGTTCAGATACAGTGATGGAGTAGCAAATCCTTTTGAATAAACATCAGTTCCAGCAATTCTTGTCATTCTTAACTGTGTACAGCGGTACGACCCGGGTATCTTCAGCGCAAATACCGGCAGGCTTAAGAGCAGGATGAAAAGAGATGTCATGTTTTTCATAGCATTAAGCCGCATAGTCCAGTTATAGAGAGAGCATCAATCTGATGCTCTCAAAAAGTGAATAGCGCAGGAATTATCTGCGATCAATTATCTGAAAAATGTGCCCGGGACTTTTTGCCGGGTCAAGAATTACGAAGTTATGACCACCCTGCCATTTGAAAGTCTCTCCATCGTTCAGAGCATCTTTTACAAGATACTCCTGTGTGTGTTGCAGGTCAAGAGATCCTACATCCAGGTCAATCCACCCCGATTGTGTATTTTTCACGTCAAGATTGACAATGCAGAGCATTTTGCATCCGGATCTTTTATCAACCTTTGAATATGCCATGATCTGATTGTTCTCGCAGTGGTGAAAAACCAGATTGTCGTATTCCTGAAAAGCCGGATAATTATTTCTCAGATGATTCAGGGCCTTTATGAATTTTTTTATGTTGCCGGGAGCATCCCAGTCTCTGACTTTGTACTGGTATTTCTCTGAATCCAGGAGCTCTTCTTTTCCCGGGTACGGAAGCGTCTCGCAAAGCTCATAACCATTGTACATCCCCCAGAGGCTTGAGAGTGTAGCGGCAAGAAAAGCCCGCATCGTGAAAGCCTCAGGCGACGCATTCTGAAGGATAACAGGGAGGATGTCCGGTGTGGTGGGGAAGAGCATCCCGCGCATATACTCTCTGGCGTGTGATGCTGTAAGCTCCTTGAAGTATTCCTCAAGTTCCCATTTTTCATTTCGCCAGGTAAAATAGGTATATGACATGTCAAATCCCAGTTTGGCCAGGCGGTGCATGACTTTAGGTCTGGTAAATGCTTCCGCGAGGAAGACCAGTTCCGGTCTCTTTCCTTTAATATCGTTGATGATCCATTCCCAGAAAATAAACGGCTTTGTGTGAGGGTTATCGATTCTGAAGAATGTTACTCCTTTGTCGGCCCAGAATAGGATGATATCACGTATTTCGGTCCACAATTCCTGCCATTTAGAATTGAAGAAATCATAGGGGTAAATATCTTCATATTTTTTGGGGGGATTTTCTGCGCATTTAATAGTTCCGTCTTCTTCATGAAAGAACCATTCCGGGTGTTCTTTTACATGCGGGTGATCGGGACTGCTGTTCAGTGCAATATCAAGGGCGAGTTTGAAGCCGTGCTTTGTGCAGGCCTTTACAAACTGTCCGAATTCCTCCATGGTGCCGATATCCGGGTCAACAGCGTAATGTCCTCCGTGTTCATTCCCAACTGCGTATGGAGAACCCGGTTCACCTTCGAGAGATATGAGACTGTTGTTTTTGCCTTTGCGGTTTTTCTTTCCGATCGGGTGAATTGGCACCAGGTAAATCGTATCAAATCCCATATCCTTTATATCAGGCAGCCTTTTAATGCAATCTTGCCAGGAAGCACTTTTGTCAGGATGTTTCCCCTGTGAGCGTGGGAACATCTCATACCAGGTAGAGAATCTTGCGTAGACCGGATCTACTCTTACTTTGAAAATTCTGTCGTGTTTTGTAGTTTTTCTTGTAAAAGGAATCGTATATGCTTCGAGGCTGTATTCGTAAAGACCTAAATGGTCTACTTTGAACTTTCCGGTCCACAGGTCATTGTTTATGTGCTCCATTGCGACTTTTTTCCAGGTCGAGTCACCGGCTTTTCTGTAAATCAGGTTAGCACCGATCTTTTCATGGCCGGTGCGGTAGATGTCGGCTTGAACAACCACTTCATCATGTGGTTCTCTTTTCAGCGGATAATCACCATTGTTGACCAGAGGAGTGATATTTTCAAAGACAAAAAAAGTGAGATTGTCTGGAAATCTGCTCATTTGACTAACGTTCCCTTTCTTTATTTTTCCAGGAGATGACATCTTCATAAAAATCCATTGTTTTAAGTGCAATTTTTTCCCACGAGAATTCGGTCGCCACTCTTTTTCGTGCCGCTTCACCCATCTGTTCACGAAGCTGCGGATTCCTGATCAAAATGTTGATTTTTTCAGCCATGTCGCGCTGGAAAACATCAGGATACTTCGGTTCAAAATTGATTTTTGATTCTGCGGCGAATGAGACAAGGAAGCCTGTTTCTCCATCTCTTATTATTTCCGGTATTCCGCCTACATATGTTCCGACTACAGGTGTATGGCAGGCCATCGCTTCAAGGTTGATTATCCCGAATGGTTCGTAAAGTGACGGGCAGACAAAAACAGCTGCATGAGAGTAAAGTACACGCAGTAAATGGTGGTCAAGCATCTCGCTGATCCAGACAACCCCTTTACGGGACTGCTGAACCCGGCTGATTTCATTCTGGACCTCTTCCTTTATCTGGGGCGTATCCGGGGCTCCGGCACACAGAACAACCTGTGTGCTCTCATCTATTAAGGGAATAGTTTTAATAAGGTGGGATATTCCCTTTTGACGGGTGATTCTACCCACAAATAGAACGAATGGCTTTTCCGGATCGATATCGTAGCTTCTGAGAATATCTTCGTTGTAAATGCGCTGGTAGAAGTTCAGATCTATTCCGTTATGTATCACCCTTATTCTTGCAGGGTCGACATTATACATCTGGATAACGTCTTTTTCCATGTCTGCAGATACGGCAATTACCCCGTCAGCATTGACATAGGCCGTGTTTTCGATCCATGATGACAGGTCGTAACCTGTGCCCAGCTGCTCTACTTTCCAGGGCCTGTGTGGCTCAAGAGAGTGTGTGGTCAGGATGAGTGGAACTTTGTAAAGAATTTTGGCCAGCAGTCCGGCCCAGTGCGTATACCAGGTGTGACAATGGACTATACTGCAGTCCTGGACCGATGCAGCAAACTTGAGATTGTTATCGAGAGAATAAAAAACTTTTCCAAGCTTCTGATGAGCTGAATAAAGAGGGTTTTTACAGTTAAACCCCTTTACATTCAGAGGGTATTTACCACTTTCATCTTTAAAATCCTGATCACCGAAGCAAAGAACATCTACCGGTATGTGTTTTCTCAGCTCCCGGGTCAGGAAGTCAACATGTGTTCCAGCCCCGCCATAAATATGAGGCGGGAATTCATTGGTGAATATTGCTGCTTTCATAACCCTCTGGCTTTCTTTAAGACACCCCGTCTAAACTGCCTTGCTTATCGAAAAATGGTACTATTTCGACCTGAAAAATTCAAGATTTACACCCTTGCAGGGCATACATTTGCTTTGCCTCTGTATCTGGTTTCTCCTGAATCAGGGAACTAAAGATTCATAAGAATCGTTAGTGCGTCACGGGGTGAGATTAACGAACTTGTTTCCTTTAATTAGAATACGGTATAAGGCAGATAATATAAAACAGGCCGCTACCGTCCACAGCATACACTGTATGCAGGTTTATCCTCTGGGTGATTCCGGGGAATTCTGATATTTAAAAGCAGATTTGAAAAAGTGAGCCTGCAACTTTCCTTACATCTTTCTGAACAGCATGATGAATAAAAAATGCCCATTTCAAAGGGAATTGACCTATTTTATTGGACTGCAAAAATTAAGAAAAGTTCATTATCAAACAGGGAGATCTGTATGCCGGAAGCTGATGTTCAGAAAGAAAAACAAAAAGAGTTTTATTTAGAGATTCCTCAGAAAAACGAAGCGTTCTTTCTTAAAGGATCAAACAATCATGACTGGGGTTTTAAAAACCGTCTGGCAAGGATCTTCAATCCAGTTTCGGGAAAAACAGTGATGCTGGCGTTTGATCATGGATATTTCCAGGGACCCACTACAGGACTGGAAAGGATCGATGTAACAATAGAGCCTCTGGTTCCTCATGCCGATGCGCTGATGCTGACCAGAGGGGTGCTGCGTTCGCTGATCTCCCCGGCAGTCAGAAACAGTGTGGTCATGAGGGCAAGCGGGGGACCAAGCATTCTTAAAGAATTGTCAAACGAGCAGATCGCGGTTGATATGGAAGATGCTTTAAGGATGAATGTTTCCGCTGTTGCGGTGCAGGTATTTATCGGAGGAGAATTTGAATCTCAGAGTGTGACAAATATGACAAAGCTGATCGATGCAGGCAACAGGTATGGGATTCCGGTGCTTGGGGTTACGGCGGTAGGGAAGGATATGGTCAGGGATGCAAAGTATATGCGGCTTGCGACCCGTATCTGTGCTGAGCTGGGTGCTGCTTTTGTAAAAACCTATTACGTAGAGGGTGAATTTGAAACAGTCACCGCATCCTGCCCTGTACCGGTTGTTATTGCGGGGGGAAAGAAGCTTCCTGAGATCGATGCTCTGAAAATGGCGAGGAACGCAATCGATCAGGGTGCCTCCGGAGTTGATATGGGAAGGAATATTTTTCAGTCAGAATCACCGGTTTCGATGATCTCAGCGGTAAGAAAAGTTGTTCATGAAAATATGAGTCCGAAGCATGCGTATGAACTCTATCTTGACCTGATGAATAATGAGAAGAGTCAGAATAAACAGGGCGGGAAATGAAAAGATCGGTTCTGGTCGGATTATCCCGATTACCGGAATCGATCCCTGTTTCAACAATCCGGGAAGTATGCCAGGGGCAAAAAACGTCAAAAGGAACATAAGAAATGAAATCGAAATGGTCAGCTTCCGATGCTGCCGGTTTTCAGGAGAAATGCGGCAATCCCGATTCCGGGATGCGTCTTTACACAACCCGCCTTCTGGGTTCGGAAAAGGATCTGGTCCTTTATGGTGGCGGAAATACATCTGTAAAATCCGTGTTTACTGATGTTATGGGCAGGGAAATACCTTCAATCTATGTGAAGGCATCCGGATGCAATATGGCAGAGATGACAGAGGAAGACTTTGTGCTGCTGGATCTTGCCTATCTTTCGGAATTACGCTCAAAAGAAGAGCTCTCCGATCAACAGCTTCGTCAGGTGCTCAGGACTCATCTGCTTCAATACAGTAACTCTGTTCCATCCGTGGAAGCCATGATGCATGTTTTTATTCCAGGTAAGTTCGTAGACCATACACATCCCTCCTCCATTCTTGCCCTTGTAAACAGAGAGAACGGTGTAAATTCGGTTAAGGAAGCTCTGGGAGAGGATGTTGCGACGGTGCCCTATATAAAAGCTGGTTTTGGACTGGCTAGAGCAGTACTTCAGACACTTGAGAAAAATCCCTCATGCTCTGCCCTGGTGCTCCTTCATCACGGGCTCATTACCTGGGGTGAAACCGCACAGAAATCGTATGAAAAGACGATTAATCTTGTGACCCGGGCGGAGAAATATCTTGATTCAAAATTGAGCAAGGCATTTGTGCAGGTTCCTGTTTCGATTGATACATCTTCACAGCTCTACCGCAAAGTCGCCCCTCTTATCAGGGGGGTGCTGAGCGGTCCGACAGGAAATCCTGATCTGCCCAGAAAGCGGATTATACTTGCACCCTTACTTCAGGACAGTGTAAGGGCGTTTATGGATATGCCTGAAAGCAGGGGGCTTGCTTTACAGCCGCCGTTGACTCCCGACTACCTGATCCGCACCAGACCGTTTTCACTCTGGATAGATAAACCTGATTACCAGAATTTTGATCATCTGCGGGAGCAGATCTCAGATGGGGTGAAATCGTTTGTTCTTCAATATGAGGAGTACATCAGGCGTCACAGGACATCGATGCCTTCTGGAACTGCGGCGTTTGATTCTTATCCTCTGGTTGTGTTTCTTCCGGGGCTGGGCGTTGTCTGCGCCGGATCAACTGCAAAGGATGCGGCGATTGCACGGGATATTACGGAACAGACAATCAGGGTGAAAAGCCTGATATTTAAAACTGGAGGCAAATACAAGGGATTAAGTGAAGGTCACCTTTTTGAGATGGAATATCACAGTTTTCAGATCGCTAAAGTGAAGAATGCACCCTCAGAAGTAAAGAGAGAGGGAATAGCGCTTATCACCGGAGCTGCTGGTGCTATCGGTTCCGGTATTTCGGTAAAACTGCTTGAGGCAGGGTGGCATGTTGCGGTTACCGATCTTCCAGGCAAGCCGCTTGACACTCTCCTTGCATCACTGAAAGAGCGGTTTCCAGACCGGGTGATGGCGGTTGCTCTTGATGTTACATCGCGGGAATCTGTCGAGGCAGGATTTGAGACGATTGCCGGTCAATGGGGTGGACTCGATCTGGTAGTTGTAAATGCCGGCATAGCCCATGTTTCGCCACTGACCGATATGGATCTGGCTATTTTCCAGAAACTTGAAAGAGTGAATATCGATGGAACGCTTCTTTTGATCGGTCAGGCGGGGCGTCATTTTGCGCTTCAGCAGACAGGTGGAGATATAATACTTATTTCTACGAAGAATGTATTTGCGCCCGGTGCAAAATTCGGTGCCTACAGTGCCACAAAAGCCGCCTCTCACCAGCTGGCCAGAATAGCAAGTCTTGAGCTTGCTGGAATCGGAGTGCGGGTAAACATGGTGGCGCCGGATGCCGTTTTTTCTCATGGAGAAACAAAATCCGGTCTCTGGAGTGCGGTGGGTCCTGACCGCATGAAAGCAAGGGGGCTTGACGAGAAGGGGCTTGAGGAGTATTACAGGAACAGAAATCTTCTTAAGGCTCAGGTTACCTCGGATCATGTGGCATCTGCGGTACTGTTTTTTGCCAACCGGCTTACACCTACTACCGGTGCAACGATTCCCGTTGACGGAGGATTGCCGGATGCGGCGCCAAGGTGAAACAACCCGGTGGATCAATAGTGACGAAAGAAGACAAGGGCAGGGTAAGACCTGCCCTTTTTTTGCTTTTTATTCTTTCTCCAGTAAAGCCATTTTTTCTTTACTTCTCGCGATAGCCCTTTTTGAAGCTTCAAGCTCCATCTTTCTGAGTCGTATTGACTGGGGAGTGATCTCAATCAGTTCATCGTCTGAGATAAACTCAATTGACTGATCAAGAGAGAGAATCCTTGGCGGTCTCATAACGACCGTCGCTTCCGCTGTGGAGCTTCTCATGTTGGTGAGTTTTTTCTCACGCGCGATATTTATCACCAGATCCTCAGGCCTGTTTCTCTCGCCGACAATCATCCCTGCATAGACTTCGGTTCCGACCTGTACGATAAGTTCTCCGCGGTCAGCCATCCCCAGACAAGCATAGGTGGTGACTTTCCCGGGTCTGTCAGCGACAAGAGTGCCGTTTGTGCGCTGCGGGATAGGTCCAAACCACTCTGCATATCCTTCAAAAAGGGAGTTCATGATACCGGCGCCTTTGGTATCAGTGAGAAACTGACTCCTGAAACCGATAAGGCCCCTTGATGGAATCAGAAACTGCATATCGACTCTTCCATGGCCGTGGTTGTGCATCGAAAGCATACGGCCCTTTCGGGTAGAAAGCTTTTCGGTAAGAATACCTACCCTTTCCTCAGGTATGTCAAGGTAGACCATTTCCATGGGTTCCATCTTCTTGCCATTGACCTCTTTAGTAATAACCCTTGGTTTTGAAACCATGAACTCATAACCTTCACGGCGCATGGTCTCAATAAGCACTGCCATCTGCAGCTCGCCTCTTCCACACATCTCCCAGGCATCTGTGCGCCCGACTTCTTTCATTGACATGGAGACATTGCCCAGGGTTTCTCTCTGCAGGCGTTCTCTGAGGTGCCTTGAGGTCAGGAATGTGCCCTCTCTGCCTGCAAAAGGACCGCTGTTTACATAGAATATCATGGAGACTGTCGGTTCATCAACCTTGATTCGCGGAAGCGGTCTAGGGTCTTCATCACTGGAGATCGTGTCCCCGATCTGCACCCCTTCAACACCGGCAATGGCAATAATATCTCCTGCAACAACTTTATTGACCTGAATCCTCTGCAGTCCCTGGAAAGTATAACAGGCGGAGAACTTGATACCATTTCTGATACTGTCCTTGGCACAGAGACTGTAATTTTTGTTCATTTCCAGCGTACCACTTGCCAGTCTTCCCATGGCAATCTGTCCGACATAGGAATCGTAACTGAGGTTTGTGATAAGAAGCTGCGGCACCTGCTCATCGCTGGCAATTGGTCCGGGGATATGTTCCAGAATCTTGTCGAAGAGCGGACAAAGGTTCTGAGAATCGTCATTAAGGTCAAGATGAGCCACGCCGGTTTTTGCATTAGTAAAAAGAATGGGAAACTCAATCTGTTCTTCCGTGGCATCAAGATCGATGAACAGATCAAAAACCTCATTGATCACTGCATCTATTCTCGCATCTGGACGATCAATTTTGTTGATGACCAGTATGACAGGAAGCTTCTTCTCCAGCGCCTTCTTAAGAACAAAACGGGTTTGAGGAAGAGGCCCCTCACTGGAATCCACAAGAAGCAGTGCCCCGTCTACAAGATTAAGGCTGCGTTCTACTTCACCGCCGAAATCCGCATGTCCGGGAGTGTCCACAACATTGACTTTCACATTTTTATACTGGAAAGAGGTGTTTTTTGCCATGATGGTGATTCCGCGCTCCCGTTCCAGATCCATGGAATCCATAACACGGTCCTCAACGACCTGATTGTCGCGAAATGTTCCACTCTGCTTCAGCATCGCATTAAGCAGAGTTGTTTTACCATGGTCAACGTGAGCGATGATCGCTATGTTCCGGAAATCAGCTTTTCTCATAAAAATCCTGTGTAGATGTTACTGAAAAAAAGGCAGGTCTGTTACTTATACAGACAATCCCTTATTGTTTTTTCAAATTCTGTTTTATAGTTTCCTGCTTCATTCATCAACTGGTGCTTTGCACCTTTAATCATATAAACTTTAATATCAGTGAATTTCTCTTTCAGAAAAGGAACATTGTATCTCCAATCAACCACATCATCCCTTGACCCCTGAATCACTGTTACCGGAGGAGTAGAGCGGGGCTGCAAGGATTGTGTCTTATCAAACCAGGAGAAATAAGCCGATGCCCAGCGGAGGGGACATGATTCAATGCGAAGTGTATCGTTCCTGAGAAAATTCAAGAATTCTTTGTCTGATGACTGATTACGATACAGACGCACAGTTCTTTTGGTAAAAGGTGAAATTATGGCCTGCCCTGCCTTAAGGAATCCAAAGTATGCAGTTTTTATTAAAGGCGCAAGCAGGATAATTTCTTTAATGTCGATGCCGCCTTTTTCTGCAAGATATTCCAGAGCCGCAGCACATCCGGTGCTGTGTGCAACCAGTGTTAAAGGAGCAGTTGTTACCGGACTCACGCTTTTTCGCACAGAATCGTATACTCTGGCGTATTCTGTAAAACTGCCGATCGATGCCGGGTCACCTGATGAGAGCCCATGTCCGGGAAGATCAAAAGCTACAACCGAGTAACCGGCATTCAGGCACTCTTTGATCACATTTTTCAATATCCCGACATGGTCAAGGTATCCGTGTGTCATCAAAACTGTTCTGCTGTTTTCAGGTGTTAAAAAGACATGTGTGGCAATCCTGAATGAGTCAGCCTGAACGTAACCAAAGAAATGCTTTATGGAATCTGCGAAATCGAGTGAATAGCAGGCAAAATATGAGATTACTTCTGCAGAGTAGGAAGGCTCGCTCTTCAGATCTAAAAGACCGGTCTCTTTCTCGACTTTTGATTTCTCAAATGACCAGGATGAAACACATAGAAAAAGAAGAACTGTAAAAAAATGCTTAAACAACTGAATATCCTGTATAATTACAACTCCCGAAACAAAGCTTCTAAAAATAATTCGTGACGGATATCAGAAGCTTGAAAGTTACAAGTTACAAGTCACAAGTTGGAAGTTGGGAGTTGGGAGTTGGGAGTTGAAAAGTACCTTTATTCACCGGAAGTCCCTTTCAGTGTGCCACGGTCGCCCTCGACCGTGTCCTAAGCAAGTGTCTGTAGTCGAACACCAGGATTGTTTTAATAAACGAAAAAGAAGTTAAAGATTTTTTGGAAGGGGAGGCGTTTTTCCGAAATGAGTAATAAACAAGAGTAAAGAGCTTCTGGAAGAGGGTGCCCCCTCTTGCGCTTCAGTCTGTCGAAGACGCCAGTCTTCCGCTATCACCCCGTGTTGTCCACCAGTTGCGAAGGCAGGTAAATTCATCACATTTTTTAACATCCTTGCGGCCGCAGTGACGAACTGGTGGTAGATTAAAACTTATTGTAGCCTTTCAGAAATTAGACAGGTCAGGCTTTTGGCTGACTCTTGACTCCTAACTTACGACTTGTGACTTGTGACTTGCGACTTGCGACTTACGACTTACGACTTGCGACTTGCGACTTGCGACTTGCGACTTGCGACTTTTAGCTTGCGACTTTTAGCTTGCGACTTTTAGCTTGCGACTTTTAGCTTGCGATCTGCTGCCTGCGGCTTCTATTTTAATCATTAATGAACCACAGCCCTATTCTGACACTTACCACTCCCACGCTTCTCTTTTCGGTCATATCACTTTTACTTCTGGCCTACACTAACCGCTTTCTTGCACTTGCGGCACTTGTGCGAGAGCTTCACAAACAGTATACACTGGAAGCCGAGGATGTAATCCTGGCCCAGATCAAAAGTCTGCGCTTCAGGATCATTTTAATCAGAAATATGCAGTTTCTGGGTGTGATCAGTTTTTTTCTCTGCACAGTCTGCATGTTTATGATTTTTTTCAACTACAGCATAGCTGCTGAGGTGACATTCATACTGGCACTTGTTGCGCTCATGCTTTCGCTTCTGGTATCTGCATGGGAAATTCATATATCCTATGATGCGCTGAACTTGAGATTGCGTGACATTGAAGAAGGGGAGAAGCCGCAGCCTTTATTATAAGTCGCAAGTTTTAAGTTAAAGGTCGAAAGTTTAAGGAAGGAAAAGAGGCAGAGTGATCCTATCTCCCTTCCTTTTTATGATCCTGCTCATACAACTTACAACTTGCCACCTGTGACTCGTAACTTGTTACCTGCTACCCACCACCACCCTCACTCCTTCCGAATGGCTTGTAAATTCGGGAGCGTACATGCACTGAATCGTGGTGATACCGTTTGAGAAATCCCCTGCATGTGAAACTACAAGCGGATATTCAAAAACGTAAGTTCCCTTATTCAGCCTTGAGAAGAAGAAGTTCGTTGCCGCGTCGCGTGTACTCTCGTAATACCCAAGTCCATCCTGCCACCTGTAACCGGAGAATACGTTGAGGGGTTCGAATCCGGAGGCCCGCATGTCTTTCATGTGAACATACTCCATGTCCCTGTCAACCCTGAGCTCGATTCGCACTGTGAGTTTGTCACCGGGTTTGAGAGCTGTACCGCTTTCAACAGGAGATAATTTCTTCCCGACAGGGCTATCCTTCTGAATGAAGAGCTTTTTACTGAGTTTGAGTGGTGTTTCTGAAGGTTTTATTTTGTCCATCTGTTCAAAATACTGCCAATAGAGCGAGCCCCAGGCAACTCCGTTTTCCTGTTTTGTCACAGTGATATTTCCCATATCGGGGCTTATTTCCGATGCTGTCCAGGATTTCTTGAAATACCCTGTTCCAGCCTCAGCTTTTGTGTTTTTATTATCAGTTGTGTTTACTACAATCTCTCCAAGTTTTATCGATACATTTGAGGGATTCTGGAGCCAGTCTGTTCCGCGAAGCAGCAGCGCATAGCAGGCTTCTGCGGTAGCCCGTGTTGTCCGCCAGTTTTGAGTTTGTTTGCTTTTAAGAAGCCATGCCTTAAGGTCCTCAACCGAAGATGTATCATTTGCCACCTCCTGAAACACCTCAACCATGAGTGCCTGCGATTCGATTGGTGCCTCATACCACCACCATGAGCGGGTTTGATACATCTCTTTCCAGTACATGCCCATCTCTTCATTTGTAATTGAGTTTTCCTTGAGAGATCGCAAGATCTGTGCAGGATAGACAGTGTCACCGTACCGGTCGAGCGCCAGAGCGATCATTCCCTGCATGTATCGGCTGTTTTCAAGCCAGTATTTTTTAGACTGTTCGAAAAAATAGCTGAAAGCGGTTTCATTCTGTTTGTTAACAGCCAGGTCTTTGAAGAAACTTCTCATGTAAAGGTATTGAATGTGGAGCACAGAGAGATTGTTGGCATCCTTATTTCCTTTTTTCTGTATCTGTTCGTAGTCCTCTCTGATGCGGTTGTCGAGGAAATCAAGGAAATCCTTTGTCATGTCTTTAAGTCCGCGATCTTTACGAAGCTGCAGAACACCAAGATGATCCAGACGCCCCAGACCTGTGGCGATATACTGGGTTATGTAACGGTCATCTGGCCCACCTTCAAACCAGGGCCAGCCGCCATTTTTCAGCTGAAGTTTTTTAAGCTTCGTGAGAGTACGGTCTTTTTCATTTGCAAGCTTGTTCAGGTCAAACAGCAGTGCTATCCGTTTTTTCTGCTCAGTTTCATCCTTACCGTCAAGCAGCCAGGGTGTTTCTTCCAGAACAAGCGCTTTCAGTTCCTGGTTTTTCTCCAGATTTGAGATGAGCGCATCCGGGGACTGGGTTCTCCATTGATCGAAAATGGCCTTTATCTTTGGTGAGGAGTTTGCGATATGCGCAGCGATGCTGTTTGCGTAAAACCGTCCGAATGTCTGCTCCGAGCACTCATAAGGATATTCCATCAGATAGGGGAGTGCCTGGACCGCATACCAGGCCGGGTTGGATGTAAACTCAAGGGTAAGTCTGTGGTTCACCAGTGTACTTGATGAATCGTTCTGTGAAAGCAGTGATGGAAGGGAGAAGTTTTTTGTCCCTTTTTTCCGTATGGGAAGCGGAACGCTTTCTGTCACAAGAGTTCTGTTTGACAATACTGGAATAATTTGTTCTTCACCGTCGCTGAAGTTATCTGCTTTAGCGACAACCTTGAATGTCACAGCCCCGATCCCCTCGGGTATTTTCAGTTCCCAGCTTAATGGTGCACTGAGGCCTTTTTTAACCGTAAAGGGCACCTGTGCGGTTTTGTTGCCGAATTCCGTGTCAACCGGTTTCATGGAAGCCGCATCGAAAAGGAACAGTTGAGCGCTCCCGGAGAGATCTTTATCGGAGAGGTTTGAAACCTTGGCTGAAAAAGTGATCCGGTCGTTTTCCCTGAAGAATCTCGGGGGGGCAGGCATAACCATCAGATCTTTACGTGTTGTTATTTCGTTTGAGGTCATCCCGTATTCGAGATTCTGTGTATGCGTAAACCCTAACATCTTCCACCTGGTAAGGGCTTCCGGGATCTGGAATTTGACGATGATTTCGCCTTTGTCATTAGTTTCCAGAGCAGGGAAAAAGAATGCGGTCTCATTGAGGTTTGTGCGGGCACTGATTTTTGACAGATCCAGTTTATCAGAACCGTTTTTCAGTCCGCCTACGCCCATCAATATTTCATCTATACCGGTGGCAAATCCCCCTTCGCCAAAGATATCTGCATTCGCGACTGCTTTGGATAAGCCTTGTTTTGATAATCTTTCAGGGGCCTCAGCCATTTCGAAGCTGGCTGGAGATGCTTCTGCAACTTTAGACTTTATATATTGGATATCACCTCCAAACCCGCTTCCATATCCGCTTCCATATCCAATACCAGCAACCCCTCTTCGTCCAATTCTAGAATTTCCACTCATGTAGTATCCAAACCAGTTCAGCTGCGGATAAAGTCTGGAGGGTAGTGACGGGTAATTGTTCCAGTCGACACTGCAGAGGCGACCTTGCGCAGTGCGGGCTACAGATCCAAACCTCCAGTATTTACCGGCGCTGAACCTGGGGTAGATCTGAAACTGCCAGCTATGCGGTGTAAATGCATCCAGGGAGGCATCGTACAGTGCTGCCACCATCTCTGCGGCGATTTTGTCCTTTTTCTTTCCGCTTACTTTAATGCGCCATTCCTCTTTCTCCCCGGGATAAAGATTGCTCCGGAAAGTTTCAAATGACACGTCAAGTTCCTTGTTTGTCCATGGAACTTCGATGTTGGCGGTGTGATAATAAGCCCGGCTGCAGCGCACGAAACCCAGATGGATGGATAAGTTCCCTCTGTGCTTTTCCTCAACCGGAATCTCAAGCCGCAACTGACCGTTACTGATATTGAGCCACTCTTTTTTGACTATCTGGTTTTTATGTTCAATCTCATAAAGCACTTTTGTGTCGCTGTACCCTGTCCCGATCAGGAAAACTGCATTCTCTCCGGGTTCACACTTCTCTTTTACAGGCACAAACCAGTCTGCCATTTGGTATGGAAGTGTTTTTTCTTTTTCCGAGTACAATGTGAAATACCGGATATCCTTCACCTTTTTTCCGGTCTGGTCCTCTGTTTCAGCCTCCAGTACATAAACTCCAGATTTCCAGTTTTGAGCTTTTGCCAGATTCAGGATCTTATCCTTCTGTGTGTCAAATCCGCTTCTGAAAACCTCTGTTTCTTTTGTCCATTTTGTGATGTCGTCATCTTTATTGTAAAGATCATCGGGGAACAGTGATTCATGTTGATCTTTTGACATGACACTTGTGTCCGGATCGTTCCACATACGTTTCCTGAGCAGCTTTTCAGGAGTTTTCAGCCTGTTTATGACAATGGTTCCTTTTGCGGGTTCAAATGTTCCGTTGAGGTTGGCTGTATTTATAGTAAAGGACAGGCCAGATTCTTTTCTAACCTGTGAACCGATATCCACATTCATTGTCATAGAGACATAGCCCACATTGACAACCCCTGATGAGGAACGGGTTTCACCGTTGATATCTGTGACATCAACTGATACTTCATAGGAAAACGTGGGATTCTCCGATTCTGGAATCGTCTTGTCAGCCAGAGCTGTAAAATCGATTGCAAAGCATCCGGTATCATTTGTGACTGTGCTTCCGTTTGTTATCTCCATCTGGCTGCTCCATCTGGAGGGTCGCCACCAGCACCACCACCAGTCAGGGAAACGGGCAGTGCGTACTACACGGTATTTCACCGAAGCACCGTCAATCGGTGACCCGGCATAAGCTCTGGCGTGTCCAGTTACGGTGATTTTTTCTCCCAGATGGCTTTTTCCCTTGACCGGATCCAGTTTGACTTCAAATTTAGGCCGTTTGTAATCTTCTACAGAAAATCCGGTGTAGCCATGACCATCTTCAATGCTCATCCTCCCGTTGAGAGCATTAAGAGGAGCTTCAAAGCTGCCATGTATGGAGCCGTATTTATTAGTCGTCAGCTTGAGTTTTGAGACTTCCTGACCATTGGCATTGTTAAAGCGGACTGTTGTGGTGTGTCCGGGAACGATTTCGCTCTTATCCCCGTCTGTTCTGAGCACGATTCCCTTGAAAAAGATTGTCTGTCCCGGACGGTAAATTGCACGGTCGGTAAAGAAGAAGGTCCTGAGATTCATCTGTGGCTTCTGTTTGTCATACCTGTAAAGAGAGTACTGACTTTCTGTATAAAGCCGGTCAGCGCCTTTTATAAGATCTACAGAGTATCTTGAGTAATTGCGGCTGCTGGTTCCTGGTACCACCACGAGCCCATCTTTATCAGAAAGGAATGTGTCGTGAAGGACTCTTTTGTAAGCGCGGCTTTTTTCATCGTAGACATTTTTCCATGCCTTGACTGTTACTCCCTGAACAGGATGTCCGCTTTTGCGGTCAAGAATATGAAACTCCTGGCCTCCTCCTTCTAATTGGCGATCGATGTAGCTCAGGTTTGATATCTGCACTGATCCATGAGCCACAGCCTGCTCTTTTAAGGTGAAATCTGGGCTGGATGAGCAGAGAATGGCGTAATGTCCTAAAGGGAGCGGCATCATCTGGAGCTCTACAGAGTGGTTCTGGTAATCTGAAGGCAGGGGAAGAGTCGTATACCACTCTTTAACAGGTTTCATTGACGAGAGTTTGATGACCGTAGAATCTTCATGGCCATTGTCAATCAGTTTTCTGTACTCTTCGAAATCGATTTTCACCTGACGCCAGTAAACTTTATCGATGTTTTTATATGTCAGCAGAACTTTAAATGGTTTTTCAGGCTGGTTGACCGATTCTATGGTAAAACCCATCTCTCTGGTTTTTATTTCCGCTTCAAGAGTTTTGCATTGTGCCGCGCCGTATGATTTAGGCCAGTTTTTTATGGCTTTAGTGCACAAATCAAGAGCCTCCCGGTTCAGCCATCGGTACTGCTCATCCTGACCGGCGATGAAGCTTCCTGCCCAGTCCCGTTTAAGCATGGCAATCTGGTAAGAGATTTCCGCTGATGCCGGGGTGTTTGGAAAGCGGTTTTTAAGGGCAACAAGAGCAGAGAGGTAAAGTGAATCTTTGTTTGGGAGTACAGCATGAGTACGTGCAAATGAGAGCCGTTTCAGGTCTGCGTCTATAAGCGCACCCGGATCGCTGTCCTGCTGATGAAAAGCGAGGAGGTCCTGAAGAATCCTGATTGCATGGAATTTCAGTGAAGATGTATCCTGTGTACGAATATCAAGTCTTGCAAAACGATCGAAAGGGAGGAAAAAATCGGGGCTGTTAAGAGTAAACTCAAATGCCGGTTTTGTAAGGCTGTGGTCATCTGTAGAGAAGAAGTCTACCGCGCGATGAGCAAGAAAATCATAAAGGGTAGGGCGCAGATTGTCATCAGGAGAACGATTCTCAATTATCTCATCGTAAATGCTGAGACGGCTCTGCTTCAGTTTTCCCTTTTCCATGAGTGAAAGGTCATATTCACTGATGATTTTTTCCATGATAGTGCGCAGGTCCCATGTATTTATATCCTGCAGATCGGTATTCTCTGTTTGAGTCCGGTCGTAAATCTGCCACCTGTTATTCTGATAGTAATTCCAGTAACATTCAGCCAGCATCGAATGCAGTACAGGGGTTACCGGGAACTTCGATTCTTCTATTTCTGCATTCAACCTGGAGATAACCTTTTGTGCGGAATTCTCTTCTTTATAGTCCATGAGGCGGAACCCGAAGATCAGAGCTTTAATTGTCTGATCCGCGTTACCGGCCTTTTTTGCCCTTGCGTAAATTTTATCTACAGAGTCGATCGCGGTTTGGGTAAGGCCTTTTTTCATAAGTGAGTCGATCTTTCCCCAGGAATCCTTGTAAGATTCGGCAGAAGAGGTGAATGTTTTTCCCGGCTTTTCAACTGAAATCAGTGAAAGAGAGAATGAGAAAATAAGGAGAAAACTGTAGATGACGATGCGGGTTTTTCTTTTTTTCACGGTCTTTCCTTGTCAGAGATGCTCAATGTACGAAGCGTAAACCTGAAGATCGCAGTTGGGTTCTACCCAATTGCGACTTCCAGGATTATGGATAGAAAGTAAAAATAACACAGGATCGATGACTTTACCTATTAAAACGAAAAAGGGGGGAAGATTGTTACATATTGCCGGAACCGGGGACAGGAGGTGGAGTTCGAAATTGAACTTTCCCGGAACGATTTTCAATGTAATCAGCAGGGTACTCTATTTATTGCCTTCGTGGAATGATTACCTTTATGTTCGGATTTTGATCCGGTAGTGAATTTGCGCATTTCGATCTCATCTGGCTGATAAAAAATAGTTTTTTATCTTTTTTAATTGTGTGCCTTATCAATGCGACCGATCCCAGGGGAATAGAAACACCGGTTACGATTGCCCCCACAGCAGAACTGAAATAGGGCCATAAAGCAGGACCATCCCATAGAGGCGACTCTATGTCTCTGCATGCCATTCCTATGATAAGCCCGGCACTTCCGGCACAACCCAAAATAACTGCTGTTTTCAGCATAATATCATTGACATACTTTTCTACAAACAGGTCACATTTTTCAGTTCCGGTTCTTTTCTCCTCCTCAATATAGTCTTTTTGTATATCAAAAAATACATCTTCGATTTCGGCGAAAAATCTGTCGGAGCTGTCAAGACTGAGCGAGAGATTTTTATACAGCTCTGTTTTCTTTATGTTCAGTGCAAGGTCAATATCATCAATTTTCTCACCACAGCTCTCGATCATGGCATACAGTTCAGCAGTTTTGAGCTCAGCTATTTCTTCCTTACTGTAATATAGACAATCACAGATGTCGTCTTTTTGCGACTCGGCTTTAACAAAAATAAGGATTGTAAGAAAAATCAAGAATGCCTTTATTCCAGTCTGCATGGGATCTCTTCCGGTGTAAAGGGTCTTCCAGGGTGACAATTGTTCATTAATAGTATACAACTAATCAGTATTTTTGATAAGGGTTTTGAGGTTGAGCCGGAACATGTATGAATTTCTATTTTCTGTCAAAAAACGGGCTTTTACCACTGCAGCTCAGAGGTATTCCGTAAACTATTTTCACATCCTCACCAAGCAGTTTCATCTCTTTTGCAGCCATTCCAACCGACATCATCACTCTGTTGTCTACTCTCGAATCAGATGCAGCACTGACTACGGAGCCTATCGCAATTCCAAGATCCCCGGTGTTGAAACTGCATGGAGTTTCCGGATAATTTCCTTTCTCTTCGCAGTCTCTAAACCCGCATAAGCCGCATTGCTTTATTCCCGCCGGACTGATCCTGGTGCCTATAAGCAGAATAACATCTGATACAAGTATATTTCCCGCATCTCTTAAGTAAAATTCCGGTCTTGTTCCGTTTTCAACCATTTCTTTCATCTTTGCGGCAATCTTACTTATTGTTTCTCCTTCGGCAATGGTGATAACAAGGTTGTCAATTCCCTTTGCCTTTGGAGCGGTCCTTGCAGCAATCATCATCTTTTTTGCGATCTCTACAAGTGTTTCTTTTCTGATCTCTTCTTCATTGATAATGCTCATAAGCTGGTCTCCAGTTGTAAATTTAACCTGTGTTTTTTCTGACTTATAAAGCCGGTGTCATCATATTTTTGACAGGATATCTTCCAGTTCAGTGATCAAATCATTAACGTTTTCAAGCCCGACAGATACCCTGATAAAATCATCCGGAATTCCTGATACAAGCCTCTGCACGGATGTCATATTGCGGTGGGTAGTGCTTGCGGGATGAATCACAAGTGTTTTTGTGTCGCCTATATTGGTTGAATGAGACAGCAGGCAGACAGAGTTTATAAAAGATTTGCATTTTTCATACCCGCCCTTTATCCCAAATCCCAGCATCGCGCCATAATGTTTGCGGAAATACCGGACCGCATTACTATGGCTGGAGTGGTTTTCCAGACCGGGATAATTAACCCATGAAACCTTGTTGCTTTTAGAGAGGATAGATGCTATCGCGGCTGCGTTTTCACACTGTCTCTCCATGCGTACATGCAGACTCTCCAATCCATGGATAAGCAGATATGCATTGAATGGCGACATACATCCACCAGTGTTCATCAGCACCTTTGCACGCAGGCGGGCCAGGAATGCATCTTTACCGAATTTTTCCACAAATGATTTTCCCCCCGGAGCATCCTCAAAGAGCAGGGGATACCGTTCACTGTCAAAAGAGAAAGAACCGGCATCGACTATCGCGCCTCCGATTATGCTTCCGTGGCCTTCCATGTATTTCGTGCAGGAATGAAGCACGAAGTCGGCTCCGTATGAGATCGGATTTGTAAGCACCGGGGTTGCGATAGTATTATCAACAAGCAATGGAAGACGGTACTTTAGCGCAACAGAGCTTATGTCGGAGATATCTGGAACCACAAGCGTGGGGTTTGCGAGATTTTCAACCAGAATAAGCCTGGTAGCTGAGGTAATGTTCTGCTCAAGGTCCTTTGAATCCAATGGATCAAAGAACCGTGTGGTGATCTGCAATCTGGGAAGAGTATCCCGCAGAAGCCCCATGGATCCGCCATAGAGGCAATTTCCGGCCAGAATTTCATCTCCCGGTTTAAGCATGTTCAGGCAGAATCCGCTCAGGGCAGCCATACCTGAGGCAAACGCAACAGCTCCCCGGCCGCCTTCAAGAAGAGAGATCCTCTTTTCAGCCTCCTCAACAGTCGGGTTACTCAGCCGTGAGTATATAAACCCGGGTTGATCAAACGCAAACAGATCTGCTGCGTGGTCTACGCTGTCATAGACAAACGCAGCACTTTGATAAAGTGGCACTGCACGGGCATTATTGTGATCCTTTGGTTTATAGTCACCATGAACACAAACGGTTTCTAAATTGTAATTTTTTCCCATAGACTCTCTCCTGATTCCGTGAGAATATCGTATGTTAACAATATGGTTCCTGCAAAAAAGCCAAATGCATATTCTATAACGATTTTGCATCAATACGGCACAGCTTATAATTGACATACAATAGTCAATAAGCGTTTTTCAACAATACTCTTCCATGGCTCAA
>Ga0123335_1003596_pt1 | contig 21414 bp, 15 predicted proteins | sample BiotimSIPDNA_2_FD_89707 | JGI IMG/M metagenome (GOLD analysis project Ga0123335, IMG submission 89707) | Anaerobic biogas reactor microbial communites from Washington, USA - Biogas_R2 time_0 SIP DNA | ecosystem: Engineered > Bioreactor > Anaerobic > Unclassified | place: Washington, USA...
CATTTGCTCAAACGCTGCCTGGCCCAGGGTTCCTTCGTCTTCCGAGGCCAGACAACGGCGGTGGACAGCGTCGATCCCGACGTGGTCGATGCCGCCAGGAAACACCTCGCGGACGTGGCCGACCAGGTCTTCGACCGCTACGGGGAAGCCCCGGCGCGGGCGGAAACCGCCTTGGCCGAGAAGTTCCTGCGCGTCGGCAACCTGAAGGCCGTGACCTCGACGGTCGACCCCTTGGGCCTGGTTCAGGTGACCGGTGGCACGCCCCACATCAAGACCGACCACAAGGCCATCGTCAGCATCCGCGACTACATCGACCGCCACGGCACGGTCGAAGGCAAGCGGATGATCGACTTCTTCACCGACGCGCCCTTCGGCTGGTCCCAGGACACGCTGCGGTACCTCGTCGCCGCCATGCTCGTGGCGGGCGAGATCAAGCTGAAGGTGTCCGGCCGCGAGGTGACCGTCAACGGTCAGCAGGCCATTGACGCGCTCCGCACCAACAACTCATTCAAAACTGTGGGCATCTCCCTGCGGGATGAGCGCCCGTCGAACGAAGTCCTGGCCCGGGCGGCGGAACGCCTGACTGATCTTGTTGGCGACACGGTCATCCCTCTGGAGGACGAGATAAGCAAGACCGCTACCAAGCAGTTTCCCAAGTTCCAGCACCAGTTCGGCCCCTTGGCTGAGAAGCTCGACGCCCTTGGCCTCCCCGGTGCCGATACGGTGCGCTCGCTGAACCAGGAGCTGGCGGACGTCCTCCTGACGGATGCGTCGGACGCTCCTCAGCGGCTCGGAGCCGAAGAATCTCCGCTCTACAGCGGGCTCAAGTGGGCCACTGAAGTGGACCGTGCCCTGAAGAACGGCCTGGAGGCGACCGTTCGCGACCTGCAGCGGCACCGGCGCGAAATCGAGGCGCTGCCCGATTCCGGCGTGCCGGGGCAACTCCGCCATGACCTAGCCGAAGAGCTGACTCAGGTCGCGCAACGCCTGGGCCAGCAGGATTTCCACGCCCAGGCGGCTGACCTGAATTCCGCGCTGACCGCGATCAAGGTCCGTACCCGCGATGCCGCCGTCGCCATGGCCCAGGCGCAGAAGCACGCCATCAAGGAGACCGCTGACGAGCTGCAACGACTGGCCCAATGGGCCGAACTGGGCCGCGACGAACAGTCCCAGGTGCTCAATCAGGTCGAGGGCATCACGGTCGAGAGCACCGACGACCTGGCCGGGATCAAGACGCTCCTGAACCAGTCCTTTGTTGCCCGCTCCCAGGTGGACGCGATCCGGGACGGTGTCGTCAAGACCGCCCGTGAACGTCAACTGGCCCGACTCGAGGAGGAGCGCAAGGAGGCGAAGAAAGCGGGGCAGACGCGGCTCTCTCGCAGCATCAATGTCCCGGCCACCATCAAGAACGCCGCCGACCTGGAAGAGCTGATCCGTTCCCTGCAGGCGTTGAAGGCCGAGCTGGCCGTCTACAGCGACATCGAAGTGACCATCAAGATCGAGAGTTGAGCAGCTATGGCCTTTGACCAGACAACCCGTAACCGCCTCGCACGCTTCGTCAGCGACACTCGCGCGCTGTTGACCGAGGAATTCACCCGCCAGCTCCAGAACGACTATGGTCTCGATCCGGCCACCGGCGAGGTAACGGACGTCGCCCGGCTCTCGCACCTTGACGACGCGCGGCGAGAAACGGCCCGACTGCTCCGCGACACCATGGAGCACTACCTGGCTTCCGCCGACACCGCCACCCCGGCCAAGGCGAAGAAGGCGCGCCAGGATGTGCTCGACCGCATCCTGCGCGAGCAAGCTTTCACCGTCCTCAACCGCCTCTGCGCCCTGCGCATGGCCGAGGCGCGCGGGCTGCTCATCGAGTCCATCGCCAAGGGCTACCAGTCGAAGGGCTTTCAGCTCTACCAACGCCTGGCCGGTACGGCCCTGGGCGAGACTGGGGCCGCCTACCGCCTCTTCCTGTTCAGTGGATTCGACGAGTTCGCCGTGGACCTGGCAGTCCTCTTTGACCGCTTCAGCCCCCAGGGGCGGCTCTTCCCGCGCGAGGCGGCCTTGTTGGCGGTGCTCGAACAGATCAACCACCCGGACATCGATCCCCTCTGGACCGAGGACGAGACCATCGGCTGGATTTACCAGTACTTCAACTCGCTCGAGGAGCGCCGCCGGATGCGAGCCGAGTCCCAGGCTCCACGCAACAGCCGGGAACTCGCTGTCCGCAACCAGTTCTTCACGCCGCGCTACGTCGTCGAGTTCCTCACCGACAACACACTGGGGCGCATCTGGTACGAGATGACCAAGGGCGACACCGACCTCAAGGGCTCCTGCCGCTACCTGGTACGGCGTCCAAACGAAGTCTTCGTTGGCGAAGGGCAACAGGTCCCCGAACCCGACGAGGTTACGGAGTCCATGTCCCAGGAAGAGCTGCTCCGAAAGCCTGTCTATATCCTCCATCGGCCACTGAAGGACCCGCGCGACATCAGAATGCTCGATCCCGCCTGCGGCTCCATGCACTTCGGGCTCTACGCATTCGATCTCTTCGAACGCATCTATGACGAAGCATGGGAGATCGAGGCGACCCAAGGCCCCGGAGTATTCACACGCTCCGAGGGCATCAAGCCCCTCGCTGAGACCTATTCCTGCAAGGAAACATTCCTGCACGACGTGCCCCGGCTCATCATCGAGCGGAATATCCACGGTATCGATATCGACCCACGTGCCGTCCAGATCGCTGGGTTGTCGCTCTGGCTGCGGGCGCAACGGTCGTGGCAAGCCCAGGGCGTGAAGGCGCAGGACCGTCCGCAGGTGCGACGGTCGAACATCGTCTGCGCCGAGCCGATGCCGGGCGAAGCAGACATGCTGGAGGAGTTCGCCGGACAACTCCAGCCCAAAGTCCTCGGGCAACTCGTCAGGATCATCTTCGAAAAGATGAAGCTCGCTGGGGAAGCGGGAAGTATTCTCAAGATCGAGGAAGACATCAAAGACGCCATCGCGGATGCACACAAGGAGTACCAAGAGTTTATCCTGCAGCAAAAAAAAGAGAAGGGGTTCCTGCCGGGTATGGCTCCTGAACGCCAGGCCACGCTCTTTGATTTCGCCGACCTGCCCAAAGAGGAAGACTTCTGGCACACCGCTGAGCAACGGGTCATTGATGCGTTGCGTTACTACGCTGAGATGGCCGCTTCAGACACCTACCAACGCCGCCTGTTCGCTGCCGATGCAGCCCGTGGATTCGCCTTCATCGATCTCTGTCGCAAGCGCTACGATGTTGCCCTCATGAATCCGCCGTTCGGCTTACCGACTGCGTCAGTCGAAGAGTATGCCAAGGAACGTTTTGAAAATACGTGGCAAGACGTCTACGCTTCGTTCTATGAACGAACACTCGGATTCACAAGGGCAGACATTGGTTACGTCGGTGCCATCACTCCGAAATCCTTCTACCACGCGAAAGGCTTTCGTGGGCTCCGCAAACTTTTGAAGGCTGCTGGGCCGCTCAGTTACTCCGTTGATATCGGCGGAGGTGTTCTGGATGCAGCTGTAGAGGTCTGCTTTTCGATTGTTCAGTCGAGGCAATCGAGTGCGGAATCGATTGCCTTGTTCTGTAATCTCGTCTCATCCGAAAAAACGCTGCTAGCAGACAAGGTGCTTGGTTTTGTGAGCCTGGTTAAGAGCGGTGTGGCATCGCGGGAGATCGTTCCTGTTGCGGTTGTTAAAGATGTTGGTCTGCCAAACGATATGCTGCCTTATAGGTTTCCTGCTGAATTGCTCAAACTCCTGCAATCATCTCCTTCGTTCGAGGCATCTTCAGGGAGTTCGGTGGTCGGTATTACGACGTTTGACAACGATAGATTTATCCGCTTGAGTTGGGAAACCACCGAATCTTCAAGGCACGCGAAGGAGTGGCTGCCGGTTGCGATGGGGGGCGGATGGGACCCTTTCTATGCAGAATTCAATCTGGTTGTAAAGTGGGCGCACGAAGCAGCTGAAATGCGCGCCAATGAGATCCGGCGATACGGCACGACTGCCCGGACAATGCAGAGCCAGCGGTTCTGGTATCGCCCTGGCCTCACGTTCTCGAAAATTAGCACGCTAGGTTTCTCAACACAGCCATTTCCTGCGGGCTCGATTTTCACGAGTGTCGGATTCTGTATTTTCGCCGACCGATTTGATAATTGGACTTGGTTGGGTTACTTCAACAGCAAACCAGTTTGCTGCCTAATGTCGCTTTTTTCCGCCGACCGCCACTGGCACAGCAACAGCGTGGCCTTTCTACCAGTTCCCGCCGGAATGTCCTCAAATGTCGCAAAGATCTCTAAAGAGGCATTCGCGATTTCAGTTGAATTGCTGGGGCAATCAAGTGAGACTGCGCCAGAGTTCGTGCGGTGCGATATTGAACTGGACGTTGATGAAAAGGCGGATGTATATCAGAAACTCACACAAGACCTATCAAGCGAGATTTCGACCGCGTTTGGCTTGTCGGCGTCAACGTTGGAGTTTCTGTTTGCGAATGCAATTTACGCTGAGAGGGACTTTTCTGTTTCTCCAAAGGAATGCGCAAAGCGACAGTTTTCGTATTTCCTCGGCTGCGTCTTTGGCCGCTGGGAAATCCGCTACGCCACCGGCAAGCGCCAGCCGCCGCCGTTGCCTGATCCCTTCGACCCGTTGCCCGTCTGTCCGCCCGGCATGCTTCAGAACTCCGAGGGCCTGCCCGCCGAGTCGAAGGACGTGCCCGCCGATTACCCGCTGCGCATTTCCTGGCCTGGCATCTTGGTGGACGACAACAGCAACCCCGAGGACATTGCCGGCCGCGTTCGCGAAGCCATCGAGGTTATCTGGAAGGAGCGTGCCGAGGCCATCGAGCAGGATGCCTGCGAGATTCTCGGCGTCAAGACTCTACGCGACTACTTCCAACGGCCCGCCAGCTTTTTCGCCGACCATCTGCAACGCTACTCGAAGAGCCGCCGTGCTGCGCCGATCTACTGGCCCCTTACCACGCATTCCGGCTCCTACACTCTCTGGCTCTACTACCAGCGCCTTACCGACCAGACGCTGTACACCTGCGTGAACGACTTCGTTGAGCCGAAGCTGAAGCAGGTGGCGGACGAGGCCGCCAGGTTGCGCACGAAGACTGCCCGGTCGTCTGCCGAAGAGAAGGATCTGGAGCGGCTGAGCAATCTGGATCTGGAGTTGAAGGATTTCCGTGACGAGCTGCTGCGGATTGCCCGGTTCTGGAAACCGAACCTGAACGACGGCGTGCAGATCACCGCCGCGCCCTTGTGGCGGCTCTTCCAGCACCGCCAGTGGCAGGCGCGGCTCCGAGAGACCTGGGAGAAACTGGAGGCGGGCGACTACGACTGGGCGCACTTGGCGCTCTCCATCTGGCCCGACCGTGTGGTGCGCGCCAGCCACAAGGACCACAGTTACGCCATCGCTCACGACCTGGAGGACCGCCTCTGGCACGAGGTCGAGGTCACCAAGAAGACCAAAGGCGGCAAGGTCAAGAAGACCACCGAATGGCAGCCCCGCGATCTGACCGAGGCCGACTTGAAGACAATCATCGCCGAGGTGCAAGCCCGGTAACCATGTGAGATAGCAGGCAATCATGACGATCAAACGGTTCATACAAGAGGAAGTGCTCCTGCCAAGAATCAAGAAGGCCGGGGTGCTGGTCGTCTACGACCCGGATCGGCGCTATCGCGAGCTGTGCAACGAGCTGGCGGACGAGAAGCGGGTGGTCGTGGACGCCACCGAGAGCAGCATCGAGAGCCGCGAGCAGGCCATGGTTGCGTTGCAGGCATTCGGCCAACCTGGCACGAAGCTGGAGAGCATGCTCGTGTATGTGCCCGCCCGCCGTCCACTGACCGACGAGGATAAGCAGCAGGACCCGTTTGCCACGTACGGCGCGATTGGGGCCGTCTTCCCGGACGGTGACGGCGACGAGTACCAGAGCCTCTGCCTGAAGGCCAAGGCCGACCACGGGACCGAGATTCGCCGCATCTTTGCTGACAACCCGAACCCGCCCTTCGATGTGATCGATGCCGTGGGCGGTGGGGCGGGCTGGCCGAACCTCCAGGCTCTGCTGAAGGTGGAGTCGGCACGCGATATCCTCTTCGCGCTATTGGCTCCGAGCCAGCGGCAACTGGAGAACCTGAAGTCCACCGACGCCTGGGTCACCGAGGCCCGGATGCTGTTTGAAAGCACACTCGGCCTGCGCCTCAAGACGAAGGGGAAGAACTGGTCGCCGGTCGCCGACGAGCTGTGGCGCTTCCTGCTGTTCAGCGAGTTCGTCTTTGATCTGCCCGGAGGATTGCCGGATGCGCTGGCCGATGTGCCGCGCGCGGCGCTCGAAGCCAGGCCATTGGTGGAAGATTTGTGTGAACGCCTGCGGGATTCCGCCGTCAACCAGCCGCTCTACATCGAACGGGCGGAGTCGGTCGAGACTGAACTGGGCGTGTGCGAAGCCTGTGCCGCCTACCTGGACCTGGGGGTTCGGGACACGTTCCCCTTCGAGGAGCGCTCGTTCTTCGCCCAGGCGGTCGATGCCCTGAAGCGAGACAACACGGACCGGCTGCGGCAACTGCTGGGACACCACACCAAGTCGGTGTGGATCGGGCGGGGCGAGAACCAGGCCCAATGGCAGTTGATTCAGGCGGCGGCGAACCTGGTGCAGGCCTGCGAGGACGCGGACCGGCAACTGCCGGAGCACGCCCGCAGCCAGACGGCGCTGATTGACTTCTACACGACGAGCCTGCGGGAGATCGACCGGCTGCAGCGGGAGTTCGAGCAGGCGGAACGCGACCTGCTGATCAAACAGGACGGCGTGGACGAGGTCGTGCCGCACGCCCGCGCCGCCTACCGCAAGCTGGTCGACAAGGTGCAGGGGCTGTTTGTCCGGCACCTCGAACAGTCGGGCTGGCCGCCCGCCGGTCGCCTGGCGAACGCCGATGTCTTTGACAAGCTGATCGCGCCGAAACTGCAGGAAAGTGGCCGCCGGGTTGCGGTGCTGCTGATTGACGCGCTGCGCTACGAACTCGGCGTCGAGTTGCAGAAGCAGCTTGCCGACGATGCCCAGGTGGAAGTGCAGGCGGCCTTCGCCCAGTTGCCGAGCATCACTCCGGTCGGCATGGCCAGCCTCCTGCCCGGGGCGGGAGCGGAACTGAAGCTGATCCGCAAGGGCGACCAGATGGTGGTGGCCCTGGGCGACCAGGCGCTGCCGCAGGTGACCCAGCGGATGGACGTGCTGCGGAAACGTTACGGAGACCGCTTCACCGAGATGGCCTTGAGCGACTTCGTGCGCGGGAAGCCGACCATCCCCGCCGCAACCGAGCTGCTGGTGCTGCGAAGCACGACCATAGACCAGCACATGGAGTCGACCCCCGAGATGGCGCTGCGGCTGATTCACGAATCGCTGAAGTCGATCCGGGTGGCGATCCACAAGCTGCGGGGCCTCGGCTTCAAGGATGCGTTTGTGGTCACCGACCACGGATTCTACCTGAACACTGCGACCGAAGCCGGAGACGTATGCGCCAAGCCCCAGGGCAACTGGCTGAACATGCATGAGCGGATGTTGCTCGGCGACGGTTCTGCGGACGCGGCCAGTGTTGTATTGCCCGCCTCCCAACTTGGCATCCGGGGCGACTTCGCGCAGATCGCCTGCCCCCGGGCGATGGTTCCCTACCGTGCCGGGGAATGGTACTTCCATGGCGGGGCATCCCTGCAGGAAGCGGTTGTGCCGGTGATTGCCTTGCGACTTCAAGCGGCCACGCAGAGGATGGCGCAGGTTCCGGCGATCACCCTGTCCTACAAGCGTGGGGCGAAGAAGGTCACGACCCGTCTGCCGGTGGTGGAGCTGAATGTCGAGAGCGGCGACCTCTTCAATCGGGAGCTGAGCTTCGAGGTGCTCCTGGAAGCGCACGACAAGAAGGGCAATGTGGTCGGTGAAGCCAAACCGGGAGGCATGGTGAATCCGGCAACCCGCACGCTGACTGTCAAGCCCGGCGAGACCGTATCCGTCGTCCTGCGGATGGATATGGAGTTCGAGGGCAAGTTCACAATCAAGGCTCTGGACCCGACGACGCTGACTACCCACAGCAAGCTGGACCTGGAGACGGACTACACGGTGTAATCTATGGCAAACGACGCGTTGGACACAAAGCTGCTGGAAGCCTTCGGCGGGAAGGTGGTGCGGAAAGACCTCCTGCACCGCATCAAGAAGGGCACGAACGTGCCGACGTTCGTGTTGGAGTTCCTGCTGGCCCGCTACTGCGCCAGCGACGAGCCCGCCGAGATTCAGGAGGGCCTGGAGGCCGTCATCGCGACACTTCAGGACAACTACGTCCGGCCTGACGAGGCGAACGCGGCGCAGTCCAAGGTGGCCACGAAAGGGAAACACCGATTCTTCGACAAGGTCCACGTGCGCTACGTCGAGAAAGAGAAACGTCACTGGGCGGCGCTGGAGAACTTCAATTCCCAGCGCCTGGCGATCTCCGAGAAGTTCTACCGCGACAACGACCGCCTCCTTGAAGGCGGCATCTGGGCGGAGATCACGGTCGGCTACAACGAAATCGACGAGGACGACTATGCGTTCTACATCGAGGATCTGCGCCCGATCCAACTCAGCCGCTTCGACTTCGACGGCTACGTCGAGGGCCGGAAGCAGTTCACCCGCGACGAATGGCTCGACATCGTGTTGCGTTCGGTCGGCCTCGAGGGCAGCCGCCTGTCCCATCGTCTGAAGCTGCATTTCGTCGCCCGCCTGGCCCCACTGGTGGAGCCGAACTTCAACTTCGTGGAACTGGGCCCGCGCGGCACCGGCAAGTCCTACTTCTTCAGCGAGTTCTCGCCGTATTCCACGCTGATCAGTGGCGGACAGGCGACCAAGTCGATCCTGTTCTACAACAACGCCCGGAAGCGCATCGGCCTGGTGGGGTTCTGGGACACCGTGGCCTTCGACGAGGTAGCGGGGATCAAGATCAAGGACCCCGACACGATCCAGATCATGAAGGATTTCCTCGCCAATGGGCGCTTCTCGCGCGGGGTCGAGGTCATTGCCGACGCCAGCATGGCGTTCATTGGCAATATCGATCATTCGGTCCAGCAGGTGGTCAATTCCACTGAGCACGACCTCTTCATGCCCCTGCCCAAGGAGTTCGATCTGGCCATCATGGACCGTTTCGCCTGCTACCTACCGGGCTGGGAAATGCCCAAGAACAGCAGCGACTACCTGACATCGAATTACGGATTCATCACCGACTACCTGGCCGAGGCCTTCCACCACCAGTTCGCCCACTCCAATCGCTATGAGGAGGTGACCAGGCGCATCCGGCTGGGGAAGGCAGTCGAGGGACGGGACGAGAAAGGGATCAAGAAGACAGTCTGCGCTCTCCTGAAGATTCTGCACCCGGACGGCGCGCCGAGCGACGCCGAGTTCGAGGAGTATGTGGCCTATGCCATTGAGTGTCGTCGCCGCGTCAAGGAGCAGATGAACAAGCGGAAGCCCGACGACGAGTTCGCCAACATCAATCTGTCCTACCGGACTGCGGACGGTCGCGAGGTCGTCGTTTTCTGTCCCGAGTCCAAGGATGCCATCGCCACGCAACAGCCCCTCCGCCGGTCGTTGTCATCTGAGTCCGACACCAGTGAAGCTGTACCTGTGGAGGCCGAATCCCAGAAGCCCCCGGTGGTGCCCACACCCCAGGCCGCTCCGGCTCTGCCTGCGGAGACAGCGCCCGCGCCGATCCAGGTGCCAACGGAACCGATTCCGGCTGCTGCCGGGCCCGAGGAGAAACACTTCACGATCCTGTACGGAGATACGGGGCACAGCTTCGAGTCCATTCTGGCTCCCTACCTGACGAACGCCCGCGAGATCATTGTCGAGGACCCGTACATCCGCCTGACCCACCAGATTCAGAACTTTGTTCGGTTTTGCGAGGCCGTCCTGAAGTTGTCCGCCGTCAAGCGCATCAAGCTGGTCACGAGCTATGACGATCACGGGGCATCGGTGGAGGCGGGGGAGCATCTCGATGAACTCAAGCAGAGCCTGCTGGAGGTTGACGTGGTGTTGGACTTGGAACTGAACCCCAACATGCACGACCGGGAGATTCGCATCGACAACGGCTGGCGGATCAAGATCGGGCGCGGCCTGGACTTCTACCAGAAGCCCGCCAGTTGGTTCAGCATCGGTGCCAACGACCTGTCGCTCCGCCCCTGTCTCGAAACCAAGGTGGACATATTCCTGGACTATAACACATATCGATAGCCCCCAAACGTCATAGGATTATGATATCAAGGGAGACAAATTGTCATGCAGTCCGGCGATAATACATCAGGAGCTCCACTCGGCCTTTCCCGGCAGTTAAGCGGCTCATTTTTGATTGAAGTTCTATATATAGTTAGCCATGATTTTCCCGCTCAAGATGTAAGGTAGTTTTTGCCTTTTTTTTAGTCCCGGTATTTTGCCAAGTAGGACAGTAAGCGAACAAACGGATAAGGTGATCCCTCTGTTCCCGAAGAAGACAGACTCCTGAAACGAAAAATACAAACAATAGCGCAGAAAATGGAACCCGACAATGATACACTTGAATATTCCCCAAAAGAGCTATGCAGCCGCATAGCGGTTCTTACTAAATGCATAATGGACTTCTGGGATGATGGTTGTTGGGGTTGGGCCCACAAAGATGTAGCCAACTTACTCAACAAATCCATGCTGAGGTGGCAGACATCTTTGGCACGAAGCCTTATTCTTTGGATCGATGCAGGTTCCGAAGGAGAACTTATTCTGGCATGGGCAAACTTGGGAGCATTGGTAGAGGGACAACTCAAATTGTTTTTGTGCGTCTATTACAATGACTATCGAGTGGATGACGAGGCTATCCGCAAAAAAAGACAACTAATGGATCCAGACGGATGCACACTCGAACGGCTCAGGCAATTTTTCAACAAACGGATATGGGTTTGTGGAACCAACTGGAACTCATATGTGGAGCTTGTCCAAAATAGGCGCAATGTAATTCATGCGTTCAAACAACACGACATAGGTACGTTCCAGGAATGGAATGAGACGCTTCGTCTGCATCTCTCGTTCGTCAGAGACACGGGAGGTAGATTACCGTACCCTAACGAGTATTTCGCAGGCTTACGAGAGAAATAACGCCAAACAAATTCATGGACTATAACACAAATCGATAACCCAGCATTTGAGAACGACATTCTGGGGATGGCCTCGTAGTTTTCCCCGTGTGGGAAGTTATTCCCCTGCATTTTCTCGTGTGCGACTTTTTTTTGCTGCCTCCCAGTGATATTCATTCAACTTGAAATTATAGTATCGTGGTACATAAAATGACTGGTTTTGGTTCAACTTTTGATTGCAAAAAAAACAGGTGCAATATACGAAGGAAAAAAACAGATGGCTTCGGAGGCATCTTGAACAGCAACCGTTTCTATTGGCTGCTAGCCATTATTCTCCTTCCTGTTCCGATGCTTTTGGCTTATAATATGTTTTCCATTGGCTGTAGGTGCCCCTGCGGTTTAGAAACTGCCAGGGTGTATGACAAAGGTATGTATCTTCTCTGGATTAGACTTTTTGCAGGCCTTTTACTGGGAGAAAAAAGGAGTAAAATAATAATTTACATGATCATGCCATTCGTCATCGCTTTGGTGGTGTCAGTTCTTGGACAAATGATTTGGCCGCATAACGTCCTGCCCTAAAATTCATCTGCGGCCAAATTTCCATTCATAAGAGATTTCTGTTACCAACCGAACATGCCGCACTTGGTCAACAGATTGATTTTTCACACATAAAGTTTAAGGTAGTTTTTGTCATTTTTCAGTTCCGGTATTTTGACAAGTAGGACAATAATGACCAAGCCCGTTCGATCAATGAGAAAAATCATGAAGACTATCTTTCTTTTCGGACTCATTCTTGTCGCCTGCGTTGCGGGTTGCCATGCCCAGGAGAAGCTTGACCGCGATGTTGCCCGGTGGACTGCCGTGCAACCCCCTCCGCGCAGTGACTGGCAGAAGTACTACGACTTTTTGAATCTTGCCAATCACTCCGAACACGAGTGGATAGTCCGACAAGAAAATGGGAAGGTTGTAGCCTCTCTCAAAGATGATAATAAGCCAAGTGCGAGCGATGCCCCAGCGTTCGACACGACAGTACAACTTCAGGCTTCAAAAGGCCCAGCAAACATGTTTCTCAAAGTCGACGACGGCTGGATTGCCGCCTACAACAGGGGCGAATTCGGGGCAGCAGTGTATTGGTTCAACTCGGATGGGAAGAAGCGGCAGAAGCTTTCGGATCATCAGATCAATCAGTTCATGGTCGACAATGGTCGCATTTTCGCGGTGGAGGGATTGGCGCATATGGTCTCTAGAGGCTCAATGATTGAATTGCGCAAGGAAAAAGGACAGTGGACTGTCGAGGAGTTTTTCCCGCTGTCTGGATCCGCAGAGGCGATCGCACAAGTGTCATCAGGAGATTACGTGATAGTGACTTCAGACATGCTCCTGCGTGTTAATCTGGAAAAAGAGATCAATATTCTGATTCCGAATGGAGACTGGGGGGCTTTGTACCCGAACTCGGTTGCAATCGCCGATGATGGTTATATCTACATTGGCATGCGGCAGTTTGTTGTGAAATGCAAACTGAGCAAAAGTGTCCAAAGCTTCACCTTCCTCGTGCCGAACAAGGCCTGGCTGAATACAAAGATAGAATAGAGATCGAACCACGGCGTGCTGGTTACGCTCGCATGCTCGCGAACCAGAGGCCGGCCGTTCTGCGAAGGAGACTCAATGACATTAATGAGATTCTCGTTATGCGGCCTTCTGACAGCGGCAGTCGTCGGTTGCGGTTCGCACGGGCTTGGATGGCCGTCAACGCTACCTGCCCCACCCAGGCCGCCCAAAGCGTGCAATGCGATCTGACCCAAGCCTGACCATGCAGATCACGGCGACACCGTCGTCATCGCCCGCTGCCGCGGTGCCGACGAGTATGCCCAAACCTCCGCCGGAAAGGACTGGAACTACCACTGGTATCTGGTGCCGATGGATGTCCTTGCTGTCGAGCGCGGAGAATGGATCGAGAAAGAAGTGAACTTCGTTTACCCCGACGCATGGCCAACGCCCGAATCAGGCATCATGTTCGACAAAGTGTTTCCGTTCGCCAAGGGGTATGTCTTTGCCTTGACTCTGCTGACCAGTGCGAAGCCGGCGACCGTCGTGGCTTTCGAGCGGCGGAGTTATGTTGCCCCTCATGGACCGCTCAAGTACATCCAATTGAAACCCGGCAAGATAGAGCCCGAGAGCGTGTATGGACGAATCATACAAGCAGTTGCTGATTTCGAGACTTCACACAACGTCCCTGCTCAGAAGGCAGTGACCGACACACCTGAGGACGCCGGTGACACGTGGATCGTCCACCGTCGGGACGGCTGGGGTTCCAGTGCCGGATCGTGGCTCTATCGGGTCAACAAGACGATGCTCACTGTGCAGGCGATACCATACGCATCTCAATCAGCTATACCTGGACAGACGCGCTGAGTTGGGATGGTTGGTCGTGGAATGGCACGATTGCTGGTACCCGCCAACTCCGTTGTGATGGTGTGGTGGAGATATCCTATGAACTTTCTGGCAAAGACGTGTGGGGCATGAACGGGACGCACTACCCGATTCAGGACTACACAGGTGAGCACAACAATCTGGGCAAGGACAATCCCCAGATCGAACTCTCCCCGATTGTTCAACGTGGAGGCGTAAGCGGGAGCCCAACTAAACTAAAATCTGAGGAGCGCTATGAACCGAATCTATAGGCACTTAAGAATTTCCAGTGTGATCGTGTTTGCAGTCGTTGTAGCTGTGTTTCAGCCTTTTCCTTGCGAGGGTTCCGAAACAAGCTCTCTTGCATTTTTTCGCGGATTACTGGAGAGGGAGGATCTGTCAAAAGAAGAGCGATTCGCACAGATAGAAACCCACCTCAAGAAGTTGACAAAAGCAGAATACCAAAAGTTTCTGAAAGAAGTCGCGGCTACCGGCGAGGTGTTCAGAGGTCAGGAAGATAGGGGTTTGTCGATGTTTTTCTTTGCCCGATGGTATCTGGATGGGCCTGGAAAAAGTGATGGTCTGTTGGCTAACATTGCCCTGATCAAAGATCAGTCATTGCCGTGGGAATGGCGGTGGGCACTTTTGGACATTCTGAAACCGGAGAAGCAGAAGCAGCTCTCTCCGGAAACCATATCAACAATCCTGGCCGTGTTTCGAGAGACTGCAACGAACCAGGAGACTCCTGACGAACTGCACTATTCAGCAATGGAAAAAGCAGGCGCTCTGCTGTTAAATCAGACCGAGTTGATGGAAATGAATGTTCCCGACGCTAAATCATTGATTGCTGGCCACGATGAGAGAATTCTCCAATCAAAGCAAGCTGCTCAAGATCCAGATACCTACGAAAGGGTGAAAGTACTGCTTCGTGAGGTCGCCAGGTTTGGCCGTGATCTAGACGCCCTTGAACTCGGTGCAGCCCAATCTCAGCACTTTCGGAAGCGGATTGTTGATTTCAGAGACGACTGGCAGGCAAGAATGTCGAAGGATGAGGGCAGAGAGTGATTGCGGCCAAATCGTGGACTATAACATAAATCCTAAAGCCCGCCGGTTTTGAAATTTTCCACACAGCCGTCCCATAATCACTGAAATCACCTGTTTTTTGGGCACAAACAAGCAGAATGGCTCTGGATTTCACAGGACACCTTTTTTGTGTGTAGAAAAGTTTGACCAGGAAGCTATACCAGCCCCTCAAAATACAGCTGGTATGCTTTATCCGGACTTCCCCGGATAATATGGCGCCTCACCCGCTTGGTATCACAGCACTCTATGATGCTGGGCAAGCTGAAGAAATTCCAGAGAATGGCACGCAACAAGGTAAAGAGCCGGCTGAACTGGTGCTTCCACTTGTTGTACCAAGCTACGAACCGCAGCAGGAGATAGGCAAGCAGCGCTGTCCATACTTGCCATCGGACAGCATTTTCGTTATACCCGAGGAAATCGGCCAGCTGCAGTGTCTGTTTGATTTCCTTGAAAAACACCTCCACGCCCCAACGGCATTGATAGAGTTCGCATACGGAATACGGCGACCATTCGAAGTTGTTGGTAATAAACGTCATTACCACCATCTTCCTCTTCACTTCTACCTCCGCCGTGACCAGCCGCAGCTCATCCGGGTAATGCTCCTTGGTGTTCACCCCTGTAAGTCTGATGCGTTCATCCGACAGCACCTTGCATTTCTTGCGGACATATTGGCGCTTGCGGGGCAGCTGCTGTCCCATAACTGCAGGCGTCGCCGCCTCGGGTTCAGAGGAGGATGGCGCCTGTCCTACCGCAGCAGACGGCTCTCGTTTCCCGGTCGCATGCTGTCCCATAACTTCATAGAGCATATTGTCCTTGGCGCGAGTCACCCAGGAGACGCCGCGCGCGTCAAGGACCTTAAGATGCTTAAAATCAACATAGGCCTTGTCGAATACCACGATTTCTCCTGCCTTCATGTCGGCGCACAGTTCCCAAGCGCTTTTCGGGTCCGAATCCTTGGCGCTCTTGACGATGACGAAGTTCGGCAGGAACGAACGCATGTTCAGTGCCGTATGCATCTTGGCGGCCGCTTTCTGGCGCCGGTGCTGAGCCCAGCCCATATTGAAAGCCGTCAGTTTAATGGTGGTTGAATCAACAGCACGAATGGTTCTTGTCCGGAAGCGGTAAGGCAAACCGGGATAATTGCGGCTGGAGGTCAGGAATTCGGGGTAATGGGTTGACAGCGACTCATAGACCATCCAGAACAGTTCCTCAGCCATATTCGCATTGCGGGTCTTGTTGGCGTGAGAGAGGCCGTTCCTGCTCGGAGGCGTGCAGTTGCGTATCTGAGCAAGGGTGCCGGCATGGTTGTGAAGGCTGTCACAGATGTCGTTCAGGCTTAGGGAATGTGCCAGATGCGCGTAAAGCATGGCCATGACATGGCTGTTGGCGCTGAAGGCCCGTGTCTGGATTTTATGCTTTTTGGCGAGGTTTTCTATAATTCGATCAGGTATCCAGCTTGCAATCTGCGCAAGAACGGACATAGTACTTTTTTGTGGGTTCATGGTGCCTCCTGTGGTTGCTTGCAAGGCTACCATTAAGATGCCATGAATCCACTTTTTTACAAATTATCCGTCAAGTTATGGGACGGCTGTGGAATTTTAGAGTACTTTCAGGAAGCAAAGGATGCTGCTGGTGTGGCGCTGACTTGTGGAGCCAAGACGGTTTACCGTGACCTGCAGATTCTTCGTGAGACATACAAGTGCCCCTTTGAATACGATGCCAGCCATCGTTGCTATGTACTGAAGGATAAACAGTGGGATTTGCCTGTCCCGGCAATATTGAACGATAGTGAACTTTTTGCTGCGGTTATGGGGGCAAGGTTCACACAGATCATCTTTCCTGCCAGCATAGCTGATCGCATTAAGGACACAGTCGATGCACTAATGCGTTCCAACACCTTGACCACGCTTACCGCCAGTCGCCTGGAATCGCTCTTTATTCTGTCTACGAAACCAACTGTCGTCAGTAATAAGCACTTTCAGACTATATTCGATGCCTGGAGCAGGTGTTGCAGTCTGGATGTCATATACAAGGACACCTATGGCAATAAAAACCAGAGGGTGATTGAACCCCACGGGCTGGGTTACCATGGAGTGAACTGGTATATATTGGCTTACTGCCATAAGTCGCAGAAACGGAGGATCTTTACCATATCGCGGATTCAGGAAGCCCACATACTGGCAACGACCTTTGAGCCATCGCCCGAGATTATTGACAAATTCGTACCGGATGAGCTGCTGGTTTTCGGGACGGTGCGGGACATTGTTGTCAAACTGACGGCTGCCGGAGGCAATGCCGCCCGGAAGCGCCCGTTGCACCCGGAGCAGGAGCTCTGCAAGCAGGATGATGGCACTTACCTCCTGACTGTGCGGGTTGCTGCGAAAAAGGACGCTGTTTCCTGGGTGATGCAGCAATGCGGCGAGGCAGTACCGCTGGCACCGGATAAACTGGTACAGGCAGTCAAAGATGCTGCCCAGAAGCTGATAAAACAGATCAGCTGACAGACAGCGCATATAGCAAGACATAAAAGACCGTTCGGGACTCCCAGGCAGGGAAAGTACCCGGATGGTCTTTTTGTTTATTCGGGCATGAGCCACTCATAATCCGGTTTTTTGCAAAAACTTGTGCCGGAGATTTTTTTTATCTTTTTTTACTCCCCAGTGTTCTCGCGAAGGAATGTTCTTATGCTTTCGGCATAGTTTCGGCACGTCCATATCTTTCTTCGTTTTACTATGAAATTATGCAGAGGAACGGCAAGGTGCCGCAACCATCAACAAAGGAGACGAAACATGAACATTGACAGCATCACCCCATCGGAACGCCAGTTATTAGCGGAATTCAGCGACCTTGACCACGGACACATATATAGCCTTGATTTAAAGGACGGCATAGTGACAGGCAATGCTTCCAGCCGCAAGGTACGGACGTACAAGCCTACGCACAGTAAAGTGACCAGGCAAGGAACCGCTGGCGCCTTCGAGTTGAAGGATTGCCAGGTGGAGTTCCTGCAACAAATTCACGCGATAGGAAATGGTTTCATTCGGAGCATCCTTGTCCAGGATGGTCTCCCTGTTTTGTGGGAGATAGAAGAGGCGCTGACCGCCATCTGAACCAATACATGCCCCCATAGGTATTAGCTGACATACTAACCGAACAACGGAGGTAGTCGGGAATGCCGCCAGAACACTGGCGTATTTCTACTGCCTCCTTTTTTGTGTCCTGACGGTATTCCTTGACTCCTCCACCAACCATAGAGGATCGTGGAAATGAAAACATTGAAACAGGACAATGCACCGGCAACCAGCACCAGCACCAGTGAACCCTTTGAAACCGGCACAGAGAAGATCGTCAGTATAGCTGCCTGGCGTTTGATCCGATCCGGCAAGTTCCAGCAGAATGAAGAGGATGACCTCCAGCAGGAACTACGCATCGCCATTTCGGAGCAGGAGGGAAATTATAATCCGAGGCTCAGTAGCCGATACACCTATATCACGATGGTCTGCAATGGGAAATTCAAAAACATGCTGAAGGAACGAACCCGCAGTCTGCGAAAAGGTGCTTGTATGATTTCGCTGGATGAGCCAGTCGGTGGCGGTACTGATACGCTGGGGGATCATATTTCAGCTGAAGATTACCGTCTCGCCATGGGCCGCCAGAATAGAAACGATCAGCAGCTGCAGGTGCTCAGGGAAAAGGTAGCCGCCGTTCTCAGCCGGCTCCCGGAAGACGACGCTGACATCTGCCGGCAGCTTAAGGAAGGCTGCTCGCTCCGTGAAATCGCCAGAAACCGTAACTGTTCCTTCACATCATTCCTCAGACATTTCAACAACCACCTCAAACCCTTATTTACCAGTCTGTGGGGGGATGAAGCATGAAAACACCCTGTACTATACCAGATAAGGAAGTCCTTGACCGTTTCCCGCTTCACCTGCAACAGGCCCTGCTTCTTGCATCTGCTATTCTTCATCGAATATCAGCGAAGCGACTGGATAAGGATGCTGATGAGAGCTTAATTAGCGTAGTACCAACGACTAATGGAGGCAGCAATGAAGATTGATAAACATGCACTTATAAGGCGCCAGGTCGCAGCCATCGGCAATCTGTCGCTGGATGAACTGCGAATCAAATTTGAAGAACTTTACGGCTTCCCGTCAAAGGTGGTCAATGCTGATACGCTCCGGCGCCGCATTGCCTATCGCCTGCAGGAATTGCAGTTTGGCGGTCTTACGCCTGAAGCGGAACAGTACCTTGATGAACTGGCCGACAGTGATCCGCTGGCCAGGCTGGAAACCCAGCAGGCGCGCAAATACACAGCCACCAGAGGTACGCGTTTCCGGCGGGAGTGGAAAGACAAGACTTATGAAGTCATTGTCCAGGGGACACGCTGCTTTGAATACAACGGCAGAACATATAAGTCGCTGAGTGCTGTTGCCTCTGAAATCACCGGCACACACTGGAATGGCAAACGCTTTTTTGGAGTGAGCTGATGGAACAAAAACCACAGAAAAAACGTTGCGCGATCTATACGCGTAAGAGCGTCGATGATGGGTTGGAGCAGGAGTTCAATTCGCTGGATGCCCAAAGGGAGGCTGGCGAAGCCTATGTCACCTCTCAGAAGGCGAACGGGTGGGTTTGCCTGCCGGATCACTTTGATGACGGAGGCTTCAGCGGCGGCAACACCAGCAGACCGGCACTGAAACGCCTGCTGGCTGAATGTCGAGCAGGAAACATTGACGTGGTGCTGGTCTATAAGATTGACCGGTTAAGCCGCAGCATCTGTGATTTCGCGGAGCTGACCAAGTTCTTCGATCAGTACAATGTCAGCTTCTGCTCAGTGACGCAGGACATCAACACCTCCACCTCTTCAGGGCGGATGATGCTGAATATCCTGATGACCTTTGCGCAGTATGAGCGTGAAATCATTGGCGAACGCATCCGGGACAAGTTTGCAGCCAGCAAGCGGAAGGGGATGTGGATGGGCGGAGCGGTGCCATTGGGCTACCGTGTTCAGGATCGCAAGCTGGTGGTAGTGGAAGAGGAAGCGGAGACAGTGCGAAACATCTACCGGCGATACCTGGAAATTCAATCGCCCAAGGGGATCGCTTTTGAGCTCAATGCCAAAGGGCTAAAGACCAAGCGCGGCCGCCCGTGGAACAAGGGCAACCTGCACCATATCCTGCGAAACTGCATCTATATCGGGAAAGTGAGCCATAAGGGTGAAATCTACGATGGTGAGCAGCAAGCCATCGTTGATAAGGAGACCTGGGAAACGGTACAGAACTTCATGGACACCAACCCCGCCAAGACAGACCTGACACGGAAGTCTGAATATGTATCGGCCCTTAAAGGCGTCCTCTATTGCGGGCACTGTGGCGGCATGATGACAGCGACGACAACCACCAGGACGAACGGGAAACGCTACACGTACTACAAGTGCTCCAGGGACTCACGGCGGGCAGTTTCCGCTTGTCCGGTGAAGCAGGTTGGCGCTACGATGCTGGAGGATGCGGTGTTCGCGCAGATGTCGGCAGTATTCCGCACACCGCTCATGGCGGCCAGTCTTGCCGGGCTCAACGGCATCGACGCGGGCGGCCTGGCGGATGTCCTCGGCAGGCCATTCTGGAATGAGGCTACCAGCGTGGAAAAACACCGGCTGGTGGAGCTGCTGGTGGAACGCATCCGGCTTTATGAGGATAAAATGGATCTGGAACTCAAAGCCGAAGGCATCATGGCCTTCAAGGAGGAAATCGACCATGAAAACCGTAACGACTGAACTGCTGCCCAATGGCAACCTGCATGTGTCGGTGCCGTTAAGCGTGAAGCAAAGGGGCAACGGCAAGCAGATAATCGTACCGGGCGAGGATGCCGCCGATCCTGGACGCCAGGCGTTCCTGCTGGCTGTGGCGCGCGGACGACGCTGGCAGCAGCTGATCGATGAGGGCAGGGTGGACAACATCAAGACGCTGGCTGCGGCCATCGGGCGTGACATCAGCTATGTGGCCCGCATCATCCGCCTGTCCCTGCTGGCGCCGGAAATCATCGGGCGGGTCATCGACGGGGGCTATTTCACCGGCATGTCCGTCGATCTGGCCCGAAGGTCAATTCCAGATCTGTGGAGCGAGCAGATCGAACAGCTGATAAAGTGAGGAAGCTATAAAAGAGCCGCTGGCCGAAAGGGTGGCGGCTTTTTCGTTTTGGGGAAGGATTTCTGGAGATTGCAGGCAGTAGGGCACGGCCCAGGTTTGAAAATGCCATTTCCGGGGGAAAATATGTGATTGTGGCTTGCATTGACTAGTGACGGTTGTATGCTATAACTAAATACGTTTTATGACTGCTGGAAACGAAAGGTTATTAAAGCCGCTATGTTTTTTAATCAGGCAACGGAGAAATCCCAAGACTTTTTTGCCTGTTTTTCAGGATTCAATGAGTTGAATCAGCTTTCCAGCAGTTCAAACTTATTCAAGTCTGATATTTCGTTTGTTCGGAGAAGAACATCTTCGCCGGCAGAAATCCGTCAATCGCAAATGACAGAGGCGTGGTTATGATCAGTAAAGAATTGGATGCCTTTGAAGCAGGCAATTCATGGGAAAAAAACGGGCGCAAAGCGGAAGATCAGATTGCCTTTTATCTCCGAAGGCGTTTCCACAGTGATGAGGAGATTTTCGTCATCAATGGCTTGCGTTTTCGGGGAATGGATCAAACCTTTACTCAGATTGATCACCTCGTGCTTTGTCAATACGGCATCGTTATTATTGAAAGCAAAAGTGTGACCTCAGTTGTAAAATACGA